>Ga0208410_1000055_pt1 | contig 59728 bp, 33 predicted proteins | sample ETN02SmetaG_3_FD_185787 | JGI IMG/M metagenome (GOLD analysis project Ga0208410, IMG submission 185787) | Marine microbial and viral communities from oxygen minimum zone, Eastern Pacific Ocean - ETNP2014F10-02SV257 (SPAdes) (version 2) | ecosystem: Environmental > Aquatic > Marine > Oceanic ... | reverse complement strand
TAGCCCGATGTGTATGTCATCTATGCGTATCTCTATGCGTTGCGTGCGTCCTCGTCGTCGTCGTTGTCGTCGTCGTCGTCGTCGTCGTCGTCGTCGTCCGCGAATGGATACTCTTCGCCGCCGTCGAGTTCCAATTTCGCGACGCGTTCAAACTCGAGACGCATCCGCTTCATCTCCTCCGTCTCCTCCGCCCCACTCTCGTTTTCGAGCGTACGCTCGAACGCCTCCATGCGCTCCACGTCTCGCTTCGCCCTCTCCTCGACCTCGACCATCATCTCGTCCACGGTTTTCACGCTGTACTCGGCCGGGACGTCGAAGAAACCGTCGCGCTCGAGCGTATCGGCGCGTCGCGCGTCGATGGTTGCGTAATCCTTGAAGTGTAACTGCGCGTAGATTGAAAACGCCAGCGGCACCTGAATCTTTATCGGAAACAGACCGGTGTGATTGTCTCGCCAATATTTCACCACGCGATTGACGCGTCTCGCCGATGTATTGGCGCGCTCCAAAACGTCGAGAATTCGCGCGGCGCGCGCGGCGTCGAGGGGGAAATCTCGCGTGAGCCAACACCTCGCCTTCATCTTTCTCGTCGTCGGCGCCTCTTTCTCCTTCGTCTCTTTCTCTCGAAGACCCGAGTGATCGATCGAAGACGCGCCCAGAGGCACGCGCTCGACGACGTCGTCTCGCGCGCCGGCGGCGCTCTCGACGTACTCGTCAAAGGTTCCATCGAGCGCGAATCCACCTCCCGGCGCGATCGTCTCCCTCGTCATCGTCGCCGCCGCCTCCCACACCTCCGTCTTGTGTCCTCGCACCCACGCGCTCGCTCGACGAGAGATCCATCCTCTCGCCGGCGCAAAGGTCAAATCGTCGGCGCGCGTCCTCCGTTTCGGCGCGCCGTCGGCGAGCATGGCCTCCACCGTCGCCGCGACAATCTCTTCCTCCGTCATCGGTTCGCTCGTCGCGGAATCTCCCGACATGGCGCTCATCGACGCTCGCGATCCCTCCGTCTCGTTCGCGCGCTCCATGGCGTTCACGACGTCGCGAGACTCGTGATCGACGAACCAGAGCTCGGCCGGTTCTCCGCGCGCGCCCCGGTTAAAAATCAAACTAAACTTTCCTCGTCGCCATTTCGGCAACACCGACCGACCTAACGCGTCGGAATCGATCCCTCGGAGTTCACCATCCACTCGCAGCTTCCCATTCGCGCACGTCACCGCGTACGTGTCCCTCGGGGCGACCATCTTCACCAACGGCGCCAACACCGCGCTCCCGAATCGCCACCCGACGCGCGTCTCGAAATCTCCGATATCCGCCAACGCCGCCGCCAATTTCGGTCGCTCGAGCGCCATCATCTCTCTCTTTCGTCGTCTCTTCGCCCTCACGATGGCGCGAAGACATCCTCTCGCGCGTCTATGAAGCGCCAAACGCGTCGGCGTCCACCCTCTCGCGTCTCTCGCCTCTGGGTCCACGCGCGCGCACTCGCACAGCGCCTTAGTCGCCCCCACCGCGCGTCTCAGCGCCGCGACGTGTAAAGCCGCGTGTCCCGCAAAATCCAGCGCGTTCGCATCCGTCCCCGGCGCGCGTAACAGCGCGCGAACGCCCTCGACGTCGTTGTCCCAGGCGCATTTGTGCAGTGGGAACGAACGCGCCCACGACTCTCTCGCGTCGACGAAGGCGTCGGTGGACTCGCGCTCGGGGTCATCCCCCGCGAGAGACGTCGACGCATCGCACACCGCGTCGTCGATCGCGTCGACGAAGCGATCGTCATCCCTCGAGCGCATGCCACGCGATTCCGACAGATTGTGACGCGTCATCGAATCGTCGCCATGCGCGTCTTCGCGCGCCGACTCGCCCGCGCGCGATTCCTGGACGTCCCCGCGACGACGTCCGCGTCGTCCTCGACGCCTTCGATCGCGTCGTCGCTCGCGCGGACGCCCGCGTGGACGCCCCGGGGCGCGCGCGCGTCCACGAGCGCCGAGGGCGAGCCCGCGGACGCGCGCGACGCGTACAGCGAATCCCTCGAGCGACGCGCCGCGGCCGCGCGCGGGGTCGGTCATAAACGCGGCGAGGCGTCGTCCGAGCGCGTCGCGGCGACGATGCGCGCGGACGGGACGGCGCCCAAGTTTTACGAAAAAGTAAACGTGACGCCGGCGGAGGACGGGACGTGGCGAGTGACGCTCGACGATCGCGTCCTGCGCACACCGAAGCGTAACGAGTACGGTTTCGCGACGAAATCGTTAGCCGTGGCGGTTGCGATGGAGTGGGAGGCGCAGACGGATCGGGTGGCGCCGTTCACGATGCCGCTCACGGGACTGAGCGCGACGGCGATAGACCACATGGGCGACGCCGAGACGCGAAATTTACACGTTGAGACGCTGTTGAAACACTTCAGAACGGACGCGGTGCGCGTGCGAAGCGAAGATGAGGGCGTGCGCGCGAGACAGGCGGCGACGCACGATCCCATCGTGCGATGGGCGGAGAAGGAATTCGGACCGGTGGAGGTTTCGGATTCCATCTTCGGACCGGAGACGAGCGAAGGGACGCTCGAGACGTTGCGAAAGAGACTTCACTCGATGTGTCCGTGGGAGTTGACGTGCGCGTTCGCGTTGAGCGCGGCGACGAAATCGCTGTTGATCGGATTGAAGACGCTTCGAGGTGGATTGACGGTGGAGGAAGCCATCGCCGCCGCGCGCGTCGAGGAGGAGGCGCAAATCGAAGAGTGGGGATTAGTCGAGGGCGGGCACGACTTGGACCAATTAGACATCAAGGTGAAAGTCAGCGCACCGGTGATGCTCATGAAATTGAGACGCGAGCGGGCGTCGTCGTGAGTCGGTGCGTTTGTTGTTATTTATACGTACAGTGTCGCGAAGAATGAAACGAATCGTATCCGCGCGGCGTCGACTGGTTTTAATTCGTCTCCTGTAACGCGCCGCGTCTCGACGACCGTTTCGGGCGCTCCGGGGTGACTTTCGGGAGAGGTTTGCGCAAATCATCGTCCACGAGTTTATTCGCGGCGGCCGTTTTGCTCGCTCTCGATCTCGACGCGCGCGTGGGCACCGCGGCCGCCGTCTTCATCTTGGCGGCTTTCGCCTTTGGACCGCAAAACGGAACGTCGACGCCGTCGGCGAGCGCCTCGGCGCGTTCCATGACGCTCGTTCGAACGTCATCGTCGAGCTGCGTGGATAAATCATCCTCATCCCCGAGAATCTCCGCGTCGTTCGTCTCGTCCTCTTCGCGCGAAGGCGTCGATGTCGCGAGACACCGCGCGCGAAGGCGTTCCGCCGCCGCGGCTAAATCCTTCGCCGCCGTTTTTTCCTTGACGCGCTCCGCCGCGAGCACGGCGGCGTGCCACGCGCGCGTGAGCGCATCGTTGAGCTCGGTTCTGTCCGCTTCGTCCGGTTCCTCGCTCGCCGCGCGCACGGGAACCGCAGCGAGAACGCGCGCGACGCCGGCAACGTACGCCTTGCAGAGCGTTCCCTGCGTCCCCGTCGGCGTTTGCTTGAGACTCAGCGCCAACGACTCGTCGGCGAGCGCCGAGGCGAGTTCGGCGCCGCTCGACGTCGGTTCTTCGCTCGCGGTGAGTAATTGCACGAGAAGGGCGGCGACGCGAGAGAGACCCTTCACCTTGGCCGCCGCGCGAAGCGCGGGTAACGCGCAGTCGGCGAGGAGTCGGCGGCGGTTCTCGGGCGCCGAGGCGAGCGCCGGGAAAAAGACAGCCAGACACTGCGCGAGACGGGGCCGACGCTGAGCGTCGGCGGCGAAGTAACTGCCGAGGAGACGCGCGACGACGCCGGCGGCGGCCTCGAAGGCGCCCTCACCGCGGCGAAGGATGATTTTGCAGAGAGATTCGGCGGCGACGGTGCCGACGCTCTCCTCCGCCTCGACGCCGGCGGCGGCTTTGGTCGCGGCGACGTCCTCGACGTCGACGTCTTCGATGTCGTACGCGTCCGCTTTGAAGTGGAACGGTTTCCCTTCTTCGTCCAGGCATTTCATGAAGGCTTGTTCCAAGGGAAGACTGGCGTTGAACGCCTCGGCGGCGACGTCGTCGTCTTCGGGATCGACGAGGACGCGGTGCGCGTCCAACGCGGCGAGTCCGTGAAGAAGCGCAGCGTCGCCGAGCGCTCGCGCCGCCATACATCGAACCGGTGCGACGTCTGCACTCAACGCCGTGCGCAGGATGACCACCGCATCCGCGCTCACGACGCCCTGCGAGGTGACCAGAAGACCGAGCACGCGCATGGATTCGCGTCGAACGGCGGTGGACGCGTGCGTCACCGCCGGTTTGATGAGAAGATCCATCACCGCATCGGCGGCGACGGATGGTAAACGTTTCGTCGTGCGTTCGAGCAATGATCCCGCGATGTAGAGCGCCTGCGTGAGACACTCCGGGGTGCCGGACATGCGAAGAGAATCCGCGGCGTCGAGCACCAAACCGGCAAATTCGGTGGAATCGTTGGCGACGACGCGCGCAATGTCCACGAGCGCGCTCTCCCACTTTCCATCGCCGCCGCACGCGTAGGACGAGCCGTGGGCGTTGATGGTGGGTTCGAATCGAAGCTGCTCGGCGACGAGAGTGATGGCGCCTCGTCGAATGGAACCGTCGTTGAGGTCGACGCACTTGAGCAGCGGTAAGAGTTGCCGCGCGGCAAATTTAAAATCTGCCTCGGCGGCGTGTGCGTTGACGATGCGCAGCAAATCCGTCGCCGTTGACGGGAACGCAGATTCCATCGCTTCGATCATTTCCCCGACCTCGGCGACGGCGATCTCGCGCGCTTGACCGACGGCGTGCGCCGAGTCGGATCCCTTGGCGGCGGACGCGTCGGCGAGATGTTGTAAAATCATCCGCCAGTACAGCGCCTCCTCGGACGTCAACAACCCTTCGGCGTTGAAATCGCGCTTCAATCCCTTCGCCACCGCCTCCGCGCTCTTGCACGTTTCCATGGGTTTGACGCGACCGATGTCGATGAGTTCCTTGACGGCGAGCTCGGCTTCCTCTTCGTTTGTCTCGACGTCGAGCGCGACGAGAAGTTTCACCACGTCTCCGTCGAACGCCTCGAGCCAACGCTTGAGCATCTCCACGCTCGCATTTCGCACGCTCGGCGCGCGATCGCTCAGACCTCGACGAAGCACCAACGCGCGGTGCGCGATGGACACGGACTCCACGGGAACCTTGGACGTGAGCGCTAAAAACGCGATGCGTCTCACCTCCTCCGAAACATCTCTCGTCCGCTCCACGACGCACGGAATCGTGTAATCTGAGATGGCCAACGATCCCAAAATCGCTTTTCGCACCTCTTTATTCTTCTCGCTTCCCAACAATTCGACGAACGCCTGCGTGATGTCATCCTGAGAGAAATCCTGCGCGTCTCCGCCGTCTTGCAAACGACTCAGCGCCCGCGCCGCCTGCGCCCGCACCGGCGGCATCTTATCCCGAATTCGCTCCAACATCACGTCCGTCATGCGTTCATACAACTCATCGCTCACCTCGGCGTCCGCACCGAGCCCATTCAGCACCCCAGCGATGATTTGACACGCTCGAAACCGAATCCCCTTGTCCTTGGCGGTGTGCAGGTTGAGCAAAAATCCCAAAAACGCCTCGTTAAATTCATCCGCGTCCTCCTCCGCGCCCTCCTCGCGCCACGTGCAAAACGTGACGATGAACCGCACGACGCGTTCCGTGCATATCTCTCTCTGTTCGTTCGAGCGATCGTTCGAGCGTCGTCAGTCATCCATCCATCCGTTCGCGCATCATTTCATTCGCGCGAATGAAGATGACATCCTCTCGCGTCGCATCCCATTCATCCCTTCCGACGTCACCTCCCCCCCCCACGCGTCGACGCGACCTTTCTCGACCCACCCGACGCGTCGCCATCGCCTCGCGCGCGCACTCTGTACTCCAACAAGACGGGTAACACGGCGTTACAAAACGTCGGAAGAAACGATTCTGGATTCTCGTGTCGTCGCGCGCACAGCGTCTTGGCGCCCCTCTTGTGCGTCGTCAACGAGATCTGCGCGTCGTTGAGACACTTTCCTATCGTTCGTTCGAGCGTCATGGCGCGCGGACGCGACGCACGGCGCGGTGTGCCGACGCGTCGATTCGTACTCTGTTTCATTTTCTTTCCCCTCTGTCCCGGGGACGAAGACGCGAAAAAGCGCGCGCGTGATTGTGAGGCTACGTAGTGCGTGAGTGGGTTACACGAACGAGTGATGTGATTCAATCGGCGTAGGAGGTGACGTCGAAGTCGTCGTCGTCGTCTTCGGCGTACGGGAAATCCTCGGGTACGTAGTCGTCGGCGACGGGAAACGCGCGGAGCGCGTCGTCCTCGGAGACGAGCACGTCAGACTCGGGGTCGTCGTGAACGCTGGCGCAGATCTCGTCGGGATCGTAGGCGAGGCCGACGAGCTCGGCGAGGGAACCGACGACGCGGTCGGGGAGGGCGTCGGCGACGGCGGGGTCGGATTCGGCGCGCGCGGCGAGCGCCTCGACGTCGTCCGGAGTGGCGACGCCCGTCAAAACCAAGGCGGTGAGGGCGGCGCCGCCAGCCTTGCCGAAGGCGATGTCTGTGTCTAATCTATCGCCGACGACGAGCGTTCTGGACAGATCCACCGCGCCGTGTTCGCTGAGAAGGTTGAGCATAAAGGCGCTCGGCTTGCCGCAATACATCGCCGGTTCGACACCCGACGCCGTCGCCACGGCGCTCGCGAGCGCACCGGCGCCCGGATACAATCCAGGACCGAGCAAGTCGCCCGCGTCTGGATTCGTCGCCACGAAGATGGCGCCGCGTTGAATCATCAACGACGCGTACGCGAGCTTGGCAAACGTGAATTTCGAGTCGCTCCCGACGACGACGGCGCCGACGCTCTCGTCCTCCTCCATCCACTCTTGCATCTCCTCCCAATCGCTCGGCGTGCACTTGACGCTGTCGTACACCCCTGCCTCAACGTCGATCTCAGCCTCCTCCAACTCTCGCAACACGCCGCTCTCACCGATGACGTACACGCTCTTTTTTGAAAAATCCCCCGCCCGTTCCCCGTGTTCCCTCCTCTCCGTCTCCGTGATCTCATCGAACCCCAACGATTTTAAATAACACGCCGTCGCGTACGCAGACGTGTATATCTGATATCTCGACACCGACATCCCGAGAGACGCGAATTTCGCCGCGTAGTGATCCCGAGACTTGGTTGAATTATTCGTCGCGAAGAAGACGCGCTTCCCTCGCGCCGTCAACGCCTCCACCGCCGCCTTGGCGCCCGGTATGAGGGTATCACCGTGCCACACGACGCCGTCGCAATCGAGCACGACCGTATCGATCCTCTCGTCCAACTCAGCGCTCAGTCCGTCCGGGGAGGTGACCAAGAGCTTGGCCATGGCGCTGACGGCGTCGGGCCCAGCCGCCGGGACGACGATTCGTTCGGCGCGGCGGGACGCGCGAGACGCGCGCGCGGACGCTCGCGCGCGAGGCGCGGCGGAAGGAAGAGGACGCGATGCGTAGAATCGCGCGCGCGCGGTCATCGCGGTCGGCTCGACGACGCGCGAGGCGACGACGAATGACGACAATCGACAGCCTGGGACGCGGGAAAACCTGACCTCTGAAAAAGGGGGTCGTGACGAGTCGTGACTCAAGAAATGCAGCATGGGGACACACGCGGAGGTTGTTACTTTCGGGACGGGACGCGTCACGGAAACGCGCGACGGGTCTCGAGCACGGCGACGTCGTCGCCGACTCTGAGCACGGGTAAGAGACCGCGTGGAACGGTGGGACACACGAGATTCCATCCGAAGAAGGGACTGGCGCGCCAGAGACGGTTGGCGGTGCCCAGGGCGGCGCCCGAGCGGAGGCGCGAGAGCGCGGCGACGAGGGGCGCGCCGCCCGAGGAGTCGCCCGTGTCCGGATCCACGGCCGGGATCGAACACCTCGAGCACGGTTTGCACAGTTCAGCGTCCACGACGTCGGCGATGCGAACGGTGGACCAGTGATCTTCGGCGTAGGGCGCGGCGTCGTCGACGACGACGTTGCCTCGAAATCGTCTGGCGTCCACCGAACACGCGGGCGATTCCTCTCGCACGACGTCCCGCAGACGATCGACGCTCGCTCGATTCACGAGTAACATGGGGTATCCATCGCTCAGCGTCGTCGCGCACCTCTCGCTTCCGTAATTTTCCGACGTCAATCGCGTCGTGGCGTCGTCGACGTCCAACCCGTCGTCGCCCTGCGCCGCCGCGGGCGCGCCCCCCTTCCCGATCCACCGCGCGAGCGCATATTCTCGTCCACCCCCCGCGGAATCTTGATTTAAAAACTCGGTAAACCATCTCTTCGCCTCTTCCCCCGCGTCCGCGCACTCACCGCGCCATTCCCAACACGTCACCGCCAACCGCGCGTTCGGCTCCGAAACCGCGGCGTCCGGGCCCAAACGCATCTCCACGCGAAGCGTCGTCGGCATGCTGTTCGTCTCGCACGTCAGCACGCACTCGTCCACAGATGGGTCCGTGAACGCCTCTCGAGGCTCGACATCGCACCGAACGAGCGCTAAACGCGGGTGCGTGCGCTGAGAGATGAATGTCCCGTCATCCGTCCCGACGACGCAAAACAAACGATCGAACGCGAGACCCGTGCTCGTGAGGGCGCAAGCGTCGAGGGACACCCCCGCGCAGGATTTTACGGGGTACGACACGAGCTCGGCGACGCGAGGCATGACGAGAGAAGCGCGCGAGGCGTCGCGTTTTGCGATCGACCATGGATTGATTTCGATTTTTGATTGATTCTGATTCGATTTCGGGACGCTGGAACGTCGCGCGTCGTCGCGCGTCGACGATCGACGGCGCGATATCGTTCACGAGGGTTTTTGTCGTCGAAGGCGCTCGCTTCGTCGTCGAGTGGACGGACGAGTCGCGAGTGCGTCTGGATTCCCCGTCGCGTTCGCGCGAGACGCCGGCGGCGGCGCGGCGACGCCGCGAGACGACGTCTCCGGCGCATCGGTCGCGCGAGCGTCCTCGCGCGCGTCTCGTGCGGCGTTTGTCTCGCGAGTCGGCGAGCGCGCGTCGCGAGCGCTCGAGAGGACGAGGCGAGAGACTCGAGCGAGGGTGGGCGCGCCCGCGCACGCGAGACCGACGCGGAGTCGAAGGGCGGGCGCGGAGACGAACGCGCGAGAGATCCACTCGACGCAGAGCGTCACGACGGCGAAGCGGCGACATCTGGCGCGCGTGAGGCCGAGGAAGATGACGCACGCGCGGAGGATGGCGGTCTCGAAGGCGGTGACGGAGGCGAAAGCGTCGGCGAGGAGGCGCGCGCATCGGGCGGCGGCGGCGGCGGCGAGACGCGTCGACCGTTCGATGCGGGCGAGCGCGTCGCCGACGACGGCGATGAATGATTCAAAACGCGTGAAAAACCCATCCAATTGCGTCGTGATTTCGAGTTGGCGTCGACGAACGTCGTCGAGCGCTCTCGACGCCTCGGCGGCGGCGCGCGCGTTTCGTCTCGCCGTCTCGTCGACGTCGCGAAGCGTCTCCGAGATGGTTTCCGCGCGTCTCCGCGCGTCTCGATCCGCCTCGGCGACGCGCGCGGAGAGCGTCTCTATGCTCGCCGCCGCCATCTCGGCGCGACGCAGGGCGACGACGTGCGCGCACTCAGACTCCACCGCGCGCGTCTCGTCGATGAAAATAGCAAACTCCATCGAACCGTCCAACAGAAACGTCCTCGCGTCGTCGCGCTCGACGCGAAACGCTCGCAGCGCGCACCGTTCACACGACGTCCCGTCTCCGCCTCCGCCTCCGTCGTCGTCGTCGTCGACGTCGACATCGAGACCGAGACCGACGCACGCCTCCACTCTCGCCCGCCCGCCCGCGCGTCTCAACCGACACGTCGTCGCCCGAACCGCGAACTCGCACCGCGTCTCCGCGCGCGACGCCACGATTCCACACGCCTCCACCGCGTTCACGCGCCACGTCTCCCGTCGACACGACTCCGCGTCCGACCTCGACGCGAGTCCGATCGCGCTCGACGCCATCGATGACGATCGCCAGCCATCGTCGGAGATCCCCACCTCCGTCGTCGCGCACACCGTCGCGATCGACGCGCGCGCGACGGAAACCACGACCACGATCGCGAGACGCGCCTTCGTTCGTCCATCGATCGACGTCGTCCGCCGCGCGCGTCGCCGCGTCGACATCTCATCGAATCTCGACCGTGTCCAATCGAATCGTCCGTTCGTCTTCCCGTCGCCATCTATCCCCCCCTCTCACGACCGATCACGACTCATACCCACGAATCACGACTCACCACGAATCAGGACTCCCACGCGCCCGCGGCCCATCGCCCGCGACCGCCTCGCGCGCGCGTCACACGACGCCCGCGCGCGCGTCTCCTCTCGAGCGCTCGACGGAACCGTCCATCGCGCGCCTCTCGCGCGTCATGCGTCGCGAGCGCGCGCGCGCGTGACCACGCGCGACGCACGAGCGACGGCACGAGAAATGTCCCGCGCAACGGCGCGCCGCGCGCGCGCCGACGCGTCGCGTCTCTCTCTCGCGATGACGCTGACGCTGACGCTGACGACGACGGCGACGCGTGAAGCGCTCGCGCAGAGTCCGCGCGTCGACGCGTGCGCGCCGAGCGCGGGACCGATGGAAGGAGGGACGCTCGTGACGATTCGTGGGGTGGATTTTCCCGTCGACGACGCGTGGACGCGCGACGAGACGCTCTCGCACGGTGTCGCGTGTCGATTCGCGCTGACGGGGAGCGTGAGCGCGACGACGAGGTATTCGGCGGGGACGACGACGAACGGGAGCGAGGTTCGATGCGCGGCGCCGAGTGGGGAGGACACGGGGACGAGGCGGGCGCGCGCGAGCGTGAGTTTCGACGGGTATCCGGCGGACGCGGAGCGCGCGACGATGTTTTTCGCGAGCGCGACGTGGATAGGGAGCGCGGTGTACGAGTATTACGACGCGCCGGTGTTGTATGAGACGACGGTGAGTGGGGGGGTGAATTCTTTGGCGTACACGGGGGAGACGTCGAGCGGGGACGCGGCGACGGCGACGATTCGAGGCGGGCCGTTCGCGAATCGCGAGACGATGAGGTGTCGATTCGGTGGGGTGAGCGTGACCGAGGCGACGTACGTGAACGCGACGATGATGACGTGTCCGGTGTGCGCGTCGGGACCGAGCGGGTGCGGGGGGGCGGGCGAGCGCATGCCGTGGTTGCTCGACGCGTCGCCGGCGTCGACGACTGTCGAGTTGAGCCTAAACGGAGTGGATTATCACGTGGGTCAATCGGTGGCGTTTCACGGTGCGCCGAGCGGTGTAGAGACGACACACGAACGCGTCGATCGGACGCATGCGGCGTACGCGTCGACGAGAGACGTCGGCGCGTCGACGATGACGCTCGATCCGATGACGGCGCGCTTGGTGGACGACAGAGGAAACGTCGCTCCGGATGCGCGTGGATTCACGATTGAGGCGACGCTCGACGTCGCTCGTTCCGCCGACGCGGGAGGGGTGACGATGTCGACGACGCCGTCGTCCGTCGTCACCACCGTCGACGGCGAGGCGACGTTTCGATTGGTATTTAGCGCGCCGTTACCCATGGGCGAGTACGTCGTCGTCGTCGCCGCGAGCGATTGTACCGGTGCGACGTGCGTCGCGCTCGAACGAACGAGCGAGTTTCGATTCTCCGTCGTTCCGGGAGCGCCCGCGGGTTTACTCGCGGTTCCGAGCGATCTCTCGACGATACCGGCGGACGAAGAGGTTGACCTCGCGCGCGTGACGGTGTACGTCGTCGACGCCGCGGGGAATCGAGCGCACGCGTTCGATGAGTCTTCGCACGCGGTGACGGTGACGTCGGTCGACGCCTCGGACGCACCGCGCGCAACGGGATCCACGCTCGGTGGCGTGACGACCGCGTCGACGTCGGACGGCGTGGCGACGTTTGACGCGATGCGATTATTCAATCCTCCGCCCGCGGGCGCGAGAACGCCGGGACCGACGGCGGTGAATAACTTGACGCGTCTCGCGCCGTCTCGCGGCGTCGGCGGCGTCGACGACGCGTACAGACTTTTATTTAGCGCGTCGTTCGGGTCCACGGTGACCCAATTCGCGTCCATCATCGGACGACCGCGATACCTCGAAATCGACGGCCACGTCTCGCGCTCAATGACGACGTCCGCGGCGACGGTGACCATTCCCGCGGAGATCACGGTTCGACTGTACGACGCCGGGAACAATCGAATCGAATCCTACGTTCCGAACGCCATCGTCGACGTGCTCGCCTACGGGGGCGAGTACGCGCTCGAACCGACGAGCGCGACGAGCGCGACGGACGCCACGGGGACGGGCACGTGGACCTTTCCGGCGAACGCCATCGAGCTCGAATCGAAACCGGCGGCGCATTACGCGGTGGCGTTTCACGTCAGAGGATCGGCGTACATTCAACCGGCGATTCAGCTCGTGGAGCTGACGCCCGGAAGCGTGGGGCACGCGTGGAAGTTCACAATGGAGACGGACGTGCGATTCGCGGGCGCGTCGACGCCGCTGGGAGATTTGACGGTGTACGCGGCGGACATCGGCGGAAGCGCCGTCGGCGCCGCCGATCGTTTCGACGCGTCGACGAGTGCGTACACGGTCGATCGAGAATTTGCGTGTTCGTGCGCGACGCTCACCATCTCGGGAACGCTCACCGGGAACACGCTGGGCGTCGGCGCGGCGACGCTCTCCGGATTGACGATTGACTCGGCGACGCTCGGCGAACACGCCGTCACGTGTCGAACGACGTCCAATACGCTCAGAGACTCCGGTTCGAACGTCGTCTCCACGAATACAGTCGCGTTGGTAGATTTGGAGTTTACGATTCGCGTGACGTCCGGCCCGCCGACCGCGGTGACGCTGACCAACACGCCGGAGACGACGTACCTCTCGTCGTTTGGGGCGATGAACGCGTCGACGTTTCGTCTGTACGCCGCCGACTATTACGTCCCGCTGGACGTGTTCGAGTTTCAAATGTACGATGCGTTCGCGAACGCGGTGGATTACGTCTTGAGCGGTGATCCCGCGGTGATTCGCGTGCATTTCACGTCTGGCGTCGCCGGAGACGTCGTCGGCGCGACGAGCGATTACGCGTCGTACGATTTTCTCACGGCGGAACGCGACGCGTTCATCGTCCCGGATCCGAACGTCTTCTCCACGGGATTGAACGCGACGTTCGACCCGGAGACGAACGGGGCGACCTTGCGCGGGATCGCGCTCAAACGGCCGCCCGTGGGCACGCACACGCTCACGTTTGAGGTGCCCTCGATGCCGACGCTGCCAAACGTGACGCGAAGCGTCGCGGTGGCGCTGGGTCGAGCGCACCACTTGGCCGTGAGCGCGCCGTGCGCCGCGTATTACCCAGGAGGATCGTGTACCTCGCTCTCGGAACTCGCGAACGGGTCTCCGTGCACGTGTACGCAATTCAAATCGTCCTCTTTTGTGAGGCTCAACGCGATTCGCGTCTTCGTCGTCGACGGCGGCGACAATCCGATGGGGGCGAATTACTCACCGACGTGTCGCACGGGCGAGACGAGCTGTCCCGGCGAGGTCGAGGCCATCTTCGACGTCGAACGAACCGATCCGTGCGTTTACAGCGGAAACGCGTGTCTGACGACGCAACCGACGCGTCACGTCAAGACGTTGACGAACGGCGCGGCGACGTTTAGCGACGTGGCGTTTCGTCTTCCCAAATCGACGCGTCAAGGCGGTGCGACGACGCTCACCTTTCGCGCGCCCGGTTTAGTGGACGTCACCATCGCCTTCGACGTCTGGCCCGGCGACGCGTCTTCGCTCGAAGTGGTGGTCCCGAGCGCGTTCGACGGTTCGCTCGACGGCGTCGGGTTAAAATCGTCGACGTACGCCCTCGTCGCCGGCGTCTCGAATCCATTCCTCGTCTACGTGCGCGACGACGCCGGCAACCGACTCCACGACGAGGACACCTCGACACGAACGGTGACCGTCGCGGTCGTCGACGACACGGCGGTGTTACAGGGTGATCTCACGGCCACCGCGACGGACGGCGCGTGCGCGTTTTCAAATTTATTCCTCGGGTCGCCGCCGCGGGGCGAGCACGTCCTCAGATTTTCATCTCCGGGTCTCACCGACGTCACCGTCGGCGTCAAAATCGTCGAGGGACTCCCGGCATCGCTCGCGCACGTCGCGACGCTCGAGACGACGACGAGATACGAGACGTCGACGACCATCGCGTTGAGTAAATTCGTCGCGCGCGTGTTGGACGCCGGCGGTTCGGCGCTCGAATCCGCCGCCGTCCCGCGTGACATTCACGCGACGTTGAGGTCCACCTTTAACTCCACGCGCACGTTTACAAACATCACGTACGCGTCTGCCGTCGCGACCGCGCCCGCGGGACGCGCGGTGGCTGTCTTCAACGGCGTGACGGCGTCGGCGCTCGAAGCCGGCGCGTACGCGTTGACGTTTTCATCCCCGGGTTTGATTTCGGACGTCGTCGCGGTGACCATCGTCGCCGCCGACGCGCGGAGGGTGTACGCGCCACCGTCGAAGAGTTATCTATCCGTGACGCACGCCCGTCCGTCGACGATACCGTCGGCACGAGTGGTGACGATTCCATCATTCGTCGTCGTCGTCGCGGATGACGGATGGAACGAAATCGTCACCACGGATGGACGCGTGGTCGAGGTGAACGTCACGCGCATCGGCGGCGACGCGACACCGCGCGACACCGCGACGGTGACGTTTCCGGATCAATCGTTTCGGTTTCAACACGACGGACCGGACGTCGGGAAGGCGCTCATCTCGGGCGTTGAAATGCGAGACGCCGTCGCCGGGACGTACGCGGTGACGATTTCGTCGCCGCCGCTCGACGCGTACGCGTTCAACATCACCATCGGTCCGGGAGAGATTTCATCACTCGACGCGTGCGGATGCGCGCACTGTGTGCGTCGTCCACCGACGTACGCGCATCCGCGAGGGGTGTGCGTCGACGAACGCGCGTACGAGAGCGACGATTCGGTGAGTCTGGAGGAGGTGGTGGTGGTCGCGCGAGACGCGGGCGGGTTACTCATGGGATCGAGTTTAAACGCGCTCGAACCCGATCGCGTCGTCACCGTCGCTTTAGTGAATTACACGTTAGACACCGGTGAACGCGTCGACGCGACGAACGTCGAGGACTCACCGCTCATCGCGGATGCGACGACGGCGTCGTGCGTCGACGCCGCGCTCGGATGCGCCGGGGGCGCGGCGCCGCGCGCGTCGAGCGTCGGCGCGCTCTACGTCGTCGACGGATTCGTCGCGTGGTGCGCCGACGGAACGGAACAAAAACTCGCCAAGAGTTTTTGCGCGCCCGCGGACGAGGTGGCTTTTGAGAATAAACGCGAGAGAGACGTCGCGTATTTCCAAAACGCGGGCGGCGGCGCCGCCGCGTCTTCGGCGTCTTCGGCGTCTTCAAACCTCCTCGCCGGGACCACCGGTCTCGGCGAAGACTATTACGGCGTTCGCCACGAACCTGGATTCATCGGAAACGCGTCGGGTTTACGTTTCACGCGTCCACGCGCGGGGAGGTACCTCTTACGGTTTTCATCGTGTCGCGGCGACGCCTGTCTCGCCCAAAACGCCGCCGACGCCCTCCGGGACGACTATTTAGAGGTCACCATCCGTCCCGGCGCGCCGAGTCGTCTGGACTTTGATTCCTCGCGTCTTCCTCTCACACACGACGTCAACGTGACGTTTCCACCGTTCACCGCCGTCGCGCGGGACGTCTCCGGGAACGCGATTCAATCTTTTCCGACGAGCGCCGTCTCCGTCTCCGTCTCGCCGCCGCCGTTTCGCCTCGTCGGCGACGTCGTCCCCATCATCGACGGCGTCGCCTCTTTCACCGAATTCGCAATCATCGGTCGACGCGGCGTCCCGTACGTCCTCACCCTCCGTCTGGCGAACGCATCCATCGACGCGTCGCGCGCGGTGACGCTGTTTCCGTGCGCCGTCGTCAAACCGAACGCCGCGTCGACGGCTTTGGGCGCGTGCGCGTGTCATCCGGGATTCACCGAGGATGTCTCCCGCGCGAACGGTACCGGACACGTCCCGCTCGACGTGTCGTTCTCATCGTTTCCATCGCTCTACGCCGACGTCGATCCGACCATCATCGACGCCTTTGTGCGGTCGTTACGTCCGTACGGCGCGTGCGTCCCGTGCGCCGCCGGGTTTTATAAACCCGTCCCCGGCGCGTCTCCGTGCGCGCGATGTCCTCCGAACACGGACACGCACACCGGTCCCGACCGTCTTCCCGCCGAGGATCGAATCACCCCGAGCGGTGCGTCACTTCCCGGGTACCTCGGAAACGTCAACGCGTCGGCGTGTCGATGCGCCGTCGCCGTCGACGGGCCTTCGTATTACGAAGTCGACGCCGCCGCGGCGACGTGCGCGCCGTGTCCATCCGGCGCGACGTGCGATTCCGGAAACGTCACCACCATCTCTCTCGATCCAGGTCGTTGGCGCGCGAACGCGAGTTCGTTACACATCGTCTCGTGTCCATCACCGGTCGCGTGCGTCGGCGGCGTCGGCGGCGGCGACGCGGCGTGCGCGCGCGGCCATCGAGGTCCCGCGTGCGGATCGTGCGCGCGCGGGTACGCCGTCATCGAGGAATCTCGTCGCGTGGACGCGTCTTTACGGTGTACGAAGTGTTGGTCTGCACACGTAAATCGTTTCGTGACGGTTTTGATACTTGTCGCGAAGATGACGGTGATGGGGGTCGTCGTCTTCGCGAGCGCCACGTCGTCGCCGACGGGCGTCGTCCACGCCAAGACGACGACGACGCATTTCCAAACCCTCGCCACGCTCGGGACGATCGATCTCGGTCTCCCGCTCGGAATCGGTGGATTGTTTGAATCCGCTCGAGTTGTGGCGAGCGGGGAGATTCGATCGTTTCCGGTGGAGTGCGCGTTTGATTCTTCGTGGACGCACGTCGAGTACGTCGGCGCCGTCGCCGTCGTCGGCGGGCTCGCGTGCGCGTGCGGGGTTCCGTATTACGCGTACGAACGCGCGCGAGTCGCGAACGCGAAGAGACGGGAGTGGTACGAGAAAAAGAAACGATCGGAGGAATTGTACGTGGCGGCGCGTAGGGATGGAGGAAATGTCGACGTCGCGCGCGCGCGGTTGGCGCGCGCGGAGAAACCGCCGGATTTCTTCGCGCCGCCGCCGGACGCGTACGCGTTGATGCATCTCGCGCGCGTCGATGGGGATGGACGCGTGGCAAACGCGTGGACGGAACAGGAACTCGCGCGTATGCCTGCGACTCCCGGAGACGTCGCGACGGGCGTCGTGTACGCGGTGGTGTACGCGATGATGTGGTTTCCCATCGCCGTCGGCGCGGCGCGCGCGCTTCGCCGAAGCGAAATTCCGGGCATCGGGACGTTTTTAGTCATCGATTACGACGTTCAAACGAACGGTGACGCGAGTCGGGGGTTTACTACCTTTTTATCCGCGACTCTCGTCCTCGCCGCGTGCGCGTGCGCGGGGTTTCCGTACGCCGTGTACGCGTCTCTGCGCGAACACGCGACGCGATTGCGCTGGGCCAAAACCGAGGCGCGGTATGGATTTTTTTATTTGGGATTCACCGACGCGAGGTATTACTGGGAATTCGTCATCCTGGCGAGGAAGACCATTCTCATCGTCGTCGCGGCGACGCTTCCGGACGCCCCTCTGCTCGCGACGTACCTCTCCATCGGGACGTTGATGGGATTTTTAGCGGCGACGGTGCTCTGCGAGTGTTTCGAGGAGCCTCGTCATCGACGCGCTGAGATTGCGTCGTTATCCACGACGCTCGTGTCGTATAATCTCGCCGCCTTCGTGTCCACGGTGCGACGCGAGTGGGCGCAGGCGTTGGGTGGAATGGCGGTGTACGCGGTCAACGCGTACTTTGTGTACGTCGCGTGCGCGTCGGCGAGGGGAGACGTCGCCGAGGACGCCGCGGCGAGACGCCGCGAGGCGGAACGACGGGAGATTGACGACGAACGCGAGTATCGTCGAGAGGGTGTGAAACGAGCGTTGGTGGACACGCACGAGATGTCTCGAGCGTTACATCCGAGAATGGCGGGAGAACTCATCGCGTCGTTCGATGATCAGACGTTGGCGGAGGCGCTGTCGAACGGCGGCGCCGAGGATTTAAAGTTGAAGTACGCGCAATTGAGCATTCATTTGGAGGGATTGCGGAACACGTGGCGCGAGAGTAAGGCTGGGAAGACGGACGCGATGAAAAAGGGTGAACACGAGATCGAGGCGTTGGCGTCGGAGCGGAGACGGAGGGCGGTCGATCGCGAGCGGTGGCGTCGGACCGCGGCGGCGGATGACGGCGACGAGGTCGGTTCAGCGTCGAGCGGCGGCGGCGAGGAACGGTCCGAGAAGAGCGATGATTCGGCGTACATCGAGGCGACGAATAAAAGCGTCGAGGAGCGCGTGGCGCAGTACAACGAAATCATCGCGCAACAGCTTCACGCGCACAGACTGGAGAAGCGCGAAGAAATGTTTGGATCGTCTTCGCGGAGCGACGACGCGCGCGCGGAACCGCTCTACCCGCCGGCGTACGTACCGCCGCCGCCGCGATTACCCGCGGACGATTCCGTGTCGCACACGCCCGCGGCGGCGGACATCGTGCTCACGTCGACGTCGAGACAGGGAAAGAAACCGCGAGAAGAGGATGCGCCGTCGCCGTCGTCGACGCCCGCGCGCGTCGACGACGATCCATTTACGTACGACTACTTCGAGATGACCAAGGTTCGAGAGGCGCTCGAGGCCGACCGTCGCGAGGCGATCATCGACACCTTGACGCGGGAGATCAAGAATCCATCCGCGGCGAATCCCACGACGTCGAGCGAACCGAGAAGGAGTTGGAGAGAAAAGATGGCGGATTCGCGATGGCGCGTGCGAACGCGCGTCGAGGCGCGCGAGACGCGCGCGATGATGCGAGAGTTCGGCACATTCGACGACGACGACGACGACAAAGACGACGACGACGTTCGGACGACGCGAGAGAACGACGTCGACACCACCGACGAGCTCGACGCGTGACGCATCCATCCGCATACATTTTTCCATTTCGCGCGCGGTTTCGTACGCGTTTCAAAACCACGACAACATCATAATCATCACACCACCCTCCCGCACACGCCCGCGCGCGCGCGCGCTTTTCGCGGGATGTCGGACGCGGCGAGGGAAACCCTCGACGTCGCGCACGACGTCGCCAAGCTCCTCGATACCGGTCTCGATCGCGAACAGCTCGCCGTGCTCATCGCGCTCGTCGAGCGCGGGGTCAACCCGGAGGCGCTCGCGGCGGTCGTGCGCGAACTCAGACGCGAGGCGGCGGCGCTGAAGTCGGAGGAAGGGTGAACGGTGACGCGTCGGCGCGGTCGCGAGGTGTGTGTGTCGCGAGACGTGCGCGCGCGTGTTGTAATCGTAGTACAGTCGGTGTCTGGATTTTTGATTTTTTTCAAATAGTCGAGTCGCGCGCGTCGCGAGGGATGAATGATGCGTGCGGATGACGTTAAAATAAGTGCTGAGCGATTAGGTGATCACGGTGGGAGATTCTCGGCCGGTGAACTCGGCGAGTTGGCTCGTCTCGAGGGCGATCGCGATGAGGGGCGCGAGCGCGTCTTGGGCGTCGGCGCCTTGCTTGGCGGGATCGGCTTCGTATTGCTCGATGTACATGCGGACGGTGGCGCCGGAGGAACCCGTGCCGGAGAGGCGGAAGATGAAGCGAGAGCCGTCGGTGAAGACGAAGCGGACGCCTTGCTTTTTGGCGACGGAACCGTCGATGGGATCCGTGTACTCAAAGTCGTCGGCAAAGTCCAATTCGTAGTCGCCGTACTTGTCGCCCTTCTTGGCGGCGGCAGCCTTGGCGCGGAGGGATTCAACCATGGCGTTGCACGGGTCGGATTCGCAACCTTCGTAATCGTAACGAGAGAAGAAGTTGCGGCCGTACTTGGCCCAGTGCTCCTTGGTGATTTGCTCGACGCCAACCTTTTCGCCGCCCACCGGGACGTCCTTGTTGCGGTACGCCAATATCGACAACCAGGCGAGCACGGCCCACGGACCGTCCTTCTCGCGAACGTGGTCGGCGCCGGTGCCGAAGGATTCTTCACCGCACACGGACAAACGACCGGCGTCCATCAAGTTGCCGAAGAACTTCCAGCCCGTCGGCGTCTCGAAGCACTCGACGCCGAGACCGGCGGCGACGCGGTCGAGCGCGGCAGCGGTCGGCATGGAACGAGCCAAACCCTTCAAGCCGGACTTGAAGTACGGGATACAATCGACCGCGTTGGCGGCGATGATGGCGACGGAATCGCTCGGAGTGACGAAGAAGTTGTTACCGAGGATCATGTTACGGTCGCCGTCGCCGTCCGAGGCGGCGCCGAAATCCGGAGCGTCGGCAGAGTACATCACCTTGACGAGCTCTTCCGCGTACGTCAAGTTCGGATCCGGGTGTCCACCAGCGAAATCTTCCTTCGGCACGCCGTTGACGACCGAGTTCGCGTCCGCGCCGAGCACGTCAACGAAAATCGGCTTGGCGTACGCGCCGGTGATGGCGTGCATGGCGTCGAATTGCATCTTGAAATCCGGTCGCGTTAACAACGACTTGATGAGATCGAAATCGAACACTTGCTTCAAGAGCTTCAAGTAATCATCCACCGGATCGATGACCTCGACTTCAAAGTCACCGAACTTGGTGACGCCGCACACGCTCAAGTCAACGTCCGGAATGTCAGCCATCTTCAACGTATCGACGGTTTGCGTAAAGCCATAGATGGCGTCCGTGATCTTTTCCGGCGCAGGTTCGCCCGAGCTGTAGTTAAACTTGATCCCCCAATCCTCCGTCGGACCACCGGGGTTGTGCGACGCGCTCATGATGAATCCGCCGAACGCCTCGCGCGCGCGAATGACGGCGCTCGCCGCCGGCGTGCACAAATATCCATCTCTCCCGACGTACATCTTCTTGACCCCGTTACCGGCCGCCAGTTTCAAGATAATTTGCGACGCTTCCTTGTTAAACCATCGCCCGTCGCCTCCGAGCACCATGGAGCTTCCCTCCACGTCGTCCCTCGGCAACGCGCTGAAGAGAGACTGCACCCAATTCGCCAAGTAATTCCCCTCGCTGAACACGGCCGCCTTCTTGCGCAATCCGCTCGTGCCCGTCTTTTGTCCCTCAATGGGCGTCGTCGCCACCTCCTTCACCGTCACCGTCGCCATGGCGCGCGTCTTGGTCGTCCTCGCGCGAGAATTCGTTCCACCGCCGCGCGCCTTGGTCACGGATGCGATCGGCGTCGCCCGCGCGCGCGCACGCATGCACCGGTCTCGCACGCGCGCGAGACGATCGAACGCGAAGGGAAAAGTATTCTCGAGGCGCGAACCGAGCGAGACGCGTCGAGGTGCGTCGCGCGCGCGATTCCGATCGACGACGCGATGGATAACGATGAACGATGACGACCGGTCCGTCGCGTCCGTCTCTGTATTTTATTCGGATATACGGTCCATTGTATACAGATGTCTAATACCATCCACGGTTCATTTTTCATTTTGTCTCGACGTCTCGGAAACGACACCGTTAAGGTATACATGGGGTACACGCATACCACACTACGCACCGTGTGACCGTTTGACCAAACAAAAACAGCCGCGCGCCCCACGACGCGACCATTGTCGACGACCGGTGGCGATTCGACGCGAGTGCGCCTCGCTCGACGTCTCGCGAGTCGACTCGAGGCGAACGCGCGACGCGTCCGAGCGTTTTCTTCGTCGTCGCGACGCGCGGGAGTCGACCGCGACGCTCGCGAGGCGTCGCGATCGCGGTGATACGGGCCGCGGGTGCGTGAACACCCACGAGGGGCACGCACGAGGACGAGGGCGCGAGCGGACGCGCGAGCGGACGTCATGGCGCGAGAGGGCGACGAGGAGGCGAGCGAGCGATTGTTGCGCGCGATGGACGCGGGGGTGGAGGCGTCGACGAGCGCGGATCGGCGTCGGGGGCGAAGAATTGCGTTCGTCGCGGCGGCGTGTTGTTGCGCGGCGGCGGCGGCGGCGTACGCGAGCGCGAACGGGGGGTGGGCGCATCGGAACGGAGCGGCGTTGCGAGAAATCGATGATGATGTGATGCATCTGAGTTATGATCCGAGAGCGATGTCGATCGGGTACGATGAGGTGAACGCGTCGACGGCGGGGGCGAAGGAGGAGGCGGGAACGCGTCGTTCGGACGAGGCGCGCGTCGGCGCGAGACGACGATGGCGTCAGCGCGCGTGGTCGTGGAACGAATCAGACGGGAGGTTGCTCGCAGAGTGGGGGAAAGGTCGATTACACGTCCTTCGATGGCACGCGAAGGATGGATTCATCTTTCATGGGCACCGAGGCGACGGGAAATTTGAGCACGCCCAGGAAAATTTAGGTTTCGGTATGTTACGATGGGCACTGCAGACGTACATGCCGACGCGCTTAGCGCCTGATCAAGAGCCGTTCGCACTGTTTTTCACCGTGGAAGATTTCCCGCAGACGAGGTGTTGGAAGATGCGAGACGAGACGGGCAAGTTGTCGACGCCCTCGGGATGCGACCCGGACTCTTGGTCTCCGGTGTTTGACTTTACGAGTGCGCCCAGGGATGCGGAGCTTTTGCCGACGTTGAAGCAAGTGACGCTCATCACGTTCGCGGAGCCCATCCTTGCGGTGCTCGCGGCGCCTCCGAAGGAGGCTGCGAGAGATAGCGGCTTGCCGCCGCGATGGCCGCACCAAGAGTTGTTCGGCGTGAATGGAGAAGACGCGAGCAAGTACACGTGGAATAAACTGATTCCGAAGATAGTCTGGCGGGGTTCAGATTATAGGTTTCTCTCGCCCGAGTTCGCCAACTTCAAGGAGGATTCGTGCCACGACGAGGGCGCGTGTTTGCTCAACCACATCGCGCACTCGCCGTCTGACGTTCCGACGGCGATGCGCGAAGCGTTGGGCCGCACCGACATCACCCCGAGATTACGCTTGGTGTTGACGTCCATGTTAGAGGAACACTGGGTCGACGCGCGTTTCTTTTGCATCGCCAATTGGGACTCACGCATGCCCTTGCGCGAGCGTCTCGGCAAACAGCTCGGCGTCGAGGACGGCGCCAAGATGACGGGCGCCGAGCTCTCGTCGTATAGGTACCACATCGATCTCGGCGGCGCCGGCGGCACGACGTGGACGGGTACCATTCAAAAGTTATCCATGCCCGGCGTCCTCTTCCATCACGAGACGGACATGAAGGACTCGTACTTTGATCTCATCAAGCCGTGGGTGCACTACATTCCCGTCAAGCAAGATTTGAGCGACTTGCGTCAAAAGTACCAGTGGGCCGAGGCGCACCCGGGCAAGTGCGCGCAAATCAGCGCCGCCGCCTCGGCGTGGGTCCGTCGCTTCAATAACCGTCGGACTTTGCTCCAGCACAACTACGAAAAGCTCGTCAAACCGCTCGCGGAGACGCTCGATCCGAACCGCACGCACGTCGTCCCGTTCGAGCGCGCGCACCCGTACTGGTTCGACGCGCGAGGTCGTCCGAGATCCGCTCGGGCACCGTAGACCCCACATTAGCGTGACACACACACACCCATAGCGCACAGACACTCTTTCCAAAATTAGCGCGCGCGCTCGCGACTCCGGGACTGTCCCGTCCCCCCTCCTCGCGCCTCCTCACTCGTCGTCCCGCGCGCGTCTCGCCGCGCCGCGTCGACATGTCATCCATCATCTCGCGTCTCACCCTTCGCACCGTCGACGTGCTCTCTCGCGCCCTCGACGCGCGCGCGCTGACGTCCGATGATTGGGCCCACCTCGGTCGCCTCGGCCTCGCCCTCTACGCCCTGAACGTCGTCACGCACGCCGTGTTCCACGCCAAGCGAAATCCGATGTATCTCGAGACGGGTAAGGGTCGCGTGATCGTCCTCGCGCGCGTCGCGTACGGATTACCCGCGGCGATGGCGCAAGGGGCGTGGATCGCGCTGTGGATTGTGTTTTGGGAAGCGGCGCGGTCGCCGCTGTGGAGACCGAGACGAAAGCACCACGGGGACCTCGGTGCGCGACGAAAGCGCGCGAGAACGCCCGTGGTACACGATGGACACGCGAGCGTGGCGTTGTGTGGTGGTGGGTTTCGAACGTGGTATCACATCGGGGTGTATCACGGATTGTATCGGCGGTTCGGCGCGGACGGGTTGCGAAGCGTTCGGTGGGCGGGATCGAGCGTGGGATCCATCATGGCGGTGATCGCGGCGTGTGGTGTCGATCCAGACATCGTCTGGGCGCACATACCTGAGATGGCGGCGTTACATCGCGATCGGTGGGGGAAGAACTTAACCACGGTGGGGAGTAAGTGTCGGTTTTTACTCGACGACGTCTTGCCCGAGGACGCGCACGAGCGGTGCACGGGGAGATGTTTCATCTCCATCACGTCTCTGTTTCCCATTCCTCACAACGTCATTCTGACGGAATTCGATTCGAGGGACGATTTAATCGATGCCGTGATCGCGTCGACGTACATTCCGACGTGGACGTTTCCGGGGGCGTGTTTACACAGAGGCATGGTGTGCGTCGACGGCGGCGTCGTGAATAATCTCGCCTCGCTCAGTCCCGAGACGTTACGCGTGGGGTTAGATCCAGAGGATAAGACAGACTGGGGCGCGACGCTCGTGCCGAGTAAACCCAAGGCGAGGCGCCACACCTTCATTCCCGCGTGCGACGTGGGGTTGGCGGAGATGTACGAGTGCGGGAAATCCGACGTCGCCGCGTGGCTCGAAACCGCCGCCGGGAAAAAATTCGCCTCGAAAATACCTTCGCGTCCGTTCTGATTCTGATTCACACTCGATCACTAGACTGCATCATTTATTTCATCGTTTGAAACACCCATCTCTATACATTCTTCCGCACCGTTCGTCACCACACCGCGTCGCCGAAGAACACGACGCCGGACTCGTTCGAGACGGCCTCGAGCAACCCGAGCGCGTCGTCGCGCGTCAGGCGCGCCGCCGTCGCCTCGCACGCGCGCGCGCACCGCTCCGCGCTCAACCTCCCCTCTCGCGAGTCACCGAAAAACGCCAAGGGCATCGCATCCGCGTGCGCGCGCCACGCCGCGTGCATCGCATCGTTCATCGCGACGACGAAATGCGGCGATCGAACCACCAGACGCGTCTCGTTGAGGACGTCGCGCAGATTCGAAACCTGTCGCGCGCGCGCGCGTCTCGCCGCGTCGTCCGTCGTCGTCGTCGGTCCGAGTTCGACATTGAAATCGGGATTCTTTTCCGGTAACAACATCGCCTCCCACGACGGGAACGATCGCGGCGCGTTGACGTGTAATCGATTCTCGCGTTCGAACGGTAACGCCCTCGCGTCTCGAAAGACGTCCGACGGCACCGACAACGCGCGACTCATCGTCTCTCGACATCGTCGCATGAACCCCTCGCACACATCTCTCGTCCACCCCTCCTCCAACACCGTCCTCTCCACCCCTCTCAGTTCCCTCTCGACGACCGCTCGCGAGACATCGAGCAATTCCCTCGCGCCGCCGTTCGCCAAGCGTGCCGTCGTCGCGCCGAGAAACGCGCGTCTCGACGCGTCGTCCAGCGTATCCTCCTCCCGTCCACACGCTCGATCGAGCCACGCGCGTCGTCCCATGAGATTCATCGTCGTCCTCGCGAGTAATTCCATCGCCGACACCGCGACGAGCGTCGCGCACGCCCTCGCGAACTCCTCGCGCGTCGTCTCGTCGGCGTCTTCGCCGCCGCCCGCCGCCGCGTCCCCGGCGTCCGCGCGCGCGTCTCGCCACCCCCGCTCGATGCTCTCGCGAAGCGTCGCCACGAGTCCCGGAGTCGTGATATCGCGCGTGATGGCGTTCACTCGAGAGATCTCGCGCGAGAGCGCCGTCTCCGCGTCGTCGCCGTCGACGTCGAATTGAAAATCTTTTCGTTTTCTGTCCCCGCGGGACATCGTCATCGTCCTCGTGGTGGACGCTGACGACGTCTCCGTCCCTCTCCCGCGAGCGATGAACGCGACGCACGCGCACGCGCACGCCAGCGTCGCGAATCGCGTCGTCCACGACGTCGTCGTCGCCGCGTTCGAGCGTTTCATCGTCGTCATTAATCGGCGCGAAATGTCGTCGAATCATCCGCACAGAGTCGTCGACGACGACGCCCTCGTGGGCACGCGTCTCGTCAACGCGATCCGGGACGTTCTTCCGTGTTCATCCCCGTGCGGCGCGTGCGACGGGGTCAGGGACGTCAAGCGCGGAGACGATCGCGAGGATGCCTCGTCATCATCCTCGGACGACGATTCACACCCCGGGGACACCGAACTCCGGGACCCGCACGCGTCGCCGCGACGCCGCGCGCGCGAGAGGAAATCCCGCAAGCCGTGGACGCACGCGTACGCGTCGTTTCGCGTCGCGGACGACGCGCATCGACGAGAGATGATGATGGATCCCGCGGCGACGCAATTCGACGAGTGCGCCGCGCGGTTACGAGGCGATCTCGACGCGCTCGAACGCGCGAGGCAGAGAGAGGGTGAGGACGGTATAGAGAAGTGGGAGCCGGCGCGAGACGCGAGCGCGGTGCACGCGACGCCGAGCGTGGTGACCGCCGCGGAGACGGCTCGCGAGCGATTCGTCGAGAATCGAACGAACGCGCCCGCGTCTCGCGGGAAGTCGGCGTAGAGACGGCGTTACGTCGTGTATTTTTTGTATCTCGAGTTTTTTTGTGCGCATCCTCGTCGTCCTCGTCGCCTCTCGCGCGTCGCGGCGTCGGATTTGAAATCGGGCACCGACGACGATTGAAAATCACTCCTCACAGTCCACCGCGCGTCGCTCGCGCGAGGGATGAAACCGCCCGATGCGAACACGCTTCGCGTGCTCATCGCCACGGACACCCACCTGGGCGCGCACGAGCGCGATCCGATACGTAAAGACGACGCCTTTCTCGCGTTTGAAGAGATCTTCAACCACGCGAAACGTTACGCCGTCGATTGCGTGTTTCTCGCCGGGGACGTCTTCGACGTGAATAAACCCAGTCGAGAGACGCTCGTTCGATGCATGGAGACGCTCGGGGAGGCGACGCGAGGGGACGACGCGATCGAGATTGAGATTTTGAGCGATCAGAGGGAAAATTTTCCATCCCGAGGCGCGTGCCGACGACGCGCGAGGCGACAAACGCGCGCGCGCGCGAGTACATCGCTCGAGACTGACGCGTTTTATGACGGTGAACACACACAGGTTTCGTGAATTACGAGGATCCACACGCGAACGTGTCGTTACCGGTGTTCGGAATCCATGGAAACCACGACGACCCGGCGGGCGAACGGAACCTGAGCGCCATGGACGTCTTGTCGACGGCGGGGTTGATCAACTATTTCGGTAAGCACGCGCTGAGCGGAGGGTCCGTGGGGACGGTGGATTTGAAACCGGTGTTGATGCGTAAGGGTTCGACCAAGGTGGCGCTGTATGGATTGGGGTACATCAGGGATAATAGATTGCATCAAATGTTCAACGTCAAGGACGCCGTGGTGTGGCATCGACCGGGCGAGACGAAGGAATCGTCGTCGAGTTCGTGGTTTAACGTCATGTTGATTCATCAAAATCGCGCCGCGCACTCGAAGAATGCGATATCTGAGCGGTATCTACCGAATTGGTTGGATTTCGTCGTGTGGGGACACGAGCACGAGTGTTTGGTGGAACCGACGGAATCGGCGCAAGGATTTCACGTCTCGCAACCGGGTTCGAGCGTCGTGACGTCGTTGATCGAGGGCGAGGCCAAGGAGAAGAAGATTTGCGTGCTCGAGGTGAAAAGCGATCCGGAGAATCCCAACGGCGCGCCCTTTTGGCGAACGACGCCCGTACCGCTGCGTTCGACGCGACCGTTCGAGTACGAACAAATCGCCCTCGCGCAGACGCCCGAGCTCGACGCCGCCGACGCGCGAGGCGTGACGGCGTTTTTAGAGAATCGCGTGCGCGCCATGATCGAGCGCGCGACGGTGAAACACCGCGAGCGACACGCGCCGAACGAGGTGGACATGACGGATCGATTACACCTACCTTTGATTCGTCTGCGCGTGGATTATTCGGGTGGATTTAGCACCATTAACACGCAACGATTTGGACAAAAATTCGTCGGCAAGGTTGCCAATCCGCACGACGTCTTGTTGTTTCATAAATCATCGGTCAAGAGAGGGACGCGCAGGGACGGTGGAGACGATATGATGGACGATGAGACGGACGAGTTGGTGGACGACGCGCACGATCACGCGAACGGCGCGATGGAGAATCAGAGACGCATCGATCGACTCGTGCGCGAACACCTGTCGGCGTCCGAGGGATTACGATTGCTCGCGCCGACGGATCTCTCCGCGGCGTTGGATGATTTCGTGAATAAAGACGAAAAGGCAGCCATCGCGCAGTTGTGTCAACGACGGTTGAAGGCGGTGCAGACGTCGGTGAACGCGGAGAATTTGCACGAGAACGACGCCGACGCGCTCTCGTCGAAAATTTATGAGGCCGTCAAGGCGCAGATGAGTAAACCGAGCAAGAGGAAACCGGTGATGGACGAGGCGACGGAGCCAGAGGTGGCGGCGGAGGCGCCGCTGGCGACGAGGACGAATCGACGCGGTCGCGCGAGCGTCGCGGTGGATGTCGATTCCGAAGCGCCGACGCAAAAGAAGACGCCGGCGAAACGTCGCCCCGCCGCCGCGAAGCCGCCTCGACCGGCGACTCGACCGGCGACTCGCGGCGACGACGCGTTCGACGACGACGACATCGAGGACGATTCCGACGTTGAGGTCATTCCTTTGAGTAATCCCGCGCCGAAACCGCCGAGACCGTCGCGCGCGGCGGCGGCGGTGGCGTCGACGCGCGTGCGACGAAACGCGGCGGCGGCAAAGGACGCGGCGGAGGATTCGGACGATTCCTTTGACGTCGACGACGAGGTCATCGAGGCGTCGGACGAGGAGGAAGTCATCGCGATGCCGACGCGAGGGAAGAAACGCGCGGCCGCACCGCCGACGAGGGCGACGCAGCGCAAGACCAAGGCGACGAAGACGACGACGGCGGCGGCGAGTCGCGCGAAAACGACGACGCGAAGGACCAACGGCGCGGCGGGCGACGATAGCGGCGATGACGTGGACGAGGTCGTCGCACCGACGCGCGGCGGTCGATCGACGCGAGGAACGCAAAACACGCAGGCGACGCAAAACACGTGGGGACGCACGAGACGCTCAACGGGATGACGAAACAAACTCCATAGCAGAAACGATAGACAGACGCGCGAAACGAAACGATAGACGCGCGAAACGAAACGAAACGAAACACTAGAGTCCCTACAAAACGACACATTGTCGTCCTCGTCACCCGTCGTCCGGAGTCGCGGACACGAGCGCAAATAATCTATCGTCTATGAACGGTCGCGCCGACCACACGGCGACGCATCCGGCTACTTCGTCCTCGCGCGTCTCCCCGCCTCGAAGATACGCGACGATTTTCTCCCTCGTCTCCACCTCTCGCTCGAGTCCGTCCAACACGGACGCGCACATCCACAACCACTGTTCGACCGTGTACGCCTCCTCCGTGCCCCACTTGAAGGCGGTGAGCATGACGTGAACGGGGACGCGCGAGATCCAATCCGTCTCTTCGGCGCTCGGCCGTCGACCAGACGTCGCCTCGACGAAATCCCGCATCGCCTCGCTCGCCTCTCGCGCGCACTCTCGCATCCCTCGCGCGCACGCGGCGATTTCGTCAATCGCGCTCGTCAATCGCTCCGGCGCCATCGCGCGCGCGCTCGGATGCGCGAACCCGCCGTCGAGAAACGCGCGCAGACGTCCGCTCGTCGCCGCGCGCGTCGCCGCCGTCGCCGCCTCTCCCATTTGTACTCGTTCATCCTTCACGCACATCGCGTACCAGTGCGGCACCGTCGCCATCGCGACGTCGGATTTGGCGTGGTACCCATCGAACGCGCGACACGACGCGCCGAACGCCACCAACGCCGACACGTCCAATTCTTCGTCGGCGTCTTCGTCCATCGGCGGCGGCGGCGTCATCGATCCCGTCCCAATCCTCCCGGCGTCGCCTCCAGCGCCCGACGCGTTCCCGCGCGAAGCTGTCGACGCAAATCCTCCACCGTCGTCACACCACACGCTCGAAGCGTCAATCCCACCGCGCACACGCACGTCGCGCTCGCGAGACTCGCCGTCGCCAGCGCGCGCGTCGCCGTCGCCGCCGCGCGCCAATGCGTCCCGGGAGGTAAATCTCTCTCCGCCTTGGTCCTCGATCGCGCGCGCGCCACGACGCCGGCGGTGACGGCGGCGGAGGTGATGAAAGCACCCGCGGCGACGGCGAGCGCGCGGTCGCGAGCGCGCTCGTAGTCGTCGGCGGTGGAAATGCGCGCGGTGGCGAGCGAACGAATGAAACGAAACCCGTCGATCTCACGGAGCGGCGCGGACGAGGACGAGGACGAGGCGAGCGCGGAGTCGTCGGTGTTTTCGCGTTCGTCGCGTTCGGTCGAGGCGCGGCCGAAGCGCATGGACGGCGCGCGCGTCGCGCGATGGGGACGAATGCGCGCGTGGTGAACAGAAAAAGTGGTTTTTCGTCGCGACGACGACGGGACGGCGCGTCATTCGACGCCGACGCGCGCGAGATGAGACTGGACGATGCTGTGAGCGTGCTGGTATTATTTTTTTGGTATTAGTATACATCGCGTGCGCGGCGTCTACGCGATGGGGACGTACCCGTCCTCGAGAACGGCGCGCATGTCTTCGATTTCTCGCTCCCTCTCCAAACGATCCTCGAGCGAGTCTTTTCCGCGCGCGGCGTCCAAGGTCGACGTCGTGCGCTCGATGGATGATTTTATCGAGACGGAGACGCGATCGAAGGCGTCGCGCAGACTCTTGGCGGCGTTTTCGGCGGCGTCCTTGACGTTGGCGACGGCTTCGTCCTTGGAGCGTTTGACTGTTTCCTCGAACGTCAACGCGCTCGACGACCGCGGTGGGAAGAACGCGCGCATGGCGCGCGTGCCTGCGCTCTGTGTGAGCGCCCCGTCAACAGTACCGCCGATGACGCCTCCAAGAATGGGCACGGCTCTCGTCACCGCCATGGACGCGCCTCGCTGCGCGCCTCGCTGCGCCAAACGCGTCGCCGCCAGACGCGTCAGACGCCACGCCGCGCCCTGAAGCGCGGTACCGGACCCTCGTATCGCGGCGTACTGCGTCGCTTCGCCCACCGACCCGTCCACGCGCCGTAAATCATCCCCATCCTCCCGTAAATCATCTCCACCCAACGCGCACGCGATGGCGGTCGCCGCGCACGCCGGCTCGAGCGGATCCCGCCCCGCTAGAATCGCCAACGCAAAACTCAACCGAAGCGTCGTGAACGTGGTCGCCGCCAACTGTGCCGGTATCGTCACCGGCAGCGTGAGCGACCCACCCAATCCAGCGACGAAACCGCTCCCGAAATTCGCCGCCGCGCTCCACCCCGTCAGCGCGTCGCCCGCGCGATATTTCGCCGTCGTAGACAATTCCGCCTCCTCATCCACCCCTTTCGGCCTGTACGCCCGCGCGAGCTCGCGCGCGCTCGACACGTTCGTCCCTTCGACCCCATCCACCCCCCGTCGCCCGCTCAGGGCGAGTTGCAAGAGAGACATCAACGCGCGCGTCGCGTTCGTTTCGTCCTCAGCCAACGCGCGCCAGAAGCGCGTCGTCTCCTCGAGCGCGTCCAGTTCGATCGCCATCGCCGCCTCGCTCGACGACGGCGCGTCGCAATCACCCTCCGCGTCTCTCTCGCGCGTCACGGCGTATCGAAACGCGCGAAGACGACGCTCGTAGCGCTCGCGTTCGCCCGGAAGCGATTCCACCGAGACGACGCGTCCCGACGCGTCTTCGCGCAAAAGCGCGTTGATTCGATCGACGAGCGACGACGAGGACGTCGACGACGAGGTCATCGTCTCGCTCGTCGCGCGCGAGACGTCGTCGGCGTCGTCGAGCGACGGAGACGCGGTCGCGCGTCGCGGATTGTGGATTTCTGTGACGAGTCATCCGCATCACTCTTTCGCGCGCCGAGCGCCCACCGCGCGCCGAGGCGGCATGAAACCGCGCGCGCGCGGCGATGAAGACGCTCGTCGAGGATGCCGCGCGTCGTCGTCGCGACGAGTGGGCGCGCACGCGTTGTTGACGGCGTGTAAATTCATCGCGCTTCGAATCTTTGCGCTCGGATTTCTTCTCGCGCGCGTAGAGTCGAGCGCGCGCGCCGTCTCGGCGCCGACGACGGCGCCCATCGTCGAAAAGATCGTCGTGTTCGTCATCGACGGCGCGAGGTACGATTGGACGACGGTGGAGACGAGGGGAGAGGATGGGGACGGCGCGGCGCGGCGACGGTTAAAACTTCCGAGCGCGCGGAGGTACGGGTCGGCGTGTGATGCGAAGACCGGAGGCGCGCGAGGACGGGGTGAGGTGTTTAAATTCATCGCCGACGCGCCGACGACGACGCAACAGCGATTGAAGGGATTACTCACGGGTGGATTGCCTACGTTTATCGACGCGAGCGCGTCGTTCGGAGGAACGTCGCTCGGCGAGGATAACGTAATCGAACAATTGCGCGCGAGTGGGCGACGCATGACGATAAGCGGTGACGACACGTGGGGGGAATTGTTCGACGTCAACGCGACGTTCACGAGCGGGGCGCACATGTACCCGAGCTTTGATGTCAAGGATACCGAGACTGTGGACGCGGGGGTGCGCAAATCCATGGCGGACGCGTTGGCGAGACCGGACGATTGGGACGTTTTGATAGGACACATGCTCGGCGCCGATCACGTTGGGCACACGCACGGGGCGACGACGGATTACATGCGAGATAAGCTCGCGGAGAACGATCTGGACATTGAACGCGTGGTGGAGACGATGCGCGCCGACGAGAGGTACGCCGACGCGATGCTCTTCGTGTTCGGTGATCACGGCATGACGGACAACGGCGATCACGGCGGTGGGACGCCCGAGGAGGTGGAGTCGTTTTTGCTCGCGTACCATCCGTGGGCGACGAACGGGTTGGAGTGCGAACGGAAACGAGACGATGAGTTTCCGCAACTCGACTTCGCGTCCACCATGGCCGCGCTGTTGGGCGTGCCCATTCCGCACGGTAACTTAGGCACGGTGAACGAAAAGGTGTTCACGCTGGCGCACGGCAAAGGGAAAACGAAGGAGGTTTACGCATCGTACGTTCGGGCGCTGCACGTGAACGCCGAGCAGATTTGGACGTATTTGAACACGTATCGCGAAGGGAAAGCGCACCCATTCGGGAAAGAGAACGCCGAGCGCCTGGAGAGATTGCTCAACATCGCTCGCGCGAATAAATCGCTCGACACGACCAAGTTTGTGCTCGAATTCATGAGAGATGTGGCGTCGGTCGCGCGAGCGCAGTGGGCGCAGTTTGGATTATTAAAGATGGCGGTCGGATTCGTAGCTCTCATCGCGACGCTCGTCGCGCACGCCTACATCGCGTTCGACGACGTCAATGGCCCCGCGTCGATGGCGTCCGATGCGGTCGGAATGGTCGGCGTCGCCATGGTCATTTTAGCGTCCGTGTCGCGTCTTTCAAACAGCTTCATCGTTCAGGAGCGAGAGATGATGCAATTTCTCTTCGCCACGTTTGTCGTCGCCGCGAGCGTGAAGGCGTTCGCGAACGACGACGTCAAAGCCACCGCGCGAGGCGGTCAGTGCTTGTTGGCGAACGTCTTTTTGTATTTTATCGGCGCGTTTTGGGTTAAGAGCGATTCCACGGACGTGCCCAGATTGGCTCTGGCGCCGACCGTCGTCGTCGCGCTCGTCGTCGCCGCCGCGGCTGTTCGAGCCATTCACGAGACGTGCGCGAGCAAATACAACGGCAAGCTGCGGGCGCTCGACGTAGCGCTCTTCGGATGGATCGCGGTGACGATTCGAAGCGTCCTCATCTTGACGTTCATCGACGAGGACGTGTGGCTCGCGCGCGTCGTGTACGCCTCTGGCGTCGCCGCCGTCGCGTTAAACGGACTCGACGATTCCAACACGTCGTCCTCGCGCTCGTCCAACGTCAAGCGAGGCGCGGCGATGTTCTTGATCTCGATCGCGCCGATCGTCGCCATGTTGGCCGGTCCGATCATGGGCGTGCTGTACGTCGGCGCGACGTACTTTTTGTACGACGGTTTGCGAGGCCTCCTTCTCGGCGACGACGCAGACTCGCGCGCGAGGTGTTCGGAGACCGCGCTCGGTGCTGGATTATGGCTCGCGAGCGTCGTCGTCTTTTTCGGCGGTGGGCACGCGTGCTCTTTCGACGGATTACACTTCGCCTCCGCGTTCACCGGTTTCCGCGAGTTTCGCTTTTACGTCATGGGATTTCTCCTCGGCTTTGAAACCTGGAGCGGCGACGTCCTCCTCGCCGCCGCCGTGCCCCTCTTCGCCGCGTTCACCGCGCGAAAGAACACCCTCGAGGAGTTCAAGCGCGTGGCGTCGCGCTTGTCTCTTAAAATAGCCTTCTTCCGCGCCGTCGCCGTCGCCTCGGCGACGCTCTGCGCGGCGCTCCATCGACGCCATCTCATGGTGTGGGCCATCTTCGCCCCCAAATTCGTCTTCGACGCCGTGGGGTCCTCCGTCGCCGACATCACCGCGCTCCTCGTCCTCCTCATCGCCTTTCGATCCGTCGACCCGCGTCGAACCAAGCGCGAGTGATGACGATCCCGCCGCCGCCGGGACGCGCGGGACGAAAGCGTCCCGACGTGGTGAAAAAGTGTCCCCGACCCTCCGTCACACGTCCGCGCCCGCGTCGTCATGTTCACCCGAGTCGAGCCCGCGCTCGAGCGTCCGACGCTCGCGAAACGCGCGCGACGACGCGTGCGTTCCGTCACCGAGTCCCGCCTGCGTCCCGGGCGTCAGGGCGTGCAGCGAATCTATCGTCTCGCCAAGGAGAAGGCGATGATTGGCGAGTACGAATACCTCGAGTCCATCGGTGTCTCTCGCGCGCAGGCGCTCCAGGTGATGTCTCGCGCGAGCGCGGTGTTTGAACAAGAGGTGGTGCGTCGAGGAGAGGATCCTCGGGAGGCGTCGTTCGGTGCGGCGGAGATGGAACGCGTGGTGAGGTTTCTGACGGAGCAGGGCGTCGAAACGAAACGGGTGGGGTTCTTGGTGATTAAACATCCCGCGGTGTTGGCGTACGATGTGGAGGGTCGATTGCGACCGTTGTTCGCGTACATGGAGTCGACGTTCGAGCGGGACGCGAGGATGTTCGTGGAGGACGTGATGAAGAGACCGAGTTTATTGGGGTTGCGCGCCGACGAAAACGCGAGACGCATGGTTGAGTATTTATTGGAAAACGGGAGCAGCAAGGAGGAGGCGGTGGAGTACCTGTTGCGCACGCTGTAGACGAAAGGATCGGTGTGGACGATCGCGTGTAGTACTGTAGTTTTATTATCATCATCGTTATCATTATTTCATCGTGTTTCAATCAATCAGAGACTCGCTCACTCGTCGTCGTCCAATTCGGCGGCGATTTCGGCGACGAGCTGTTTGCGGTACTCGGCGAAATCGCCGTTAAACTTATCGACGCGCCCCTCGTCGACGACCCAGATTTCGCTCTTTTCGTCGTCCAACACTTGTTCGCAGATGTGCGCGTCGTGGGTGATCATGACGACGCCCCCTTCGAATTCCTCGAGCGCGTCTGCCAACGCGTCGATGGATTGCATGTCCAAGTGGTTGGTCGGCTCGTCGAGAAGCAAAATGTGCGGGTTGGAGAGACCGATGGCGGTGAAGACGACGCGCGCCTTTTGACCACCGGAGAGTTTGACGATCGGAGTGAGGTGATTGTGACCGGGAAGGCCGAATCGACCGAGCTTGGCGCGAATTTCCTCGGGTTTGTACGAGGAACCGTTCTCCTTGACGTACTTGCGTCGCAGGTATTCCACCGGGTTCTCGTCCATGGCCAACACGTCGACAAAGTGCTGCGAGTAACGACCGATGCGTAAGGCGTGCGAACGACGAGACTCGCCGTCCGTCGGTTCGAGATCACCGGCTAAGAGATTCATGAGGGTCGACTTACCCGCACCGTTCGGACCGATGATGGCGACGCGCGTGCCCATGTCGATGCCGAGGTTGATTTTATCCAACGAGAATCCCTTCAGTCCGGGGTACTCGAAAGAGCAATCGTTCAGACCGATGAGCGGCGGTGGGAGCTCGGTCGGCGTCGGGAAGCTAAATTTGACGTTGTAATCGGCCCACTTCTCCGGTAATTGCGCCGGGGCGTCCTCGTCGTTGTCCACCATCATGCCCTTGTTCTTCTTGTTACCCTGCTTTCGCTCCTGCGCCTTCTTCGCCTTATCCTTGACGTCCTGTTGCTTGGACTTGCTCGATGCCTTTTTCGCAGCCTTGAGCTCTTTTTCATACTTTTCGTACGCCTTGTTCGCCTCTCTTCGGCGAATCTCGTACATCTCCTCGAATTGATCAAACGAACCCTTGTATTGGTCGAGCTTGTGATCGTGCAAGTGCACGATGTCGGTGGTGACGCTGGATAAAAAGTCGCGATCGTGCGACACGACGACGAGCGTCTTTTTCCAGCGCATCAAGTACTCCTCAAGCCAAATGACGGCGCGTAAATCCAAGTGGTTGGTCGGCTCGTCGAGTAACAAACACGTCGGCTCGATGAAGAGCGCGCGAGCGAGAGAGATGCGCATACGCCAACCCCCAGAGAAGCTCTGCGTCGTGTTGTGCATGGAGAAACGATCGGGTCCTTGCGAACCATCTTTTTTGGGCACGGTGAAACCCAAACCGTGAAGAATCTTGGACGCGCGCGCCTCGGCGGTGGCGTCGCCCTTTTCGTTTAATCGTTCGTACGTCTTGTTGAGCTCTTGGTTCAAATCGTGTTCTTCCCCGGTCTCTTCGTCCTTAAACGTCGGTTCCGTCACGCCTGAATCGCCGATGGCGAGTTTTTCCATCAAATCCTCGAGTTCAGTCTTTTTTTTGCGCAAATCTTGAAGCTCCACGTCGGCGGCGACGACGGATTGCAACGCCGACCGACCGTCGCCCACGACCTCTTGCTCGACGAGCAAAATGTCGATGTGTTCCGGCACCGGAATCTTCCGCCTCGCCAACAGTTTCATCACCGTCGTCTTCCCCGTCCCGTTCGGTCCGACCAAACCATACCGCCGTCCGTGCGCGATCGTCAACGACGTGTTATTCAACAGAGGTTTCCCTCGCGCGCTCACCGAAAATCCGTCAATCTTAATATCCCTGCTATTCGCTATCGCCGCCATGTACTCGTCCGACATGTTCGGAATTCGCACGTTAAACGCATCGTCGTCCTCCATCATCGCTTCCGCCTTGGCCTGCGCCTCCTTTCTCGCCGCTTCGATTTCTTTTTGTCGTTGTCTTCGGATTTGCTTCTCCGACGGTCCGTCAAAGGTTATCACCTTTTCCTCTCTCTCCGTCTCCTTCTCGCTCTCATCCTCGCTGTCGCTCGACGGCAGGGCCATACCGGCTAAATAATCCCCGGCATTTTCATTCTCAATCGGCGGGCGCACCGGTCTCTTCGGTTGTCGCTTGGGAGGTTCGGATTTTTTCGCCGCCGCCGGTTTCGACTCCTTCTTCTCCTTTTTCTCCTTCTTCTCCCTCTTCTCCCCCTTATCCGCCTTCTTCTCCTTCTTCTCCCCCGTCGATCTCTCTGCGCGCGCGAAAACGAACGCATCGATCGCGGTCAGTCATCCCTCGCCCTCGTCGTCTCCTCTCGCGTCGTCGCGCGTCGCGTCCCGAGCGTTCGTGTCGTGTTCGTCGTCCCAGCGGGGACGCGAATGAATCACGCGTCGGCGTCGTCGTTCGACGCACCTTTCGCCTTACGCGCGGCGCGCTGTTCGGGCGTTTCGTCTTTTTTACCCATCGCGCGCGTCGACTCGCGCGCGAGGAGGTGTGCGGAGGAGAAAGACGAGCGAGCATCGATGGGGATCTTTTTCTCGGCGCGCGCGTTTCGAGTCGCGCGGGACGCGGGTCGCGCGCGTCGCGTCGATCGTCGGTGTTCTGTGCGTTAATAAAAGTCGCTCGTTAACACGTTATCTTTCGCGACGCCTCGTGATTCGATGAGCGCGAGTAATCGACGCGCCGTCTCGCCCTCGGCGCCGGCGAGGAGCGCCGACGCCCTGGACGGGTCGGCGCCCAAGACGACGGGTCGACCGCCGGCGCCGGGCGCGCCCGTGGCGAAACACTGCTCCATCAAAAATATCTGATCGTCGAGATCGCCGTAACACGCGATGATTTTAAACCCTTCCTCGCGCCACTCGTCGTGGAGGGATAAGAGCGCGGCGTCCTCTTGGGATTCGCAGAGATAAAAGACGGTCACCGCGTGCTGGCTCGCGTACGCCATCGCCGGTTGCCAATCTAACAGCGAACGCACGCTCGCCATGCCGTTCGTCCCGTACGCGACGATGACGAGATTGTGTTCTTTACGCATCGCCGACTCGAGCGACCGCTCGGCGAAGAGAACGTTGGAGAATCCGCCGCCCTCCGGCGCGCTCACCGAAAATGTGAAACCGGGCGCCGCCGCCGTGAGCGCGTTCGGGTGCGTCTTCAAATCCACCAAAAATTCCACCTTGGCGCTGTCTAATCGCGCACTGTCGTATCGAACGTGATACGGCGATCGAGCGAGCGGTAATCGCGTCTCCGCCCCGCACGCGCACCTCGCCATGACGTATTGTCCCGGTTCGTGAAACCGCTCCGTCCACGCCTTGCCATTGTCGTGCTCAAACGACGCGCCCGACGACGTATTTCGTCGATTCGACGCCACGTCGCTCTGTTTATCCTCGATCGCCACCACGAGCGTTCGTTTCGCCCCGCTCAGGCTCGCCGCTCGGTTCTCGATGACGACGCTGCGACGGAGAACGTACGCGTCGTCCGGCGGGTTTGTCAGTCGGTCCGTCATCCGTTCGTTCGCGCGTCGCTCGAAGAGCCGGTACCGTCGTCGCGCGCGCGCCTCGAACTCCCATCATTCATTCGCATTTCATTTCATCGGTCGCGTCGTCGTCCTCGCGGAGAAAAACATCAAAAAACATCAAAAACCAACAAAAACCAACAAAAACCAACAAAAATCATAATCATCGCGCGTGTCCCCCCCCTCCGCGCGCCGAGTCCCCACCGCGCCGGTCGCCGACGTCTTCCCCGAATCGAACATCATCGAACGCACCACTCGTACGCGGCGTCGGCGTCGACATCGCGCGCGACGGCGCGCGTCCCCGTCCGCATCGATGCATCGGTGCCCGGGACGCGCCATCCACGTCGACGCGCCGTCGTCGACGTCGCGCGACGATCGACGCGCGATGACGCGGGTGAAGGCGTCGCTCGCATCGTTGGTGACGCGTGACGAGCGCGCGCGTCGCACGAGATGGGTCGCGCGACGAGGTGTGGCGACGAATCGCTGGGATCATTACAATCATCGAAACAGTCTACGCGGACGCGCGCGTCGAAACCGCTCGAGCGAGAACGAGGGCGAGAAGGAGGGTGAGACACTGTGCGAGACGACGGAAGAGGTGTCGTCTCGCGCGAATCGTCGTCGTGGTGCCGACGCCGGTGCGTGAGGGTGATTTCGATGCGAGCGCGTTGGAAGTCGGCCGCGCGCGCGGCGGCGGCGGCGGCGGCGGCGACGACGGCGACGCGAAGAGCGGCGGCGACGCGTGATGGTGTTCGATGGATGCGGCGGGTTTGGACAGACTCGCGGTGAAGGAGACGTCCATCGCACCGAGAGAATCGAGCGAGGATGACCGCGTGCGAGAGAGATTGATTTTTGATCCGAACGACCGCGTCAATCCCGCGGATTCGTCGTCGGTCGACGTCGCGACGGCGACGGCGACGCGCACATCATCGCTCACGGCGACACAATCCGTGAGATTGGATATATTATACGACGATTGACGCTCGAGCGCACCGTCTCGACGCCGTCTCGACGCCGGACGTTTCGCCAACGACGCCGCCGCGCGTCGAAGCATCGTCGCCGCCACCGCCGGCAAATAATCGCGCATCGTCCCCGAGGATGATTGTAATATCGCCTCGATCTCCTCCGTCACGCTCTCGACGTCGAATCGCGTGGAATTCGACGCACAGAACCCCGCGACGGCCTTCGCCGCGTCGAACATGGCTGCCGAATTCATCGAAGACTCGCCGTCGTCGGCGTCGACGAGCGCCAACAACGACGACACCCCTCCACAATCACAAAACGCTCTCGACGCGGGAGAATCCGCGCTCTTCGATAGTATAGCCGCAAATCTCACTAAATCAGACGCCGAGAGCGCGCGCGTGGCCTCATCACTCGACGTCCCGACGCATCGAAGCGACGTCCATCTCGCCAACGCCGCGCCCACCATCCTCCCGCCGACCCCTCGCAGCGTCTCCGCCGCCTCCCCATCCCCTCGCACGCGCGCCAGCGCACCCATCGCACACACCGCCGTCTCTCTTCGCACCCCTCGCGCGTGTTCATCCACATCATCGGTATCGTCGTCGTCCGCGGCGACGGCGCGCGTCAACGCCGTCTCGCACGCCGCCGCCGCGTCCACCGTCTCCGCCGTCTCTCTGTTCGCGCGAATCGCCAGCGCGCGGTACAGCGTCAACGCCGCGTCGTATCTCGCCCTCCCGTCGGCGTCAGACGAACGAAGCGCGCGCACCGCGCGGTCGATCGCGACGGCGCTCGATGATGACGACCCATCACCATCGGCGTCTTCTCGCGTCCGTTTCGTCGTCGACGCCTCGCCTCGACGCGCGCGCGCGGACGAGACGGTCAGCGTGAGATCGATCGCGCTGTCGGACGCCATCTCGACGACGGACACCGTCGTCGTCGACGCGACGCGAGGTGCGGATGTGATGCCCATGTCGATGCGCGCGTGTCGATTCGCGCCACCGCACGACGCGCGGGATGTCCGTCACCCTCCACACGACGCTCGGTGCGCTCAAACTCGAGCTGTACTGCGCCGACGCGCCGAAATCGTGCGAGAATTTCCTCGCGCTGTGCGCGAGCGGGTACTACGACGGGTGCGCGTTTCATCGATGCGTCAAGGGATTCATGATTCAATCCGGCGATCCCACGGGCACGGGGAGGGGAGGGGAGTCGATTTACGGCGGACACTTCGCGGATGAAGTCTCCGCGCATCTCACGTTTGCCGAGCGAGGGGTGTTGGCGATGGCGAACGCGGGACCGAACACGAATGGAAGTCAGTTTTTCGTGTCGTTTGGGAAACTTCCGCACCTGGACGGGAAAGTGACGATATTCGGACGGGTGATCGATGGACGCGGGACGTTGGATTCGTTGGAAAGATTGGCGGTGGACGAGCGGGATCGACCGGTGAGAGAGGTGAAGATCGAGGGGGTGACGATTCACGCGAATCCCGCGGCGGGGTGAGACGGGCCGCGCGGTGACGGACGGACGGTCGTTCGTCGTAGTCTAGTAATCTAGTAATCGTCTGAATGGGAGGATGAATGAATTTTTTACACGGTTTTCGGTGGTTACTTTTGTTTCGTCGCTCACGCGGGGGCGTCGGCGACGGCGCGCGCGCGAATCTCTTCGCGCTCGACGGCGGATAAATCGAAAATTTCTCGCGACTTGCCCGAGGATTGAAGCCAAGCCTTGAAGTGACTCTGAATCGCCGCCTTGAGCTCGGACCGTTTCGTCTCCGAGAGCGGGGCGTCTCGCACGCGCGCTCGAACTTCGCAGATGAGCTCCATCTTGGCCTCGAGCGCGGTGACGTAGTTTGCCGGCGTCTCGAACGGGTTGGCTTGCGTCGGCGTGGAGACGGAGGGCGTCGACGGAAAGGCCCCGCCGTCTTGGTCCATAGGTGATTCTCCGTCCGAGTGCTCGCGAAACGGGATGATGAACATCGTGAACGCGTCCGGGGACATGAGGGACACGCCGCTGGATATGCGCACGACGTCTGGGGTTGAAGGGGAGGACGAACCGTCTTGAATGGGTAAATCCGCGCCGAGAACGACGGGACGATCCCACGCGTTACACGCCTCGGGCGCGAGCTTGGCGCGCGTCAAGTGCTCGTCGAGGTGCTCGTAAAACGTGTTGTACGGGGCCAAGACGCACTTTCGATTGTCTCCGACGAACATCGGTTGATTGAGGACGCCCAGATGAAACGTGCACTCAAAGCACGAACGAATGACGACGCGCTTGGTGGCACAAATCAGCTTGACGCGCTCGCATCCCTCCACGCGCATCGATCTCGACACCGCGCCGACGACGATAACGCAATCAGTGCACCCGGCGATGGTGACGTAATCGTACGGTTCTAACAGATACACGATGGAATCCGTGCAATCGACGACGCGCGCGCACGGGACGGCGTCGTCGTCGTAATTCACCGCGCCGTACGTCGGTAAATCTCTCGGTGATGTCCGACACATGACCGCATGCGTTGACGCGGCGTGCGTGCCCTCTGTCCCCTGTCGCCGGACGATGGTGGTTTTATACGCGCTATCGATCGTCACGAGCGTCTTGGAACCGTACTGCTCGGACGTCGACGCCATCTCCGCCACCGCAGCGACGGCGGACACCGCCGAGACGCCATCCTTCAACGAAAGCGCCGAACACGACACCGAGGTCGGATCCATGTTATTTCTAATCCATTCTCGAAGCGCGTCGCACTCGATCGCCTCCGCATCCCCCATCGCGCACTCGGCGATGCTCTTTTTCTCCCCTCGCTCGTCTCGCGTCTCAAACAAAAAATCCAAACTCGCGCACTCCTCTCTCGTCAACGTCGACGTCGACGGATTCTTCTCTAATCGACACGCGCGCACGACGGCGTCCCAATTCTGTAACAAGAACGCGCCGAAGGCGCCGTCGTCCTCGGCGCCCGACCTCCCATCCAGAGTCGCGCCCCGCTCGCGTTCGCTCGGCGATCCCGGCGCCGCGCGACGCAACAGCGCGCGTTTCGACGGACTCCTCGGCGGTGGACTCCTCGCGTGTCCCGCGCCCTCCTTCCCACTCGTACCCTCATCCTCGAACGCTCCCACGCGACTCTCATCCCTGTACACCGCCACCGTCCGCCCTCGAGACGCCGAGAAACACGTCGCCGCCAGCAACATGTGCAGACGCCGCGTCTCGCACGTCGGCGCGTCGGCGCCACCCTCGTGATCATCCCTCGCGCGCTCGCTCACCGCTCGCACCGCATCAAACGCGCGTCGAACCGCGATCACGGGCGCCCCGAGCGCCTTCGCCGCCGTATCGACGTCGACGACGTCTCGGGACGCCGTCGCCTCGAGCGCGGACTCGACCAGTCCCTGCGCAGATCACCACCGCGTCGCGTCGTCAGTCGACCCAGTCCCGCGGAGACATCGCGCGCGAGACGCGCGCGCGCGCGTTCGTCGTCTTCTCTCATCGCGCGTCTCATCGCGCGTCGTCGCGACGCGCGCGCGCGAGAGAGAGAGAGATGCGCACCGGGAACGCTTTCACCCCGTCGACGAGTCTCGCGAACGACATGCTCGCCGGAACCGCGACGCCGTGTTCCAACACCTCCCCTCGCGGGCGACATCGCGTTCGCATCGCGCGCGACCGAGAATCGCGCGATTCGCGCGCGCGGACGTGTGGCGTCGCGTCGTTTCCCGCGCGAGAGGATTTTGTTTTTGTAACCGTTGAGTCGATGGGCGACCGCGCCCATCGGCACACCGTCCCGCGCGAGGCTCGCGCGGGGGCGCGGAGGGGCGATATGTCGAGGGATACCGCGCGGAGTCCTCTGATGAAACGGAGCGCCAACGCGGAGGCGAGGGGGCGCGATGGGGACGATGGGCGCGTCGGGGCGCGCGCGGTCGGTCGAGGCGATGGCGCGGGGAAGACGACGCCCGGGAAGTCACCGCTCGCGACGGCGAGGGGAGGGGAGGAAAACACGCCTCCGGTGAGCGCGAGGACTCGATCGAGGCGACGGGAGGACGATTCCGTGGGCGCGAGCGCGAGAGCGGACGCGCTGAGCTCGAAACTTTTGAATTCTCCGAGCGCGACGGCGCGGGCGGAGGATATCGGTCGAGCGTACGCGACCAAGGCGGCGTCTCGAGGGAGCGCGGGGAAGACGAGACTCGGGGAGACGCCTCGGAGCGCGTCGGCGAGCGACTGGCGCGAGGAGGTGCAGAGGACGAGAGAAAAGTTGGCGCGGTCGCGCGAGCTGTCGTCGGAACCGACGCCGAGCGCGTCGGCGAGCGAGGGCGCGCGGTTGGACGTGCTCGAGGACGAGGACGGTGAGGCGGTGGTGGAGGCTTTAGACGCTCGTTTATTGGCGACGGTGGAGACGGAGCGAGAGGAGACGTCGCCGTCGAGCGCGTTGGTGGCGGAGACGCGAGAACAGAGCGCGGAGCTGCGCGCGGCGGTGGAGGAGTTGCGAAACGAGGCCAAGGCGCGCGAGCGCGTCGACGAGGACGTGAGCGAGAAAGAGGACGAGGAAGACGCGAGCGAGGATGAGCCCGCGTGCGTCACGCCGAACGTGGACGATCCGCAGGTCGCGATGGCGATCGAACGGACGCGTCTGCTCGAGGAACGCAAGACGAAGGAGATTTCTCGCAAACTCGTCTCGGCGAATGAAAACGCCGCGCGCTTAAAGGCGCGCGTGCACGAACTCGAGCTCAATCTGGATGAGAAACGAGAGGCTTTAGAGGCAAACGAACGACGCGTGCAAGAGTCGGTGAAAGAGGCGGTCCGCGAGGTGTGGGCGAAGATGGACGCCGCCAATACGCAGTGTGTCAAGGCGGAGACGGAGAGGTGCGCGGCGCAGGCGGAGACGCAAGAGGTTCGTCGCAGGGTCATCGAGCTCGAAACGCGCGCGCAGCAGATGGAAAAGGCACTGTGCGAGTCCAGAGCGAACGAGAAGCGCGCGGAGGACGACATGGCGAAACTGAAGGAACTCGCGGCGAGCGCCGACGAAATCGAATCCGAGGCGCTTCGATGCGAACTCGAGAGCGCGCGAGAGGAAATCGCACGCCTAGAGGCGGCGCTGAATGAGGTCAAGGAGACGGCAAACGAGAAAGTGTACTTTCAGACCGAAAATGAGCGCCTGGAGGCAGAGGTCGAAGAGTTGAAGCGCGAAGTGAGTTGGAGAAAAGCAGGCGAAGCAGAATTGCGATCCGCACTCGAGCGCTCAGAAGGCGAGATTGTTTTAAATCGTGCGGAGAATTCCAAGGCGGAATCGGACGTGTACGCCATGATCGAGGCGAAGAATACGGAGATTGATGAATTGCGTCGATCGCTCGGTGACGCAGAGCGTCGGTTGGTCTCGAACGAGGCGTCCATGGCGCGCTCGACGGCCGAGCTCGCGACGCTTCGCTCGCAAAACGAAGAATTGACGTGCGCTGTGCAGGGCATGTCCACGAGTGGGTCCTCCAAGACGTACGAGTTGGAAAGAGATTTAGCTACTGCCATGGTGAACATACAAGACCTCACCAGCGCGCTCGAGGGCGTGCAGTATGAGCTCAAGCAGGCGCAAGTGGAGAAGGAGCGCGCGTCGGTCGAGGCGCAAGACGCCAAGCAAAGCGCGGCGGAGGCGGCGAGCAGAGAGCAATATAAACTCGTCGATCTCACCACCGAACTCGAAAACGCGCTCGAACACAGCGCGCACTTGCAGCGAGAGACCACGGCGCTTCGAGAGAGAGAGCAAGACTTGCTCTCGCAACTGGACGACGCCGTTATCGCCGCGCGACTGGCGGACGAAGACACCGAGCTCGAGATTGAAGACGTCTCGGAGAGCGAGGATCCGCTGTCTCCGTCGCCGGTGAAGAATACACGCGAGAGATCGTCCACGTCGTCCTCTCGCAAGATGAACGTCTCGAGTCTGGTCGCTACGAATCGGGATTTAGTCGATATCACCTCTCGACAAGCCAACGAAATTGGACGACTGCAGGCGGAGCGATCCAAGCTCCGCGCCGAGTTCGCGAAGAGTGAGGGCACCGTCGCGCGTCTGACGAAGATTAAGGATGATAATTACGCCCTGGTGTGCAAGTACAAAGCCAACCTGCAGAAGACGAGCGACGAGATCAAGGCGAGGCAACTCGTCGAGTCGCATTTGCGCGAGTACGAGTACAAGGCGCGCGAGTTGGAACACGTCGTCGAGGAGCTTCGCGCCGAGCTCGAGCACGCGCAGCGACGAGAGCGAGAGTCCGCGCGCGCGGCGACCGAATCATCCGTCGTCGACGAGCTTCGCAAAGAGCTCATCGATATGAAACAATCGCTCGCCGCGGTGCGTTCGGAGAAGAAGACGATGTTAGACGAGCTCGGCGCTCGGCTCGAGGAGATTACCGCGTCTCGCCCCACGCCCGAGGACGCGCCTCCATCGCGCGATGACGAGCCGCACGAATCATCATTCGTTGAATTTTTAGCGCAAGAAGCGCGCGACGCCGAGACGGCGCTCAAAACGAACGACGTGTACGCTCAACGATTACAAGACGAAATCAAACAAGTCGAGCGCGAGATGTACGCGAGACCTCGGGACGCCCAACCTCCGACCCACGACGCCGAACGCGTCATCGAGACCGCTAAAGAGGCCGCATCCGTCGCCCTCAGCGCGTGCGAATCCACCAAACAGCGCGCCCTCTACTACAAGGGAGTCGCCAAGATGGTGTACGTCAAGCTTCAATCGCAAAAGCGCGCCTACGACAGACGCCTCGGCGAGCTCAAAGAAAAACTCGACGCCGCGACATCGGCGCCGGAGACACCGTCTCTCCGCACGCCACTCAGCGCCATCGCTCGCGAGCACTCATTCTTATTAGATTCGGCGTGAATCGACGCCTTGTGATCCACTCAAACCGACGCGCCCCTTTGGCGCCGCCGCACAGCGCGACGCCCCGTCCCATCGATCATGCGACCCGTCGCCGACGACCACCCCTTCCTCCGATGGTCTCACGCTCGAGGCATCGACACCTCCCGCGTGAGACTCGTTCAAGACGACGCCACGGGCGAGCGCGCCGTCGTGTGCGCCGACACGGACGCCATCAAGGCGGACACCGTCTGTCTGCGCGTCCCCTTTCGAGCGTGCGTGGGGACGAGCGGTCTGCGGTGCGGTGCCACCTCGTGTCCGCTCGACGACGGCGCGGAAGGAAGCGCCAAGGCGTTGTATACCCCCTCCGATCGACTCGCGGCGACGCTGGCGAAGATCCGATGGGAGAGCGAGCGAGGGGTGGACGACGCGTGGACGCCGTACGTCGACGCGCTCCCGCGAGACGTCGACTCGCCGGTGACTGGATGGACGAATGAGGAGATCGGTGAGATGCAATTCGCGCGAGGGATCGGGAATTGCGCCAAGGTGAAGGCTCGAGACGCGGGGACGGTGAAAAAGCTCATGGAGACGCACGGGGAGGAGAGTTGGGCGAAGCACTGGACGTGGGCGTTGGCGTGCGTGCGCTCGCGAGCGGTGGATTTAGAGCGCGGAGAGAGCTTTTTAGCGCCCGTTTTGGACATGTTGAATCACTCGCACGGAAGCGCGAACGTTAAGTGGGACGCGAGCGAGGACGGTGAGGCCGTGGTGCTTCGAGCGTTGACGACGGTGGCGCCCGGGGAAGAATTGGTGACGCAGTACGCGTGCGAACCCGCCGAGTCCTTTTTATTGTACATGGGATTCGTCGGCGCGATGAATCCCTACGATCGCGTCGAACTGTGGAGTTCGTTGAGTCACGCCGCGGATTGGTTCGCGGAGACGTTCAGGAGCGAGAGCGGGGAGATCGTGCTCGATAAGGCGGCGGGACGCGCCGTCGCCGACGAGCTCGAGGCGCAACAACGCGCGAGGGAGCGCGCGTCCATCGTCGGTCTCGCGGGCGGCGCGCCCGCGAACGAATCCGCCGAGCTTAAACTCAGAGAGATTCAGTCCACGCTCATGGGTCCGAGCGTGGGATGGACGACGAGTTACGACGAGGCGCTCTGGTTGATGTTTAGACACTTTTCTCAGGCGCTCATGCCGGATGAAAATCCCGACCACTACGTGATGCACGCCATCAAGAAACGGTGCGAGGAGATTTTGTTATCGATGAAGACGACGATCGAGGAGGATGAAGCGTTGTTCTCCGCCGAGGATACGCCGCGGCGTCTTCGGTTGGCGGTCGAGTATCGCCTTTATAAAAAGTGCATACTCGTGAGACAACTACAAGGCGCGGAGGTTGGGAAACGCGACGCGTGAGGAGCGCGGAGAGTTACGCGCGGTCGAGCGTCTGGATTCTACATTGATGATATATAACACTATTTTTTTACATACACAGACGGTGCTCACGCCTCGGCGATCCCACACACCTGCGGCGCGATGACCCAAAACCCATCCAGTTCGTAATACTCGGCGTCGACGCGCGAAAATAAACGTCGCGCCGCCGGCGGCGAGGCGGCGACGAAGACGTCGAGAGATGAGAGATGCCGTGCGATGCGCTACAGTGTTCGTGCGTTATTGTACAGAGCTGATTCAACGTTTTCCACCGCGACGACGTTTAAGTTGTCGATACGTGCCGGGATCGACGTTGTAGCGCGGCGTCGACGGCGCGAGAGAAATTCTCGTGCGCCGCGCGCAAAGCGAGCGCGCCGAAATCCTCCTCGCCCCAATCGTCACCGGGCGCGTCCGTCGCGTCCGCCCGCGATCTACCGTCGACGACGTCCGCCGCGAGCGCCTCGGCATCGCGCCTGACTTCGTCGAGACTATCGAATTCGTCGAGCGATTTGCCGCTGCTCTGGCCGAGGACGACGGCGAACGCGTTGAAGACGGCGGAAAAGAAATTGGCCCTACCTCGCGTCGTCTCGAAGAGCCCGCCGTCGCGATCCCGTTTGATCCACCTTGAGAGCGCGATGATCGCGGGTCGCAACGTCGTGGGGTCTCCCTCGACGCGCGCGAGGACGCGCGCGTTCTTCATCCACATGACGTATTGCGCCATGAGCGCCGGACATCTATCGACCACCAACTCTCGAATCCCCTCGTCATCCGTCTCCACCGAATACGTCATGCGTCCGAACACGCGCGCGCACGCGAACTCGTACACGATTCCGCGCACAGCATTATCGCTCACGCGGTCCTCGACCATCTTTCGCAACGCCTCCGCCGGCGCCGCGCCTCTCAATACCAAATGTTCGTGATACGCAAACTCAGCCGCCGCGTCTCTCGAGCGATACAATCCAAATTCCGTGTGACCGTTGTGACGGCACATCCCGCTGTCGACGAAGTAGCACTCTATTCGATGACTGCATCCGTCCGCCGAGGTCGCGTCGGCGACGGCGGGACGTCCCGTCGCCGCCGCCGCCGCCTCTCGATCGTACGGTTCAAAAGCCTCCTTCAAGAGCACCGCGGAAATCCAACGCTCGAACTGATCCAACCGTCTGTTCGATCTCTCCTCGACGCACTCGATCTCCTTCTCCCGTCCGCGTCGTCTCGTCCCGGCCCACGCGCGTTCCGCCGCCGCCGTCGCCTCTTCGAGATTCATCCACATCTCCATCCCCTCCCCTCGCGTCGTCGCCTCCCCGTCTCGCACCCAACGCATCGCCTGCGTGATGATCGCCTCCGTCACCTCGACCGCGCACACGCACAGCGCGTCGACGTCGACGACGCCCGGCGCGACGAGGTCGACGACATCGTGCAGACGCTTTCGATACATCTCCGCCTCCTCGCGCTCGCGGTCGTCCCTCGCGACCGCGCGCAGGGCGTCGCAGACGCGAGTGATGTCTTCATCGATCGTCTCGCGCGGCGCGGTGGCGGGCATGCGTCGTCAACGCGCGGGAGAGTGCGGATGCGTCTCTCATTCGCCGACGCGCGCGACATGGACGAGGACGCGCTCGCCTTTGAGCGCGCCGCCGCGGCGCTCGCGGACCCGCGCGCGCGCGTCGACGCCGAGCGTGCGTTGCTCGACTTTCGCGCGCGCGCCAACGCGTCGCGCGTCGCGCAGAGCGTCCTCGCGCACTCCGGGAACGTGGACGCGCAGTTTCAAGCCGCCAACTGCTTTCGCGCGGCGACGCTGCGCGAGTGGGGGGCGATGGGGGAGGAGGAGCGCGCGGCGCATCGAGAGTTTGCCCTGCGATGGACGCTCGCGCGGGCGGGCGCGCCGACGGTGGTGAGGAATCAGATGAGCTCGACGACGGCGACGTTGGTCAAGCGGGCGTGCGTCGACGCGGACGACGGGGCGAAGATGGCCGTGCTTGGAGCGTGCGAACGAGACGTGCGAGAGGCGAGCGAAGCGGTGGGAGCGACGTCAGACGCGCGAACGATCGGATTGGAGGTGTTCGCGGCGGTGGTGAGTGAGTTCGCGCCGGGGACGGCGAGCGAGCTCGGGACGACGTGGGAGCGACACGAGAGGTGTCGAACGAGCGCGGAGAAGCATTTTTTGAAGCCGTTTTTCGTGCACGGGTGCGAAGCGGCGAAGGCGTGCGTGGCGAGTGGGAGTGTGAACGATGGAAGCGATCACGGGGCGTGCGCGGCGGCGTTGCGATTGATGAACGCGGTGTTGAGTTGGGACTTTAATAGGGACGTGAGTTACGGGTTCAGAGGGCGGTCGTTTCCGAGCACGGAGAGCGCGGCGAACGCGTTCGTGAAGCTCACCCCGGGGATTGAGTGGAGAGACGTGTTGCTGAACCCGGGGGCGTTGGATTGGTTGTACGATTTGCACGCCTCGGCGGAGAGTGCCGTGCTCGCGGGCGGCGGCGACGAGGCGAAGAGAGTGGCGGCGGCGAGTCGAAAGACGTTGAGCGCGCTGTGCACGCTCAGTGGGTGCGTATTTCCCTCGAGCGGCACCGACGACGCTTTGCGCGTCGGTCATTTCGTGCGATGCGCGCGAGCCATAGCCAAGTATCTCTTGCCGGCATCGACGAGCGTTCGAGCCGCGCTCGAGGGTCACGGCGAGGACGCTCTGATCGATGGTTGCCGATCCATGTCGGCGTTAGCGACCGTGCATGCTGCGAGAGATTTTGCAAATGTATCATTAGGACCGGAATTGAACAATAGAAGTGCGTTGGATTTGTTAGGCGAGCTGACGTTGGAGTGCTTGAATCAGGACGCGCTCTCCGTGCACTGCGAGGGAGCCGTCGTGGACGATTGTCTGAAAATGTTGCTCGAAGCGTGGGCGTCCCTCGTCAACAAGGGCATGGGTGCACCAGGCGGTGCGGACACCGTGGGTGTGGTCCCGGTCGCCGTCCTGGAGGGTGCCGCCAAGATTTCGCAGGCGTACGTGTTCGCCGGATTGAAGGCGGCGCGGGAGGGCGCGCACGAAGAAGACGATGGACACGAAGAGGAAGGCAAGGCTGGTGCGGCGGCGCTCGACGCTAGGTTGGAGCTTGCGGCGCAAGTTTTACGAGCGCATCCGACGTCGACGTTGCCGATGTTACAACAAGCGTTGATTGAAAAGCGCACGGCGCTGCCGGCGTGCATGGCGAGCGGACAAGATCCGAGCGAACTTCTAGAGGAATTGTGGTGGTTGACCAGACTCATCGCCCACGTTCTCGCCGACGACGGCGACGGGGAAACGCCGATTCCTCCGGACTCGCTCGCCGCGGCGTCCGCGGCCACCGCGGCTGGAGCTTCGGATTGCGTCGTGGAACTCGCCAGGGCGTTGTTAGATTTTGGTTGCTTAGCCCTCGATGCGAACGCGCGCGGTGCGCTCTCACCTCGTCTCCTCGAAACCATCATTTGGGGTCTCGCTCGATGGGCGGACACGTACCTGATTCCGGAAGATTCCGGAGGTAGTCTGCACGCGGCGGTGTACGCCGCCGCCGGCGGCGTTCGAAGAGGTGCGGACATCGCAAATAAACTCGCCGCGAGTGGTGGAGGCATGTTCAGCGAGGCCAACGGCGGCGTACAGGCGCTCGATTTGCTCGTTCAAATCGGTACGAAGGCTCTGAGCGATTGGTCGGGAGAGACGAGTTTACAGAAGACGGCGGGTTTCGTTTTATTCCCGGTGTTGACCAGACGAAAGACGTTGTTGAAACACTTGGTCACCCTACCCTCGTGGGCGACGCTGCGACAAGCGTGCGCCGGCGCGCACCGCGAGCGCGGTATCGTTGCTTTCCCGCCCGAGGTCCATCGCGGTCTGAGCGAATGCGTTGGGCGGGTCGCCGCGAGCATTCCGGATCCGGCGGAGTGCGAGGCGTACGTGACGAGTCTCATCTCGCCCCCCGGCGAAGTCCTCGCCGCCGTCTCCGTCGACACGGTCGGTCTGCATCACCCCGAGGGCGAGGCTCGTGCGTGTGCCGCGCTCGAGGCCCTGCGCGGCATCGTGCGCGCGACGAACGGGAAGAGTCAGGGACCGATTTTCAATTTTTTCAGCACCGCCGTCGACCACTTGATCAATTTGCAAATTTTAGCCAAGGATTTGGCGCGAGTCACCAAGTTGCTCCTGCGATTGACTGAGGAGTTCGTGGAGATGAACTCGCCGTATCTCAACGCGCAACAGGTGGACTGGGTTTGCAAGTACTGTCTGCGTGTGATAGAAACCTACGCGCAGTCTGGTCGCGGCAACGTCAAGGCGGATGTCGGCGCCGTGTCGAGCGAGGACGCCGTCAAGGAGGCGTACAAGGAGGTACGCGCGCTCTTGCGCATGCTCACGCATCTCTCCAGCGGTAATTTACACGACGCCATCGTCGAATCCGCCCCACCGGATCAAGCCGCGCGGCTCGCCGAGCAAATAGACATCGCTCGCGTCGTCTTCGCGGGACTCGACGCCGTCATTCCGCTCATCACCGACGAGTTGCTCAAATTTCCCAAACTGTGCCGACAGTACTTTGAACTCTTGGCGTACATGCTCGAAGCATACCCGAAAAAAGTCGCACAGTTACCCGGACACCTCTTCCACACCCTGATGACGACGTTAGAGTTCGGATTGAAGCACACCAACGAGACGGTGAGCAAGGAGAGCATGACGGCGCTGAGCGCGCTCTCGACGTTTCAGTGCAACAGCGTCAAGGCACGGAACGAAGGTTTAGGCGCGCACATGGCGCCCAACGCCGAGGGTCTGAGCATTCTCGCGCATCTCATGCGCGTGCTGTTCCATCGATTGATTTACGAGGAAGCCGTCTTCGATCTCGTCGACGAAGCCGCCGACGCGTTGCTCCCCATCATTCTCCACGAGCGTCGCGCCTTTGAAAATCTCGCCTCGTCTCTCGTCACCACCGCGTCCAACGAGCCGAGAAGCGGCGAACTCGTGCAAAACGCCTTCGTCGGTCTCACCACCGCCAATAACCTCTCCGAGGGCGTCGATCGCATGAACAAGCGTCGATTCCGTAGAAATTTAGCCGATTTTCTCGTCGTCGCGCGCGGCGTCCTGCGCCGACGGTGACGACGCGACGCGACGCGACTCGACGCGACTCGACGCACGAACGACCGCGACGTGATAGTATAAAGAATCCGCTCGAATAATATCTTACAAACTCGCGCGTTGAATGACTGTGTTTCCTAACTCTATCGCGGCGACGCGCCTTCGCAAACCCTCCGAATAGGGTTTTCTCCCCGTCGCCCCCTCGCGCGCCCATCGTTCGACCGTTCGACCGACCGTCGCCACCGTCTCGTCCCCGCCGTCGCGCGATGACGCCCGACGATGCGAAAAAAATAACGACGACGCGCCTTCCTTTGCCACCGCGCGCTCACGCGACGTCGCAATTCACGCCCTCGGTGCACGCGGTGACGACGCGCTGCAGCGTGAATCGCTTCGCGCGGCTCATCGGTCTGCACGCCACGATCTCCACGCGATCGCCAACCTTGCACGCCCCTTGCTCGTCGTGAAACATGAATTTTTTCGACGCGTTGACGCGCTTGATGTACTTCGGGTGCGGCACCTTGCGGTCGACGCGAAGGGTCTTGCTCTTGTTCCCGCTCACGGCGACGACGACGCCCTCGAGGGTTTGCGCGGCGGCGTTGACGCGCGGGGTGACCGCGGTGGCGCGCGCGCGGTGGGCGCTTCGCGCGAGCGCGGGGGTGGAGGTGAATTGCGCGCGCGCCGCGGTGGACGTGGCGAACATCGGTGGCGGTTCGTCGAGCGTCGAGCGTTCGAGTGACGTCGAGGGCGCGCCGCATCCATTGCGTGCGTGCATTTATGCATTCGAGGGGGCGCGTGTGATTGATGGTATGATGCCGTTTTTTACGTTTGTATATGGGAGGAAGGCGTCGAGACGAGGCGGCGGAGGTCGAGGCGGAGCGTCGAGTCGGTCGGTCGGTCGGTCGTTTCTTCGTTTCTTCGTTTCTTCGTTTCTTCGTTTCTTCGTCGTTGTTGGTGTTTCTGTTGTTGTTACACGCGAGATTAATCGCGGCGAGCGGCGCCGGCCCAAAAGGCGGCGCACACGCCGATGAAGCCGACGACGGCGACGCCGACGTATTGACGACTCTCGACGCGAGAGACGTCGAGCTGGAGCTTGTGAAAGCTCATCATCATGGAGTCGAGTTTGGTGGAGAGGGCTTGGACCTCGCGGGCGATCATTTCGGATTCCTTGACGCGCGAACCGCCCGGAGTGGCGACGACGTCCTCGCACGAGGCTTGGCGGTGGAGCTCGCCGAGCTTCTCCACTCTGTTGGCGAGCCAATCGAATTTCATCTCCAAACCTTGTTGGTCGCGCGAGCTCGACGGCGACGAACGTTTCCCGCCCGGGCTCGAGCGTCGTCGGCTCGGGCTCGTCACGCGGTCGTGCGCGTCGTACTTGGACGAGCGCTGCGCGCCGCGGCTCGCCGGCCGAGGCGGCGGCGTGTAAAACGCGGCGTCGCCCGGACCGTCCAAGCCGTATCCGCCCCAGTTCGCGGGCATCGCGGACGCCGGACGTCGCGGAGGGTGCGGTGGACGGCCGACGCCGCCGCTGTCGCTGCCGCCCGGCGATCGACGACGTTGACCGCTGTAAGAGGACCCGCTCGAGTCGTCCGACGCCTCGGTGTTGGACGTGAGCATCGACTCGGTGATGGGAAACCTCTCCTTGAGGTCATCCGTGAGGGAGCCGAGCTCTTTGGTGAGCTGTTCGAGTTGCACCTGTTCGATGTACGAGTGCGGGATGTACGTGCCGTTGAGACCCAACTTTTTACCCGCCTCCTCCACCGCCGAGCGAAGGCGACCCTGCACCTGGACAAAGGAGCGGTCGAGACCTTCGACCCAGTCAACCTTGATGGTCAGCAAATCGTCGCTAAACTCTTTGCTTCGACGCTTCATGATGGCACCGACGACGTACCCGAGCGCCATGAGACCGCCCAAGATGCGCACGCCGACTTCAAACTTGATTCTCGGCGAAATCATAATGGGTCCGTCGGTCACCGTCTCGGCGAACATGAGCGTGTAGTGCCCGTCGCGGTTGCGCATTCTGAGCCACGACGTGCACGTCTCGGGATCTTCGTTGGGCGGAAGCAGATAGATATCCGCCGTCTCCACCTCGTCCGTGACTTGACAATCCTTTCCCAGGACCGCCTTGATGCGACTCTCCTCCGGGACGCGGTCGGATTTCAAAATGTACGTCGGATCCTGGAAACCGGCGAACGGGTTGAACGAGTTCACCACCTTGAGATGTGCGGTGCGCAGATCCGGTTCGATGAACGCCTTGTACATCGGGTACACCGTCTCGCTAATCTGGTGAATGATGCTCTCCGGCGCCTGCCCGCTGCGGTTGATGTCGCGCAACACGCGCTTGACCAAATCAAAGTGCACGCCGCCCGTGACGCTCACTCTGAGATCCATCATCGGACGCAATTTTTCATTCAACGCGTAGATACCCTCCAAAATCACGACTTTCGACGCCGGACACGGTACGGTGACGTACCCCGTTCTCTTACTCTCCTTGTAGTCGTACACCGGAGCCCGCACCGTCTCGCCGTTTTTCAACCCTTTTAAATTCTCCAACAGACACCCGTAATCCGTCAATCTCGGGTCGTCAAAGTTCCCCTCCAACAGCATGCTCGAATCATTATACATGTCCATCGACAGCGTCACCGCTCCCGGCATAAACTCTTGTATCTTACTCGTGAACACCGTCTTCCCCGCCCCGCTCGGTCCCGCCACGCCGACGACGATGGTTCTCCCCGGCGACGACGCCTTCAACAACTGAATCGCTCGAATCGTCAAATAAAACCCTTTATCAAAGCTCAACTGTTCATCCACCCTCGCGATCTCCGTCTTCCCTCTCGATCCATCCCCATTCGTCCTCGTCACCAATCGCAACGCATCCTTAATCAACCCTCCGCTCGCGCTCGACGGCGACGTCCCCAACCCCCGCGCCAGCGCCGCCGACCGCGCGCGATCCGCCTCCACCGCCTCCTCGGTGCCCCTCATCGCGTCCGCATCCCCATCGTTCGCATCCCCGTCATCACGGACGACACCGCGCACCGTTTCCGTTTTCGCGCCCTGATCCATCGCGCGTCGCGCGTCGTCATCCGTCCCATCGCCTCGTCGAGGCAACGGCGAGATCGGGGACATGACGCGATGGATGCGCGCGATGAATGAATGACGTCGCGAAGAGACCGACGAACGAAGAGACCGACGAACGAACGAACGAACGAACGAACGAACGAACGATCCGCGCGTCGCGTCGTCGTCGTCGTCGTCGTCGTCGTCTCGCGCGTCTCCGTCGCCGTCCTCGTCGGTCGTTTCAAAACCTCTCGAGCGGTCGGTCGGTCGTGCGTGCGTATGTATGTATGTATATAGTGTATTGTATCGTTGTGTACGTGTATAGAGTATGTATTCTAATACTTTTTATGGTATGTGTTGTGTGTGGTAGGGCGCGTCGGGACGCCCACGCGTGACGCCGGGCGGTGGCGACGGGACATCGCGCGACGCGACGCGACGCGCGTCGAGTCGATCGATTCGGAGAGACGGACGACGCCGATTCGAGACGCGCGGTCGCGAGGATCGCGTCGTCGATCGATTCGGAGAGACGAGGGCGTCGATCGAGGGGGGTGGGCGATTTCGATTTCGATTTCGATTTCGATTTCGATTTCGATTTCGATTTCGACTTTGATTTCGACGTCGACGCGACGCCGCGCTCGAATTCGAGCGATTCGAGACGATCGATTTCGATTTCGAGTGGGTTCGAGGACGCGGTCGAGGGCGCGAGCGGGGACATGGGGGCGTGCGCGTCGAGATGGTCGTCGACGGGGACGACGGGGACGCGCGCCGAGACGACGGGGACGCCGACGACGCCGACGCGCGAACGGGCGAACGCGAACGGTTCGGACGCGTGTGAGGAGGGTGAGGACTTGGGTTCGTCGTCGAGGGGTGGGACGGAGACGGAGGAGGAGACGGAGGTGGAGAGAGACGCGAGGGACGTCGAGGACGCGGCGGCGGCGGCGCGCGAGACGCGCGAGACGCGCGAGACGCGCGAGACGCGCGAGACGACGACGACGACGACGACGACGAAGGCGGTGAGAGCGGAGGTGAAGGAAGACGCCGAAGCGCCGCTCGATGATGTCTCGTCGAGAACGCCGGTGAGGGCGTCGATGAGCGAGACGTGGGTGCGCGTGGGCGAGACGCGAATGACGATGTCGCCCCTCGAGTCGTCGTCGTCGCGAAGACGACGAAGCGAGAGCGAAGACGATAAGGCGACCATCGAGGCTCTGCGACGAGCGCTCTCGGAGAAATTACCGTCGTCGTCCACGCCGCAAAAGGCACCGGACGGATCGGTGCTGATGGCGAGCGGAGCGCGACCGTCGGCGTCCGCGGCGGGACGCGCGAGCGACCGAGGCGAGCGGCCGTATCGAGGCGAGACGTCGACGGCGGACGACGGCGAGTCGAGACGACGACGAGACGATGAATTGCTCCGGGGGAACAGAAGTGACGAGGAGGACGCGGAGAGGCGACGACGATTCGCGCGAAAACCGCCGGCGAATAAGGATGACGTGGAGAAGCGCGCGCGAAGACAGCTTCGAAAGCTAGCGAGGGACGACGTCGAACGCGAGATTGAGATTAAAACGGCCGCGCTCGCGCACTTCGAGGAGGAGGGGCGACGACGAGACGAAGTTATCGCCGGAACCGACGAATCGCCGCGCGTGTCGGTGGTGACACCGCGATCGAGTCTGAAAATCAAAGTTCCGACGGCGTCGTCGTCCGCGGATTCGAAACCTCGAGGAAGCGGCGCGGAGCGTTACGGAAAATCACCCAGGAATTCGTACAACTCGAAATTAGACGAACTCCTCGCCGTCGCTGAGCGCGCCGGATCCACCGCCGAGCGTGTGCGAGACCAAATCACGGATTTAGAGCAACGCGTGGAGATGAACAATCTCGAACCCATCGCCGTGCAACCGTGGCAAGAGCACGGAAACGCGTGGGCCGGCGACAGACACTCCAAGGGGGACAGACACTCGAAACACTCGAGGAGCGCGCGATCGGAGCGAAGTTCGAGCGCGGGGACGATTTTGAACCCGAAGAATAAAAACTCTCGAGAGATGCGAGTCAAGTACGAACATGCGCGGAGCGACGGGAGCAATTCGACGCCGACGACGCCGGAAAAGCCGAAAATCATCACGTCCGTGTTACGATCTGATCTGTTAAAGTCCATGGGCGAGATGAGCGCGGATGAGAAATTGAAGAGACTTGGGTTGAAATCCGTTCCCGAGGACGAGGACGTGCCGGCGCAGATGAGCAGTAGTCCGTGGCCGAGCGCGCCGCGAGGACCTTCGCCCGCGAGACGCGAGTGGCGCGAACGAATGTCTCCGGCGCAGGCGCCTCGATCGACGTACAGCGGAGACGAAGGTGAGAATGGATTTTCACCACCACCGCCGAGCGTGGGGAGTCATCGCGACAGCGGCGCCGACTCGCCCGCGAATTATCTCGATAAGTTGAAGGCGCAGGCAAAGCTCGCGCGATCCGAAAGCGCCAAATCGTGGAAACCGGGCGTCGGCGTACAAGTCGGTCGCACGCTGTGACGTTATGATAGAGTCCAACGAGAATTCCGCAAGGAATGGATGGATATGATGTTCTTTGTAACGCTAATTGCTAGTTCTAGAATGATGCCATCGATCACCCGTCTCTCGTTTGATGAATTCCTCGACGCGAAACAATACGAATTCGAGCTCCATGACGCTCGCGTGCAACGCCTCGGGGGATATCCACGCGAATTTGGCCAACGCATCGACGATTTCGGCGTATTCCGGGGATACTTTGCAATAGTCTCGATCGCACGTCGCGGGCAAGTACGTCGCCGCGAGTCGAGGTCGCGGAATGGACTCGACGATGTCCGCGAGCTCAGCGGCGGAGGCGTCGTAGCCGCTCCACGCCGCGACGACGTGCGTGACGACGTCCAGATGTTCTTGCTCTTTGGAAATCTCCACGACGGCGCGCGAGATGGCCGCGTTCAGATCCTGAGGCGTGAACTTTGACGCCAAATCTTCGTCCTCGCGCTCGACGGCGCGTCGAATGGATGTCTTTTGTCGTTTCATCTTTTCCGCCGCCTCGAGAGTAAAATCCAACGATTTCGTCGATTTTAAAACCGTCGCGGCGAAGATTCGACGTAACAGCGCGTCAAGTTTGACGATGTGCACTTGTTTTTCACCTCCCAACACCTCGAGCATCTCCTTCTCGGACTTGTGCGCGTACTCGACGACGACGCGCCTGACAAAGTCGACGGCGCCCGCCGAGGACGCCGCGCGCAACGCCTCGCCGCCGACGTTGGACATCGTCTCCCGCTCGAGATCGTTTCGAAGCGCACCGAACCGATCGTAACTTTCGTTTCGTTCCCTCGCGATCGCGCGCGCCTCGAAGACGCCGAGCGCGACGTGTGCGCGCGCGCGTCGCTCGAACGAGCGCGCGAGCGCCAATTTACTCTGCGCAAAGGCAAAGTACGGATCCTCA
>Ga0208410_1000054_pt1 | contig 59827 bp, 40 predicted proteins | sample ETN02SmetaG_3_FD_185787 | JGI IMG/M metagenome (GOLD analysis project Ga0208410, IMG submission 185787) | Marine microbial and viral communities from oxygen minimum zone, Eastern Pacific Ocean - ETNP2014F10-02SV257 (SPAdes) (version 2) | ecosystem: Environmental > Aquatic > Marine > Oceanic ... | reverse complement strand
CCCTCCGTTGTCCTCCACCCCCTTCGCCCCCCCCTCGCGCGTCGCCGACGTCCGACACCCCTCACGAGCTCTCACCGTCGTCTTCACCGCGTCCTCGCGCGCGCGCGCGCCACCGTTCGCGACCCATCGCGCGCGCGCGGGCCATCGTCTTCCCACCCTCGCGCGCGACGCCGACGCCGACGCCCGCGTCGACGCCGACGCCCGCGTCGACGCCGACGAGAACGCGGAGAATCCCCGCACCGACGAGACCGACGTCGCCCCCGCGCGCGTCATCCCCCGTCGTCGTCTGACGCGGTCGACGAATTCGAGACCGAGCGGTCGCGTCACACCCGGACCATTGGACGCGCGCGCCCGGCGCGAGACGTCTCGCGCGACGCCGGCGCGACGACCGCCTCTTCGCGACGCGCGATCGATAGACACAGATGAGGTGCGCGCGAGGCGACGGTGGAAAACGTGAACGATCGCGTGGTGGAGGATGACGCGCGTCGCGTCGGTGGACGGCGCGTGAGGCGCGCGAGAGGGATCGCGCGTCGGATGGGTGAAGCCCTAATCGCATCGCGCGCGCGACGAGGGATCGCGCGCGAGGAATGGCGCGCTCGAGGGTGTGGTCGATGCGCGTGTAGAAGTGGATGATTCTGCGTGTGTGTGTGTGTTCGCGCGACTGACCTCGACTCGGTCCTCGGTGACGCCCTCGTGCGCGCGCAGCAAGCTCAACACCGATACCCTCAAGGAGGGCGTGGCCTTTTGCTTGGCGAAGTCCAAGGAGAAGCCGCGCAAGTTTGTCGAGACCATTGAACTTCAAATCGGTTTGAAGAACTATGATCCACAAAAGGATAAGCGTTTCAACGGTACCGTCAAGTTGCCGTCGATTCCGCGCCCGAAGCTCAAGATGTGCATCCTCGGCGACGCCAAGCACTGCGAAGAGGCGGCGGGTAACGGCATCGACTCCATGGACGTCGAAGCCTTGAAGAAGCTCAACAAGAACAAGAAGCTCATCAAGAAGCTCGCGAAGAAGTACCAACACTTCCTCGCGTCCGAGTCCGTCATTAAGCAAATTCCGCGTCTCTTGGGCCCGGGTTTGAACAAGGCCGGTAAGTTTCCGACGCTCGCCACCCACAACGAGCCGCTCGAGAACAAGATTAACGACGTCAAGTCTCAAGTCAAGTTCCAGCTTAAGAAGGTTCTTTGCATGGCTGTCGCCGTCGGACACGTTGAAATGTCCGAAAAGGAGTTGTTCGTCAACATCCAAACGTCCGTCAACTTCTTGGTGTCCTTGTTGAAGAAGAACTGGCAAAACGTCAAGTCTTTGTACATCAAGACCACCATGGGTCCGCCGTACCGCCTCTTCTAGGTGGCGCGCGACCGCTCGATAAAGCATACCCTCTGAAACCTTTAACGGTTTCGGCGTACACCAAGTCACCGCAGCCGCAACTATAGCCCCACTGGGACCATGCTCAGTGAAACGGCGCAGCTACGGGAGTCGTTGGTAGCTGCTTCACCGCAGCGACGCTTGCTTTGTCTGTTTCAATCAAACTTCGACCGGCGAGTCACGCGCTCGCCGGTCGTCGTATCGACGCGAAGAGACTACAAAATTATACTAAAAACTAGTTTGTCATGACAATTGTCGTACACTCTAACGAAAAAGAAACACTCCTTAAAAGCCCGGAATGCCCAACTCGCTCGCCACGCCAGCCTTGATGGCGACGGCGACGACGACGAGCACGCCGCTGTTCCACAGCGAGTGAATGAGCATGGGCGTCAGTAAATTGCGCGTGCGCGCGTACGAAAATCCTAAAACCAACCCTAAAACCACCAATTCCACGAAATCTCTCGGCGCCAAGTGCGCGAGCGCGAACAAGACGCTGCTAAAGAGCACCGCGCCGGGCGTTGGCAACCACTTGGTGAGCGACGCGAGGAGAAAGCCTCGAAAGACGACCTCCTCGAGCAGCGGCGCGAGCACGCTCGTCACCGCCAACACCGCGACAAAGGTACCGGACTCATCGGATTGAATCAAAGGCATCACTCCGTCGATCGTCCCCACCTCCGACGCCTTATCCACCGTCTGCGCGCCGCTCTCCAACGCGTCGACGACGAGACCCGTCGCCGCCAACGCGAAAAACGTCGCCCCGTACCCGAGCAACCCGTACTTTGCCCACCCGCGCTCGCGCTCGAACGGTTCGCTGAAATCAATCTTGAACCAATCCTTCTCCTCGTCTCGCACGACGTCCATGTGTCTCGACACGAGCGCGTACACCAATCCCAGACTCGTCGCCGTCTCCGCCAGTTGCACCGCCAAGAGATACTCGGCTTGCTCGCCCGTCGTCATCTTCGCCGGATCGATCCCAGCCTTCGCCATGGCGAGCGGGAACACGACGGCCGCGACGCCGACGAAGGAGACGCACCACCCGAACAACCCCAACGCCACCGTCTCGCCCCCCCACGGCACGTCCCAGCGCTCGCGATAGTCGTCGAGAAGCGCCGGCGCCTCGGCGCGCGCGCTCGACGGGGACACCCTCGCGCGCGCGCGAACCGCGTCGATGGACGCGCGCGACGGCGCGCGATCGACGACGGAGAGTGATTCCTCATCCTTCGTCTCGACGCCGTCGTCACCGTTCCCGCGCTCGGCGCGACATCGCGTCGAACGTCGACTTCGCGCACGAATCGATGGATTCGCGCCGGCGACGTCATCCCTCGCGAGACGCGGTCGCGGTCGCGGTCGCGTCGCGCGCGCGCGCACAGACGTCACCGACCATCGTCCCATCCCGGTCATCACCCGCGTCGACGTCGTCGTCGTCGTCGCGGACACCACCATCGCGTCCCACTGACGCCTCGTCCGCATCGGCATCGTCATCGCGCCTCACATCGCGTCCGTCATGCGCGCCCGCGCTCCCCCCACCTCCCTCCGCGCCCGCCCGACGTTTCCGAGCACGTCTTCGCGCGCGCGTCCTCGCCGTCTCTTCGCCGTCGACGCCGCCGTGAACCCGTACGAGACGACGCAACTCGTCTCCGTCGCCGGCTCGGTGTTCGCGCTCGGACTCACCGCCCTCGTCCTCGGCGCGAGCGGCGACCCATCGCCGTGCGCGGCGTGCGCGTCAACGGGAGGGGAACCGTGCGCGTTTTGTTCCGGCACCGGTCGTCGAGAGAGCGCCGCGAGAGCGACGAGAGCCGAGCGCGACGTCGACGCCGCGCTCGGGCTCGCGCCGCGCGACCCGCGCGCGTGCGTCGCGTGTAAAGGGTCGGGATTGATCGCGTGTCGCGCGTGTCGAGGGACGGGGTACGTCAAGTAGGAGATGGACGAGTGAACGATCGGGCGACGCGATCGGGCGAGACGAGAGACGATGGATTCGTGAATGGAGGAGGTCGCCGCGCGTCGCGTGTACAATGCAACGCAACATTAATCATCAATCAGAATCGTCGTCATTCGTCCTCGCGTCGAGCGTCATGCGTTGGGTCAAGTCGAGGGGGACGCACGGTGACCTCCCCCCGTCCCCGAGGTTCGGACACACGTCCACCACCGTCGCGCACGGTCGTTTCGTCGTCGTGTTCGGTGGTTTGTCCCGCGCGAGTTCGAGCGCGGCTCGAGGCGCGCTCGACGACGTCGTCGTCCTCGACGTCGCGCGCGACGCGTGGTTTCGTCCACAAATCACCGGTTCGCGTCCTCCCGGACGCGCGTTTCACGGCGCGTGCGTCAGAGGTCGCGGCGAGAGGGAGGTGTTGGTGACGTGCGGGCGGGACGGGCGCGCGCAATTCGGCGACGCGTGGACGCTGGACGTCGAGACGTGGACCTGGCGCGAATCCACGGCGACGACGACGCCGAGAGATTTCGCGTGCGTCGTGTCCACCATCGATGGAGGCGCGATCATGTTCGGTGGGTTCGATGGGAAGGGATGGCTCGGGACGGTGGAGCGGTTGGAGACGACGGGCGGGACGGGCGAGGCGTGGACGCGCGCGGAGGTGGAACCGGCGAAAGTGGAGACGCTCGAGGCGGTGACGTCGGTGGGGAGCGCGAGGGGTGAACCCGAGGGAAGGAGTGGGGCGGCGATGGTGGCGTTCGGACCGAACGTGTTGTTGTTCGGAGGACAAGGGGAGAACGGCGCGGCGTTTAGCGACGCGTGGTGTCTGAAACGCGAACGCGACGGGTGGCGGTGGGTGAAACTCGCGCTTCGTGGACACGCGCCGAGCGCGAGGGCGGGACACGCGATGTCGGTGATCGCGGTGGAGACGCCGGGAGGGTACGCGCCGAACGTCGTCGTCGCGGGGGGGGTCGGCGACGACGGGTGGTTGGTGAAGGAGCGCGTCTACTTCGACGACGCGCACGTGTTGGATTCCGATAACGCCCGGTGGAGGCGATTAGCGTTCGGGGACGAGGGGGGGACGGGACCGAGCGCGCGCGCGTATCACACGCTCACGCGGGTGAGCGAGAGTAAGTGTCTGTGTTTCGGAGGATTTAACGGCGTCGACGCGTGCAACGACGCGTGGTGGTTGGTGTTAGACGACGTGGAATACGCCGACATCTCGCTCGAGGCTCGCGCGGCGCCTCGTCGGCTCATCGACGCACTGCGCGATCGACTCCCATCGACGCGTTCTGTCGACGTGTTCGAGGGCAACGACGTCGCGTTTCGCGACCACGTCTCTGCGTGCGACGTCGAAGACGTGCGCGTCGGCGACGTCCCGAAACTCATGCGCGAGTACGCCCTCGCCACGAGTGCGTTAGGATTACCCGGACAGAGACGCGAAAACGACGATCAGGGTCGATTCCGTCATCGAGATCCGACGAGCATGACCCTCAGAGACGTCGGCGACGCGTTGACTGAGTTACAAGGCGCGTTCGTCGCCGACGCGTGTCGATGAACGAACCGACGAGGCGGAGATACGAAACGCCACACATCATCGCGCCCTCGCCCGACTCGACGCGCATGCGCGCCGCGGTGGAGCGAGAGAACGATGACGCGTTCGACGTCGCGTGGTCGCGCGCGCGTCACGGTCGATCCGTTTCCGAAGCGTCCGAGGGCGACGGGAGAAGAGGAACCGCCGCGAGACGCGCGTCCACGCTCTTGACCGTGAATTCAGACGACGACGACGAGGGAGGCGAGAGGAAGAGGTACTGCTGTTGGAAAACGTCCCGATTATTCCCTCCGAAGGATGTGTTTCTCGAACAACACTGTCGCGCGGATTTACTCTCCGTGTGCGATTCCGAGACGCGCGGCGGCGATTTACGCGTCGAGGTCATGTTCAATCTTGAGTGCGGGTCGTGTCCCGTGGAGGCGGCGCGCGCGATGCTGCGCGAGGCTGGAAGACGCGGGAGCGTGTCGGCGGACGTCGAGGCGCAGGACGGGGTGTTGAGACGTTTGGCGTGGGCCGTCGACGAGGAGGACGACGTCGAGCGACGGCCGTTTCACGAGGCGTTTTATACGACCAGAGCCATCGTTGTTCCGTGCGAGTTGCCATCGTTTCATCGTCGAGTGGTTCTGTTGGCGCGCGCGCCGATGGCGTCGTCGCTGGACGCGTCCGCCGATTCATCGGAGTTTGACGCGGGAGGCTCGCGTCGATTCGTCGCCATCGTGTTGGGCGACGCAAACGAAGAAGAACCGATGAAGAATGTTTTTTCGACATCGCACACGATCGCCACGCTCTTTAGCGACGACGAATTTGTGTGGAGCGCGCTCGGCTGTGAAGACGACGCCGAGTTTCGACGCAAGGTTCGCGACTACGTGACGAGGCGCATGCAAGCGAAGCCGGCGTTTGAGGACGATTTCTCGCGATTGAGGACGACGTTTCGGCTCTCAAAACCCATGGCGGGAATCGTCGCGGACGCGAAGAGGAAACTCCCGTTTTGGGTGACCGACTGGACCGATGCGTTTCGGGATAAACACGCGTGCGTCAGAGCTTTGTCGACGTGCGTGTGGATCGCAACGACCACGCTTGTTCCGGCGATAAGCATCGGTTTGTCCATGCAATCGGACTCCTCGCGAAGAATGACGTACATCGACTTTTTGCTCTCAGAGGCGTTCACGAACCTCGCTTGGTCGATCATCGGTGGGCAATCGCTTTTGATTTTGCGCGTGACGGGCCCGACGAAAACGTATTTGAACATCGTGCGTTACTGGGCCGACGCGCTCCAAGTCGATTTCGTCGCATATTACTCACTGACCGGCATCTTCGCCGGCGTGTTCGTCGCCGTCTTCGCGTGCGTCAACGGTGCAGAGCTCGTTCTCGCCGTCAATCGGTTCACGTCGGAGACGTTTGCGCTCATCATATCGGTGACGTTCATCTACTCGGGTTTCAACGCGATGTCCGTGATGCGACGTCGAATCGACGACGAGGCAGAATTCGCCGTGTACTTTGTGTGTCACTTGGCCACCATCATCCTTGCGTCGCGACTTCGCGACATTCGACGAAGCGTGTTCGTGCGAAAAGGCGTTCGACAGGTGATTCTCGATTTGTCCCCTCTCATGGCGGTACTCTCGATCACGGGTCTCAGCTACGGCTTTCGAACGCGCGTCAAACGCGTGCGTCTGGCGACGGAGGGGCTATCGGTGTGGCCGACGACGGTCGACATGTCGACCTTGGACGTAAACACGATCGCGTTGGCTCTCGTCGCGGCGCTGTTTTTCGCTACGCAGATCGTTTTGGAGAGCACCATTTGCGCCATGCTCACGTCCAGACGCGAGAATAAACTCTTGAAAGGGTCGTCGTACAATTACGATTTGATGCTCGTGGGCGTGTTTACCACCATCACGGCGATTTTCGGACTTCCGCCGAGCGTCCCAGGTTTACCGCACTCCGTTTTGCACGCGCAGCTGTTGGCGAAATCGATCGAGTCGAAGAAACACGGGCTCGTGCGAACGCGCGTTGTGGAATCGACGGAGACGCGCTTCACGAATTTCGTCGCGCATCTCGTCACGCTCGCGTTCGTCGTGTTCGGGCGAAATGCCATCGGAACGGTTCCCATCGCGACGTTATCCGGATTTCTGGCGTACATGGGATTGTCGTCGCTGGGAACAAACTCCATCTTAGCGCGCGTCGGGTTCGGCGCCATCGTCCAGTCCAAACTCTTGCGGCGAGTCCCGCGCTCGATCGTCCGCACTTACACGGTTCTTCAACTCTCGTTCTTCGCCGCCATCTTCGGATGCCAGATGACCGCATCCGTCGTGCCCGCGTTCGCCGCCGCCTATCCACTGCTCATCGCGGCGTCGATTCCGTTCTCCATCTGCGTCATTCCGCGACTCGTCGGCGATTTCTACGCGCACGCGCTCACTACGTCGACAGAGCGAGAAAATTTGGTTGGTTTGTTTTATTAAAATCAACTGCGAGTGGGAGGTGGCGTCAGTGAACGAACGTCAAACATAAACGTGGAACGCGTGATAATCATTGAAAACAAAGAAGAAATTGTTTGCTGCAGACAAATGCCTCATGTGTCGATCACGTGCTGTCGAAACAGCGCTTGCATTCGCGAAGACCGCGAGAGCGCAAGCTGTCAGATTCGTCATCTAATATTTTTCGTCATCATCGCAAACGTACGCGCAAAAAAAGGAAAAGAGAGAAACCGTCGATCACGCGTCATCGGAATGTCTCTCGATCGCCGCGAATCGACCATCGTGACGACGCGTCGACCCGCGCGACGAATCGAGCGTCTCTATTTCCCTACTCACCCAAGGTGCGCAATCAGGTGAAGAATCTTGACACTCTGACACTGTGAGAGGTTGACGAACGAGAAAAAACGATCGAACCGCGCGCCGCGCTCTTCGCGCGCCGTCGCGCGCCTTTGCGTTCAGAATCAATACCATTCTTCAACGACGCGCTCAGAAGCAGAACTGGCGTGTTTGCGAGGTATGTTTCATCGCGACGCACGTGACGCGCGCCGACGCGCGAGCGAACGCACCGCGCGACGAAAAGACGCGTCCGAGAGTCATATCGCACCCGCGTCCGGCGCGTTCATCGCGCGTCGCGCCCATCGCGCCCATCGCGCGCCGCCTCTCGACTCGGCGGCGCGTCCCTTCCCTCCTCTCGCGCGCGCTCTCGCGACGCGCGACGACGAACGAGACGACGCGACGCGACGCGACGCGACGCGAATCGATTCGATTCGAACGGCGCTCGAGCGCCGATCGTCGCGAGAGCGAGAGAGAGAGGAAGGAAGAGACGCGCGCGCGCGTGTGGCGACGACGTCGACCGGCCCTCGAGAACCTCGAGCGTCTCGAGAGGGGGGTACACGACGAGTCACGACCCTCGGATGTGATCCAACGCCCCGCAGTCATCGACGCGCGTCATGACGCCGACGATGACGCCGACGACGGCGCGCGCGGCGACGCGCGCGCGACGCGCCGGATCGCGCTCGTTCTCGTCCTCGCCCTCGTCGCGGTTCGCGCGTCGAGGCGTCTCCGTGCGCCGCGCGGCGTCGACGGAGGAATCGGACGCGGACGCGCGCGAGCGCGCGAGGCTCGAGTCCGCCGACGCGTTCGGGGAGCTCGTCGCCATGGCGGCGAAGAACGGGGTGGTGGTGGAGGAACCGAAGAAGAGAGATCCGAACGCGGTTCGAGCGGCGGCGGCGATGTGCGGACCGACGAGCGTCGGGTTGGAGACGGTCGGGGACGCGACGACGGAGGAGAGCGGCGGGATAAAGGGACTGCCGCCGGGACTGAAGAAACCGCCGTGGTTGCGGCAGCGCGCGCCGAGCGGGGAGCGGTTTGAGTACCTGAACGATTCTTTGGGTGGGTTGAAGCTGAACACGGTGTGCGAGGAGGCGATGTGCCCGAACGTGGGGGAGTGCTGGAACGGGGACACGGGGACGGCGACGGTGATGTTGCTGGGCGATACGTGCACGAGAGGGTGTCGATTTTGTGCGGTGAACACGTCGCAGACGCCGCCGCCGCCGGATGAAGACGAACCCGAAAACACGGCGCACGCCATCGCGGAGTGGGGCGTGGGATACATCGTGCTCACGAGCGTCGATCGGGACGATATTCCGGACGGCGGGAGCGAACACTTTGCGCGCACGGTTCGAACGCTGAAAAAGCTCAAGAGCTCCGTTCTCGTCGAGGCGTTGACGCCAGATTTCAGAGGCGACATGGACGCGGTCGCGCACTTAGCTCGTTCGGGATTGGACGTGTTCGCGCACAACGTCGAGACGGTGGAACGATTACAAAAGCGAGTGAGAGATCCGCGCGCGGGGTACGAGCAATCGCTCTCCGTCTTGCGTCACGCCAAGGAGTCCAAGGAGGGACTCGTCACGAAGACGTCCATCATGCTCGGTCTCGGCGAAGAGGACGATGAGATCGCCGAGTGCATGCGCGCGTGTAAGGAGGCCGGTGTTGACATCTTCACCCTCGGCCAATACTTGCAACCGACGCCGCAGCATCTCCCCGTGAAGGAATTCGTGACGCCGGAAAAGTTTGATTACTGGAAAAAGTTTGGCGAGGAAGAGATTGGGTTCCGATACGTCGCGTCCGGACCGTTGGTAAGAAGTTCGTACAAGGCGGGCGAGTTTTTCATCGAGAGCATGCTTCGAAAAGACGCGCTCAAACGCGAGACGTAGCGAGACGCGCGCACGTGTAATAGTAATTTGCGACTTTATTCTTTCAATCAATCGGAATCGTTCTCGGAGTCGTCGTCAGAATCGTCGTCGGAATCATCGGCATCTTTCTTCGCACCGCCGCCCGCGCCGACGGCGTATCGATCGACGCCTCCGTCCGCCTCGATTCTCGCCTTGGCTTGCGCCGCGCGTCGCTCTCGCACCAATCGAAGCTTTTCCATTTCCGCCGCGAGTTGTTTCTTACTCTTCTGCGCCAACACCTCGTCCGCCGACGGTTCCGTCGGCTTCTTCTCTCGCGGCGCCATCATGGCTAATAAATCAGAATCATCGTCTTCGCTCTCGCTGTCCTCGTCCGAGCTATTCGGCGGCAACGAGCCCGGCGCGGGCCGACGCGGCGCCTCCTCCTCCTCGCTCTCCTCGTCGCCGTCCTCCTCGTCCGAGTCCTCGTCCGAGTCCTCGTCCGAGCTCACCTCACCCCGTTTCATGCGTCGCCACTGCGCGTCGCGTCGCGTCGTCGCCATCGTCGTCGTCGTCGCCGTCGTCAGTCGTCGTTTTCACCGTCGGGCTCGATGTCGACCCGAGCTCTCATCGTCACCGTCACCGCCGCCTCTCTCGCGCGCGCTCGATCGCGACGCACCTCGCGCTCCTTCTCGAGACGTTCCTCCTCCGTGAGTCCACCCTTGCCGCGACCGCGACCGCGACCGCCGCGACCGCCCTTTGGTTTCCCGCCGCGTCCCATGAAGGATGGTCGCGCGCGTCCGTGAATGACGCCACATCGCGTCGCGTCGTCGACGTCGTCGTCGTGCGCCATGCGCGCGCGACGGGAGGCGTCGTCGTCGACGCGCGCGACGTCGCGCGAGGGGTCGACGCGCGCGCGCGGGACGTCGTGGGCGAGACGCGCGCGCACGGCGATGTGGATCCTTTGGGGCGCGGTGTGGGTGTTCGGGACGCCGAGCGATGCGTCGGCGATCGAGACGTGGACGTACCCGAGAGCGCTCGTCGGTTCGTTCAAAGGGAATTGGTGGCTGGACGCGTCGACGTCGTCGTCGGGCGGCGCGGAGGCGTTCACGAGAGACGGTTGGCGACGCGGGACGTGCTCGGCGACGCTTCGGTCGTCGTTCGACGCGAGCGCGAGCGTGCAGAGCGTGATAGGGGAGATTGTGTTTCGAGAGGGAGAGTATATCGGTCGCGGGGACGTCGGTGTGCCGTTAGAGGGGGTGTACGCGTCGACGACGGGGGCGGCGTACGCGCACGGGGCGACGCGCACGACGAAGGAGGTGCTGAGCGCGACGAACGAGAGCGAGTGGATGTGGACGACGTGGCAGGGTGCGAGCGCGTACAGAGAGAGTCTGCGTGCGGTGGCGTCGGATGTGTTGGGGGAAGGGGCGGTGCGCGCGTCGACGACGATGTATCGGGCGAGGGATTCGTTTTCGCGAACGGCGGCGGTGAACCGCGCGGGAACGACGGTGCGATCGAAATTCACCGCGACGCACGACCCGGGGGAGTATCCGGCGATGTGTCAGTTTAAGCTGCACGCATACGTCACTCCGGGGGCGTACGGGAACGCGACGACGATCGCGCCCACGGTTCGAGGAGGCGACGGCTTGGACAACGTCGACGAAATCGACGGAGACATTTTAGATAGACAAGTGGAGGACATGCGCCCGATGGCGTTCGTAGACATGGCCGAACCGGCGTCGTTGGTTGGAAAGTTGGTGAGTGATAATTGTGGACTCACCGTGCACGTGACGCTGGAGAGTCAAAGATTGGAGACGTGGTACAAGAAGGCTCGATCGTACTCGTACATGATGATGGCGGCGGCCGTCGCGCAAGGGTACGTCCTGCTCAAGCAACTCGACGCGAGCACCACGCAGGCATCGTTGGTTCGGTTGTCGCTGGCATCCATAGGCATGCGTTCGGTGGTAGATTCATACTTTTGCCTCGCCCATCTCACGGGGGGCATTCTCGTGGATGATTTATTCATGCCGCTCGCGCTCGTATCCATGTGTTACTTTGTCCTCTTCAGCGTGTTGGAGATGCGATTGCTCATCGCAGCCTGGCGAGCGAGAAGTCCGGAACTTCAAAACTGGCTCGAGCTTCGAATTAATCTCGGGGCGATATATTCTAGATTCTACGCCGCGTTCATCGGTGGCTTGTTCTTGATGTATTGGCTCTCGGACAAGTTTTTCGTCTTCATCTTGCTCACCAACTCGTACTGGCTTCCACAAATCGCGCACAACGCGTATCACAACCACAGACAGGCGCTCAAACCGTCGTACTTGGTGATGACATCCTTCACGCGATTGATCGGTCCGCTGTACGTGCTCGGATGTCCGTCCAACTTTCTCAAAATCAAGCCAAATTATTTCCAGTGCACGATTTTAATTGCGTGGACGGCGGCGCAGACGGCGACGCTGCTCGCGCAGCACTTCATCAATCCTCGGTACGGATTCCCCGATGGACTCTTCCCGGAGGTGTACGATTATCACAGAAAAGTCTCCGAAGAAATCCTCGCGCAGTGCGGCGTTCCCGACGAAGAAACGGAACGCGCGGCGGCGCGATTCGACGCCGCCGACGTGGAGATGGGCGACGTCGCCGCGGGTCCCGATTGCGTCATCTGCATGAATCCCGTCGCGTGCAGAGACGTCAACGAGCGCATGGTGACCCCGTGCAATCATTTCTTTCACACTAAGTGTCTCATGCGATGGATGGACATCAAACAGGAGTGTCCGACGTGTCGCCGACACTTGCCGCCGATGTAGCCTCGCGCCGAGACGAGCCGAGACGAGTTGTAACAACAGACCTCACACTTTACCCGCACCGCCGGTCGCCGTCACGCTCGGAAACAAGCATGCACGTCCTCGCCGCCATCGGATGCTTCGCGGTCGGGTGTCTCATCGGGGCGGTTTTGCCTCGACCTCTCGAACAAGACAAACGCGCGTGGAGAAGGGTAAAACGCGGCGACGAGCTCAACCGAGACCAACCTCCAAAATTCACTCGAACCCCCCCCGGACGCGTCGGACGTCGACGCTGATCGAAAAAGAATACACACAGATATGTTACACGCGCGACTACCACCTCGAACGACACCCCAGTTCCCGCGCTCGCTCACGTCGCGTTTCCCTCCTCGCCCGCGCACTCGTACGGGCACCCCTCGCGTCCGCGCGCGGTGGACACGACGTCCACCCCGCGTTCATCCACCGCGGGAATCCACCGGTAAAACGTCGTCTCATTCTTCTCGCGCCCCTCGCGCGTCTCTCCCTCGACCCATCTGCGACGAAAAATCAATCAATCGATGAATCATTCATTCAGTCTCTCTCTCGGCGGCGTTCCGAGACGACTCGCGCGGTTTCGACGACGACGACGACGCGCACCTCTTATCCCACGCCTTGACCCGTCCCTCGAACGAGACGACGTCGCGCTGATTCCTCGCCTCGAGACGCGACCCTCGCGTGGACATGTTCGATTCGATTCGATGCGAGTCGACGAGTGTCGTCGTCGCCCGCACTCGACGACGTCGTCGCGACGACGACGACGACGACGACGACGACGACGACGACGCGACGACGACGACGAGTGCGGGCGGCGCCGATCGAATGCGCGCGGTGGGCGCGACGCTCGTCGCGCGCGCGTCGACGTCGGGACGTCTCGGGACGGCCGCGCGACGACGACGGGACGCGCGCCGGTGCGCGCGCGACGACGACGGAACGCGCGCGAGGGCGCGCGAGGCGACGCGGACGTCGTCGTTGGATGCGGAGGAGGCGCGCGCGGACTCGACGAGGGACGCGTTCGGGAGGGAACGGTTGCCGTGGCGGGCGTCGGCGAAGAGAGCGGCGGCGGCGGCGTGGGACGACGACGACGACGAGGGCGCGATGGGGAGAGATTCGGAGGTGGGTGCGATGACGGCGGTGCGTCTGGGGAACGCGTCGGCGTTCGTGGGGTGGGAGGTGTACCTGGACGATGATCCGGAGACGTTGGTGGGGGTGGTGTCGGACGCGGCGGCGATGTCGTCGCGCGGCGGCGAGGAGACGGAGGACGAGGACGAGGACGAGGATGATGATGATGATGATGATGGGATGAGGACGCTCGAGGCGGTGGCGACGGTGACGATGGATGATGGGGACGGGTTGAGCGAGGAAGAACGCGCGTTTTTGTCTCGATTGAACGATTCGTTATCCGTCCGAATCGAACGCGACGACGACGAAGCGTTCGATTCGGACGAAGCCTTCTTACTCCTCGTCGAGGGTTTGCACGAGACGACGCTCGGTGAGCGACCGCTTCACTACATACCGTTCGTGCCGAGCATGTTTCCACGATGGATTCCGAACTCTCAGGCGTTGTTTCTCGATCCACCCGCCGGTTTGTTGGATTTGGCGCTGCGCGAGGTGCAACTCAACGAACTTCGCAGCGACTTGTCGCCGTTTTGCAAGATGCTCGGCGCGGACACGTACGGCATGCCTCGGCGATTGTCGATGATAAATCAGGGTCAGAAGGATTTGGTGAAGCGCGTCGAGGCGCTCGGTGATTGGCGCGAAGTCGCGATTGAACTCGACTTGAAACCGGACGCGGCGCCTTGGTATTATTGGGACAACATCGACAACGTCGAGGACGCGTTGCTTAAACTCGTGGATGCGTTTTGGTTCGAAGAGATGGACGGTGAAGAGACGTTTTGGTATAACGACATCAGCGGCGCGCTGCGTCTAGAACCGCCGACGAGCGGTGACGGCGGTGGGCTCGACGTGCCCGTCATGCCGACGATGGCGCACTTGGTCGAGGCGAGACGTTGGGATTTACACCACGCCGTGGTCCTTCACGGTGGATACAGAATCGTCGCGCGCGAGCTGGGGTGGCAACGCTCGCGTCAGATTGAAAATAGGCATTTGTTGTCTTTCGAGGCGTTTAGCGAAGAAATTTTAGAGCTCATCGACGACGAGTCGCTCGTCGACATCGGTCTTCGACCGGGACAGTTGCCGTGCGCGCGACAGCTCGAGGAGATAGGAAGGGATGATCTCATCAAGTTTGTGAAACACCACGGCGGATTTAGCGCGGTTTCGAAGAAGCTCAATCTTCAACCGAGCCGTGCGAGCAGGGAGGTCTATCCGACCGTTCGCGTCCTCGCCAAGGCGTTGAGAGCGTTCGCTTTGGAGCACGACATCACAGTGCCCGTCACGCCGAGGCGAACGGAAAAGAAAATTGTTCTCCTTCCGTCAGCGATAGATCTCATAAGTAACGATAGAAACGATTTGCGTGCCGCCATGGAGAAGTTTCCTTCAAAGGATATCGCCGTGGCGGGGAACATGAAGATGAGACACGCGAGAATGACGTACGCTGAGGCGCAGATGGAGTTGCGAAAGTGGAAATTCGAGGCGGGAAGTCGATCCATTTTCCAAAATTGGTGTCGCGCCGGCAACAAACCGTGGAACATGCCCGTGAATCCGCAACCGTACTACAAGAAGCAGGGCACGTGGGTATCGTGGCGAGATTTCATGTGTGAATAGAACGATCACATTACAAAGTTTAGACCTTCATTCGTGTAACATATGCAAGTGTTGTTTTCTCAACTCAACATGCCTCTTACACTTAGAGTTCGGACTTGTCCGTGCCCGCGGCGGCGGCGCGTTGGACGGAGCGCAAGAGGGCAACCTTCGGGGAGATTTCCGCGATGATTTCATCCTTCTTCGTCTTACCCGCCTCGTATTGCCCTTGGAGATCCTTCAAAAGCGCGTCCAAATCTTCACCAGCCTTCTTCATCTCCGCGTCGAACGCATCAATTTCAGCGGTGAGCGCTTCCGCGGACAACTCTTGCTTTTCCTTGATCAACTTGGTTTGTTCTTCATTGCACAAGTCGATGTTGTCGGCGCCGCACGACGGGCCGAGGTTCTCGCTCGCGAAGGAGTTCAAAGCATCGAAGTCACGGCCGCCTTGGTAGGAATCACCGAGCGCCGCAGTCGCACCGGTGAAGTACTTGAGCGTCGGGTAACCTTGGACGCCATACTTTTGGCAGAGACCTTCCTCCTTCGTGCAGTCGACGTCGCCGATGACGACGTTGTCATTGTCCGCGAACGCCTCGCCGAGTTGCTTCCACGCCGGCGCGAGCGCCTTGCAGTGTCCGCACCTATTCCATCGCGAAACAATATCTTCACGTCAGTCATCCGATCGTCGAAACATCCCCGATCGCGTCGCGAGCGCGCTCGCGGAGAACAAGATGACTCCGAGATCCGGATCAAAATTAATTAATCGTCGATCAGACGCGCGACCGAACCCCTCGCGCGCGACGCCGCGACGCGACGCGCCGCGCGCCGAACATCGAGATCAAACATCGCTCGCGGATCGAACGCACGCACCAGGGAGCGTAGAACTTGATGAAGGAGCCCTTACCGCCGCCGACCAAGGAGTCGAAGTTGTCCGCCGTGAGATCGGTGGCGATCGCATTCGCGGAAGACGCGAGCGCGAGCGCGGCGACGGCGCCGAGGGAGAGCTTGGAGGAGAACATGACGAGTGACGTGCGCGAGGACGTGCGTTGAGACGAGCGCGAGTGCGACGCGTCGGTGTGTGTCGCGAGATCTCGTCGACGATGGATGGATGGGTGTTTCGAAGCTCACGGCACTCGACGTGACATGTCCAGATTCTTGAGTCCTGAACGGTGGAAGAGTCAATTCGGGGACGCGCGCGGCGTCGCGCGAGCGCGGCGCGGCGCGAAGGAAACGGTCAGAAACGGTCGGAAACGCACTGTTTCTGTCTTTCTGTCTACATCGTTAACAACCAGCTACAACTAAAGAATCGGAGGTTCGAGTCGACGCTATCATTTCTTGCCCTTCTTCTTGCTCCTCGCCCCGGTCTCGGCGCTCGACGTCTTCGCCGTCGCGGGAGCCCCGTCGCCCGCGCTCGCCGCCGGCGTCGTCTTCTTCTCCACCTTCGTCGTCGACGTCGTCTTCGCCTTCTTCGCCGCGGACGTCTTCTTTGCGAGCGGTTTCTTCTTCTTTTTCGTCGCCTTGTTCGCCGCGCCGTGTCCGAGCTCGACGTACGCGAGCTGAATGGTTTTATAAGACTTTGAAAACTTGGCCGCCTTCTCCGGTTTCACGAACGTGCTCACCTTACGCTTCCCATCCGTCGCTCGAACGAGCACACCGTACCCACTTCCCGGCGCGCGCACCTCCTCCAGCGTCGGTTCCGGCCGTTTCTCGCCCTTGGGCGTGGGTTTGTTTTGGCCCTCCTTGACGATCTTCATGACGCACGTCACCGTTCCTCGCTCCCGCGTGCGCTCGAACAGCTTGGTGAGCTCGGTGAGAAACGCATCGTTCTCCATGAGCACCATCTCACCCGTCTCCCGCGCTCGAGTCGGTCGCGCGCGTCGACGTATGCCGCGTTCCCCGAATGAGTGAAAATGGTTCGGTTCGCAGTCGTTCGGATCCGAGACGCGCGCGTCCCGACCGCGCGTGCGACACACGTCGACGCGCGCGTCGCACTCGCGCGCGATGGGCGAATCGGACGCGCCGGCTCGACCGGCGACGCCCGACGGCGACGTCGCGGGCGCGTCGGCCAAGGCGGACGCGGCGAGGCGCGCGGCGGAGGAGATGGAGCGCGCGCATCTCGCCGCGAGCATGCAGCGGAAACACGACGCGCTGCGCGAGGAATTGAAGAGTGTGCGCGAGGAATTGAACGCCGCGCGCGGTGAACGCGATGACGCGCGCGCGCGAGCGGCGGAGGCGAGCGCGAGCGCGGAGGAGGCGAAGAAAGGTGCGGCGAAGATTTCGGATGAGTGCGCGCGGGCCACGCGCGAGCGAGACGAATTGCGCGCCGAGAAGCGTGAATGGTTGGACGTGAGCGAGCGTAAGGATCGCGAGCGGGAGACGGCCAAGGCGTCGATCGAGGGGTACGTCGCCGCGCTCGATGCGGCGACAGTGGCGAAGAATAACGCCGAGTTGGAGTCGCGAAGGGCGACGGCGGACGGCGCGGGGGCGACGGCGCGAACGAAAAAGTTGGAGAGCGAAGTCAAGGCGCTCGAGGAACACAACGCGTGGTTGAAATCCGAGCTCGAGAGCAAGACGTCGGAGATTTTGGCGTCGACGAAGACGTCGTCGTCAGAGATTTTGCGTTTGGGGAAGGATTTAGAGACGGCGCAAAACGCCGCCGCCACGCAAAAGCGAGAGTTGTCGACGCTCAAGGAGAAGAACGCCGAAGCGGACGCGAGGATCGCTGAATTGGACGAGGAGTTGAACGCTATTCGCGTCGAAATGGCGCGCACCGAGGCCAACTTTGAGAAGGAACTCGCCAACGCGCAACGCATGGCGGAGGTTTCCAAGGAGATGACGAGCGAACGCGAAGGACGAATCAAGGAGCTCGAAGCCACCCTGCGCTCGACGGAAGCGGTCGTCACGGCGAAGAAGGTTGAACACGACGTCGCGATGGCTGAAGCCAAGCAAGCGAAGGTCCAAGCCGAGAAGGAGCTCGAAGAGATGAAGCTCAAGATGAGCGAGTCCGCCGTCGCCGTGAAGGATGCGTCGTTCCGCGTGCCGAACGCCGAAAATCTCATGCAACTATCGCCGGCTGCCGGCGCCATGGCGCTTCAGCGCGAGGGTTTGTCCGCGACGGAGCTTTACACAAAGTACGTCGAAGCGGAAGACGCTCTGCGAACCGAGCGCACGCAGCGCAAGGAACTACAAGATCACTTGGACGCTATTTTGGTCGATCTCGAGCAAAAGGCGCCGCTCATTGCGGAGCAGCGCGAGGAATACGAACGCGCGCTCAAGTCGCATCAATTGCTGCAGACGGAATTGCAAGACGCGTTGAACGCCAGAAACTCGATGGAGGCGGAATTTAGCGCGGCGATGACGGACAGGCGAAACCACGAACGAGTGTTGAACGGGTACAAGGCGCAGAGCGCCGATTTAGCGCGACAAGTCGCGCTTTTGTTGAACGAAGTTCACGAGCTCAAGGGCTGTCCACCGGTTCCCATCCCCGCCGCCAGTACCGACGGCGGGGACGCGCAAGCCATCATCACCTCTCGACTGGTAGACTTTACCGACATTCAATCTCTTCAGGCGAAGAACCAAGAAATGCTCTTCGTTATTCGCGATTTATCCGAAGCGCAAGAGAGCAAGTCTTCTGACGCTCGCGAGGAGTACGAGCGAAAGCTTCAAGACTTGAAGGACCAAACGACTCGACAACTCGAAGAGCTTTCGAGCAAACGCGCCCAGCAAGAGAACATCGTCCAAGCCATCGTACGTCAACGCGACATGTACAAGACTCTGTACACGGCGGCGACTGGCGGCGGCAATGGCGATTCCGAGCTGCAAGAAATCGACGGTAACAATTCTGAACTCGTCGCCATCGGCAACGGAAGTGGCGTCGCCATGATGGAGACGAACAACGAACTCGTCGCGCTCAACAAAGAGTTGTCACACGATTTGGATAAATTGAAACGCGAGAGCGGTGAACGCATTGCAGAGCTGCAGCTGCAAGTCGATAATCATCGAGAAGCGGCGGCGACTGCGCGCGGCGAAGCCAACGCAGCGAAGTCCACCGCTGACTTCGAGCGACAACGCTTTGAACGTCTTAACGAACAGTACAACGCGTCTCAGCGCGAAGTTAACGCTCTCACTGAGAAGAATCTCGGTTTGTCTCGTGAACACGCCTCCACCGAGGCAACGTTGCGAACGCACGCCGCCAACTTACAGGCGGCTGAAGAAAGCGCTCGCAACGCGCAGACGGAGCTGGCGAGACTCGAAAGTCGAAACGATCTTCTCGTTACCGAGCAAAAGCGTCTGAGCGAAATCGTCAACGCCGCCGAGGAGGTCAAGATGAAACTCGAACAGTCTCGCGACGCGGCTCTTTCGCTTTCGTCGAATCGCGAAGAAGAGAATAAGCGCGAGCACGCTCGCCTCGCGGATGAGGTCAACAGATTGCAGCGAGACTACTCTCGCGTGCGTTCAGAGCTCGATATCGAGCGAGAACGCAGCAGAACGCAGTTGGCGGCGCAGGCGGCCGCAAGTTCTGAGTTTGCGCAACGCGTCAAGTCTGAGGAGGATGCGAGCGCGAACCTCAAGGAGAAAGCGGCCGAGGCTGAAAAAAGAGCGTCCGTTGTGGAGGCTAAACTCGAAATGGTTCAAGAATCGCTTTTCAAGACTGAGGAGAAATTACGTTTGGCGTCTCGCGTCTCTGGGGCGGGCGACGCGAACGTATTGAGTGTCGCCGGTTCCGGCGGCGCCATGACGGCGGCGCGCGAACAAGAATTGCTCCAGGCTGCCCTCAAGGCTGGCGAAGCGGCGGACGAAGCCAAGGCTGCCGCCGAAGCCGAGAAGAAACACACCAGTCAGTTTAAGATGCTCGCAGAGCAAAGTGACACGGCTTTGAAGGAGATGACGAAGGCGTTCGACGCACACAAGGCGAAGAGCGCGAAGGAGTTGAGCGCACTCAAGACGGAGTGCGCCGCACTCAAAAAGCAAGTCGCGAACGCCGCCAAGGCTGTCGAAGAAAAACTCGCCGCGTCCGTCAAATCGAACGAAGAGAAGGCGACACAGTTTACAAAGTTGGAGAGCGAGCTCAAGAGCGCGCAGGGTGAGCTCGAGCGAGCCAAGGCTGAAACGAAGAAGGCTGAAGAGCGAGTGGCCACAGCCATCAACGATGTCGACGAGAACCACAAGAAGTGGCAAGAGGCTCAAGAGCGCTACGAAAAGGAAATCGCGGCTCGGAAGACGGACACTGAGAAAATCGCCAGCTCCGCTAAGGCGAAAGACGAGGTCGAAAAGGCGTTGGCGGCTGCCCAGGAGAAGGCTGCGAAGGCTGAACAACAACTCTTCGCGGTGCAAGCGAAATTCGAATCAGACAAGAAGGAGCTCGAAACCGCCAAACGCACCGCGCAAGCGAAGATTACAGAGCTCTCTGATCAGAACAAATTGTTGCACAACATAGTCGAAAAATCCAAGTCTGAAGGTGGCGACCAAAACGCCGACGAGGGAGAAGTGTTGCGCTACTTGCGCCAAGAACGCGACGCCGCGCTCGCGCAAGTGTCGACTCTCACGAGCGAGCGAGACAAGTGGAAACACAACGCGGAGGTGGCGAAACGCGAAGCCGAAAGCGCCACCGAACGCACAAAGGCCAGTGAAACATCCACTATGGGCGAAGAAGCGCACAAGTCGCTCATGGAAAAAGTCGAAAAGCTCAATTCAATGGAACAGTCCAACAGCGCTCTTCGGGCGGAGATTGAAGCAGCGAAAGCGGATATCGCCGCGGCGAAGAAGCGAGAAGGCGAACTCAACACGAAATACGATACGACGAAGACGCAGCTCGCAGAGGCGAAAGCGGCCGTCGCGAGTCACGATGCTGAGGTTGAAACCATTCGCAAACAATCCAAGCATTGGGAGCAACGCGCGTCGCAGTTGATGACCAAGTACGGCGATGGCGAATCCGAAGTGCGGGGAGAGAAGAAGTCTGAGCTCGAGAAGGAACTCGCGGAGACAAAACAAGAGCTCGAGAGCGAGAGTGCACGCGCAGACAAGGCAAAGCAACAACTCCAGATTAGCTTGAAGCACATCAAAGTGTATAACCCGGAGAAGATTCCCCTTCCGCAGTGGCAAAAGGCGCAAAAGGAGCAAAGCGAACGCCTCGCGCAACTCGAAAACGCCGCCAAGGAAGTAAAGTCCAGTGGGAAGGATGAAGCCGGCATCGAGGCTCAACTCAAGACCGCCGAGGCTGAGCTCGAAACCGCGAATGCAAAGGTGAAAGCCGCGACCGACAAGGCTGAAAAGGCGGAGAAGGACTTGGCTGAAAAGACGGCTGAAGTAGAAAAGTTGCAAGAAGCCGTGAAGAAGGCGGAAGAGTTGGCGAAGAGCGCGCCCGAGGTGGCGGAAGGCGGCGCGGAAAAGAAGCCGGAAACCGAGGAGAAGAAGAAGGACGAAACCGCCGGTCCGCCAGCGACGCCGCCTTCTGATCGGTTCAAGCAGATGGCGCAGAAAATGCAAGCCGAAGCGATGGAGACCGCGAAGAAGCTTCGAGAGACTGAGGAATCGCTGGCGAGCAAGGACGCCGAGCTCGCCGTGGCCATTAAAGAGAAGGAGAAGGCCGTCGAAAAGTGTGCCACTCTTCAAAAAGATCTCGACACGTCGAAGGAAAAGCTTCGTCTCGCGGAGCAACTTCGCGCGGCGCTCGAGAAGAAAATTGCGAACGTGCCAGCCGCTCCGGCGAAGATCAGCGCGCCGTTGGCAGATTTGGCCTCGAAAGCGAAGGACTTCGTCCCCACCGCCAAGGCACAGGCACCGGCAACGACGAATCCCGTCGCCAAGGCTGCTGAAGACAAGACTGCGAAGAGCAAACCCACCGGATCGGAGAGGCAAAAACTTCTAGACGAGATGGACGAGCTTCGTCAAGAGCTCGAGAATAGAAAAGCTGGCGCCGGCGCCGGCACCAAGCGAAAGGCAGAGGACACCAAGGACGCCGCTCCGGAAGAAACCGCCACGAAATCTCGCAAAACAGATGACGACAGCACGCCGACTCCCGTCGCGAACGAAGACGCCGCAGAAGACGCCGCTGTCGAAGACGACGACCAAGACGACGAAGACGACGACGCCGAGGAAGGCGAACTCGAGGAAGAGACGGGCGACGACTTCGTCGAACACCTCCTCGTCGATGAACCCGGCGCGGGTGCCGCCGACACCACCGGCGACGCCGCGCCCACCGAACGAACCCCCGGCGGGTCGCAAAAGACGTCGCGCCGAGGCGGTCGACGACCTCAAAATAACCGCCAGCGCAACCGCAACGCCGGTCGCGGACGCGGACGCGGGAAGAAAAACTAAACACACCACATTCGCGTTACCGAAAATAGACGTGTAATCGCGACTTGACTTTTCACTACGCACGAAATCCGCGAGAATCGTCGGAGCTCGCGCGCGGATTTCGTCCCGCGGGGAAAAACATAAAAACATCGCGCGTCCACGCCATCGTGGCGCCATTGTTTCGCGCGCGAGCGCAGTGTCGCCCACGCGCGCGATCCGAGCGACGGCGATGGACGAGTCGAAGGAAAACGTGCCCACGCGAACGACGCGCGCGTCCGCGCGTGGTCGACAAGATACAGCGACGGTGGCGCTGACGAAAGTCATCGGGGGAACGAATCGACACAACGGCGGTTCGAGTCAAGGGGACGACGCGACGGTCGATGTGGACGGCGCGCGCGCGACTCGACGGACGAGAAAGGCGTTGGATGATGCTTCGAACGGAGCGGTGCCGGTGAGCGCGCCGAATGCGATGGAGGACGCGCCGACGGAGGCGTTGACGTCGGGGGGCACCGAGGCGGGCGCGCGCGCGGCGACGAGAGATTTAAAGTCGATGCGCGCGCGTTTGGACGCGGCGAGAAAGGAGAGCGAAAAGTCGGATGACGCGCAGGTCGTCGTACACGCGCCCGCGGCGCCGGTGGTGGTACCGGCGCCGGAGGTGGCCGCGGCGCCGGTGGCGCCCGTCATCTCTCTGCAACCGACGTCGAGCGGCGTGGCGAGTCTGTATCGAGAGTACTACGAGAATGAAGATTTCATCGATAAGTGCGAACGAGCGATGAATTTCAGACCCAAAGCCCGACCGCACGATTACAAGAATCGCATCGAGGAGTTGACGACGGCGGTGAAGGCGTCCAAGGATTGCTTGCGACACGTGTTCCAAAACGGCGCCACTTTTTCCAAGGAGTTGGAGCGCTACGAGTTCAACGAGAGGCAGTCGTACGAGGCGCTCTCGGCGCAAGTCGACGCGTTGAAGACGACCTCTTCGACCGCAGACTCCGAGGTGAAGGCACTTCGAGCGCAAATCAAGTCGTTGAAGAGCGAGGCTGGCGAGAAGGAGGTTGAACTGATGAACGAGCGCGAACGCGCCGAGGGGACGCTCAAGGAAGAGATGAGCGCGATCAAAACGGCCATGGCTGGTCTTGAGAAGGAGTTGGAGAAGAAGACCAAGGATCTCGACGCCGCGGCGAACAAGTACGCAAAGTTGGAATCTTCTTACACTGAATCCACGACTCGCGAGAGCGTTGCGAAGGAGTCCAACGGTAAACTCGAACGCGACGTGGCGCAACTGAAGACTGAAGCTGAACAAGCCGAGCTCACTTTTGCGGCTGAGCGACGCGCGCTGGAGGGTCAACTTCGCAAGCAGACGAGTGAGTTAGAAGCCGAGCGGGCGCGCTCAACGGCTGAGCGCGCGCAACTCGAGGACAGTCTTCGGGAAGCCAACTCTGAAGTCGAGTCTCTTCGCGTCCGCACAAACATGGCGGAAGAGGCGGCGGCGCGCGAGGCTGAGCAACTCGGTAGCTCTGCGCAAGAGCTGAAGGCAAAGATGGAATCGCTTGAAGCTGAATTGACCGAAGTTCGCTCGAAGGCGTCGGCTGATGAAATTTCGTTGAAGGAAACCATCGCTGAGTTGCGAGGAGAGGCGAAGGAGGCGAAGAAGACCATGACCAAGCAAGAGAACTTGCTCACGAAGAAGACTGCGAGAGTTGAAAAGCTGGAGAGTGAAATTGCGTCCCTCAACGGCGAGCAGTCGAACGCAAACGCGCAGGTTGAAGACTTGGAGGCGAAGCTCGCGGAAATGAAATCTTCGTACGTGGAACTCAAGGCGGAGTTTGCGGCCACGAGCGCCGAGCTCAAGGCTCGTAACGACGACTTGCTCGCGTTGAAGGATGAACACAAATCTGTCAGCGAATCTCTCACCGAAGTTAAGGCCACACTTCAGAGCGAGAAGACCTCCAAGGCTGCCGAGTTGAAGCGCGCGGAGAAGGATGTCAAGCGCGCCGAGTCTGACTTGGCAGACGCGAAGGCCCAATCAAAGAGTCTCATTGAGCAGCAAACGCTCATGATGGGAGAGTTAAAGCAGGTGCGCGAAGAGCTGGCCGCCATGGAGGCTGATCGCCGCGACCAACTCGCCAACGGCTCTGAGAGTTTGAAGGAGGTGCAGAAGCAAGCTCGTCTCGATTTACAACAGGCTGAAGAGCGCCATCGCGACGCCGTCGCCGAGGAAAGGCAACGAGCAGAAGCTGCGACCGCTGCCGCTCAAGAAAAGGCCGAAAAGAAGATCCAGCAAACTATGGACAAGGCGGATAAGCAAATCAACGCGGCCGACAAAAAAGTGCAAGCTGCGGAGAAGAAGGCGAGCGATCTCGATAACAAGTTGCAAAAGCTCGAAAAGGAATTGGAGAAGATTTCGACTGATTCGTCCACCGAGTCTACCAATCTTCAAAAAGAAATCTCCGATCTCAAAGAAAAACTCGAGGCGCTCCAAAAGGAGCTTGATGATGAAATCCAAGGTGCCGCCGAAGAGTTGGCTGCTGTTCAAAAAGCTGCGGAAGACAAGGTCACTCGTCTCACCGATAAGCACACCCGAGCGCAACAAGATCTCGAGGCCCGCTTGGCGGAACAAGTCACGGGAGCGCAATCGAACGCGGAAGAACGCATCAAGGAGATGAGTGCGAATCTTGTGGCCGAGCAAGATCGTTTGCGCAAGGCGGAGGCGAAGATCGAAAAGCTCTCCGCGGACAAGGATGCGCAAGCTGAAAAGGCGAAGGCGAAATTGGCAAAGGAGATGGAAGCGGCCGCAGAGCTTAAATCTCAATTGAAGAGCATCACAAAGGAGCACGAGGCGCTCGTAAGTGAAAAGAATAGTCTGACGAACGAGCGCGATGGACTGGCGCAGAAGCTTTCCATGCTCAAGGAAATGCAAAAGTCGCACTCTGAGGAATCCGAAGCTGCGGCGGCGAAACACGAGAAGAAGATGAGCAAACTTGAGACCCGCTTGAAAGCCATAGAGTCAGAGCGCGATATTCTCGCTAGTGAAAAAGATGCTCTCGAGGCGAAGCTCGTTGAGGTGGAACAAGTCAAGAGTGATGCGCTCAAGGAGAAGGAATCCATCGCGCAACAACTCGAGGATCTCGACAAGGCCAAGTCTGAAATGGAGGCTGCGAAAGAGCGTTTGAAGGTGAGCGAAGAGGCCGTTGTGGGTCACGAGGCGCGCATCGCGGGCGTGGTCGCTCAGCTCGAGAGCGAACAAAAGGAGGTGGAGCGTCTGCAAAAGGAGCTGAAGGACAACGCAACCGTGCACAAGACGACCCTCGATTCTCTCACCGCTGCACAAAAGGCGCTCGAACGCGAAAGAACTGAACTCAAGTCCGAGCTTAACGCTCTGAAGGAGGCGGAGGCTATGCGCAAGGACAAGGAAGGAAATGAGCAAAACAAGGCGCTCGAGGCGCGGTTGGTCGAGCAAACCAGAGAAGTTGATGCCGCAAGACGAGTCGTCAAGGAATCGGAGGAACTTCGTCAACAGCTCGAAGAGAGACTCGCTCGTATCGCCGAGCTCGAAGAACAAGCCTTGGAAGCCGAGTCTCAACGTCGCGCGTTGCACAACCAGATTCAAGAGTTGCGCGGCAATGTGCGAGTTTTCTGCAGAGTTCGTCCCACGGACAACGAACCGGCGGTGAAGTGCGCCCCCGACGGTAGCTCGCTCAACTTGCAGCGTATCGACGGCAAGGATGACGCCGCCTTCGAATTCGATCGTGTTTTTGATCCGACTTCGAAGCAAGAGGAAATCTTCGAAGAGGTCTCGCAGCTCGTGCAATCCGCGCTTGATGGTTACAAGGTGTGCTTATTCTCCTACGGACAAACTGGTTCCGGTAAGACGCACACCATGTTGGGCGATGGCAACGGTGACATGCGAGGTATCATTCCGCGATCGGTTGCCAAGATCGTGGAAGCGTCCGAGAAGAACGCACACAAGGGATGGTCGTACACGATGCACGCCTCGTACGTCGAAATTTACAACGAACAAGTTCGAGACTTGCTCAAGCCTGGAAGTTCTCACAGCGATAAACATTCCATCGTGCACAAGAACGGTGTTACGGAGGTTAGTGGCGTTGCTCGAGAACCCATCGATTCGGTGGATTCTGCCGCCGCCTTGGTTCGACGCGCGTCCGCGGCTCGAGTCGTCGAAGCCACGAACATGAACGCACAGTCGTCTCGTTCGCACACCATCTTCATGCTCTACATCGTCGGTGACCACGCTTCGAGCGGTAGTCAACTCACCGGTTGCTTGAACTTGGTCGATTTGGCTGGTTCCGAGCGCGTCGGTCGATCTGGCGCCGAAGGCACGCGATTGAAGGAAGCGTGCGCCATCAACAAGTCCCTGTCTTCGCTTGGCGACGTCTTCTCAGCGCTCGCCGCGAAGCAGGCACACGTCCCGTACCGCAACTCCAAACTCACGTATTTGCTCCAGCCGTGCCTCGGTGGCGATGGCAAAACGCTCATGTTCGTAAACATCAATCCGGAGAACACGAGCACGGAAGAATCGATGTGTTCGCTCAAGTTTGCGTCTCAAGTAAACGCTGTTCAACTCGGAGACGGTCGAGGCGCGCAGCGTCGCATCACCACCAAGATGAGCTCGAGTAAGGAGCCGAAGGAAGAGAAGGTGGAGAAGAAAGAAAAGACTAAAAAGACGAGAGAAGTCAGCGGCGAGCGTAAACGTAAGGCGACCACGACGTCTGAACCTCGAAAAAAATAAATATGAAATATGTACTAGCGCCGCTACGGCCTTTGAAAATGCAAAAAAATTCACGCAATCGTGAGTTCCTGAACCACTACGTCCACGGCACGATCACCATCCGCGAGCGCCTCGAGCGCTTCGACGCCCTCGACTTGCACGAATTCCGATACGCTCTCACCTCCGTTCGCCTCGAACAGTGAAACCGCCGACGCCAATCTCTCCGGCTCGAGCATCAACAACTCGGGCGTCTGAGTCGCCAAAAACCCCACATCTCGCTTCGGAAACAACCACTTCATCTTCACCAACCGCCGAACGAGCTCCTCCGTGTCCATCTCCAACAGCTCGGGCGCGCGGTGTAACAACAACGGCGCGTCGACAAACGGCACCACTCTATCCAACGCCAGCACCGCGCGTTCCAACCGCGCTGGGTCCCTGTACACGCTTCCCCTCGCGCTCTTCGTCATCACATCGCGACATTTTTTGCTCCCGCCCCACAGATTCCAAAACCGCACCTTTAAATCCTCGTCTCTCGTCGACGTTCCCTTGTACGTCCCCGCGACGGCGTACTTCCCGCGCTCCGTCCTCCCGTCCACCGATCCTCCCTCCATCGTCGCCCCCACCGCGGCGGCCAACGACGTCGACGCGCGCGTCACCGCCCGCACCGCTCGCCCGCTCTCTCGCTCGTCTCCCCTCGTCGTCGTCCCCGCCGCGTCGAGCGTCAAAAATTCAGCCGCGCGCTCGCGAAGCGCATCCACGAGCGCCACCCGCGCATCGGTCGCGCGTCCCCGCGCTCGAACGACGCGCTCGAACGCCTCCGCGCGCGTCCCTCGCGATAGTTCGGGCACGTCCGCGAGCGCGCGATCGATCGCCGCCGCGTCCCGAAGCGGTGAGAGGATTCGGCGGACGAAGCTCTCGGCGCTCATGTCGCCGCGCCGAACTCTGACGACGCCAGAGTTCGTCGCGAGCGGCGGTGGATGTCCGCGAGCGCGCGGGCGAGATCGTTGTATCGCGCGTTGTTTCGAGCCAGCGGGGAGTTTCCGACGGTGCGCGTCGGTGCGAGCGAGGCGACGAGGGTGGGCGGGTGGCGCCGCATCTTGCACCGCGTCGACGCGCGACGACGCGAGGAGGGCGAAGGAGGAGGCGCGCGAGCGAAGACTGACGATGGGTGCGATGATGATGCGTTCGTTCGGCGCAGGAGAATCGGACGGCGTACGTGCGAGCGAAGGTACGCGCCGAGTACGAGAAGAACGCGGCGCTCGCGGGCGAGGAGGCGGAGGAGGCGCTGCGATTGGCGGCGGCGCAGGTGGATAACGTCGAGGCCACGGCAAAGCATCTGACGAAAGTGTTCGCGGACGAGCGAGTGCACGCCCGGGTGTAGAGAGCCATGGGGTTTGAGGAGTTGCACGTGTTCGATTTCGACGGGACGTTGGTGGATACGCCGACGCCGAAGGATGGCATGGAACTGTATCGGTCGGTCACGGGTCAGGAGTGGCCGTTTCAGGGGTGGTGGGGACGCGCCGAGTCGTTGGAGCCTCCGTTAACGATGGAATGCGGTCCGGCGTTGGATGAGTACAGAGAGAGCGTGGCGAACGACGCCGTGGCGACGGTGATGATGACGGGTCGTAGAATCAAACTCAAGAAATCTGTCGAAGCGGTGATGCGAATGTTCGACATAGAGTGTCACGAGCACATATTCAACGGAACGCGTTTCTGCACGTTGGAGTATAAACAGAACGAGCTGCGAAGACTCGTGGCAAAGTATAAACCAAAGCGAGTGCGCATTTGGGAGGACCGAATTTCGCACGCCAAGGAGTTTCAAGACATGGACGCCGAGTTTCGTTCCAAATTCGGGGTCGAGTCGTGGGACGTGACGCTGGTTGAACCGAGTAATGATTTCTAATATATCTACGTATTTGTTGTACTTGTACTGTCTCGAGTCATCTAACTAAGGAGGCGCATGACGGCTTCGTCGATCCAGGGCTCTCTGTAAGTCTTCGCGTCTCTCACCGAAGGTCTCGCCGGGGCGCTCTGCGCGTGACTCATCGCCGCGTGCCCCGGATTGTGTTCGTACACCCCCTTCGCCTGACCCAACACGCACGATTTTATAAAATCTACCGGACTCTCGGCGAATTGCAGGAGGAAGTTCCTCCTCGCTAAGTGTGCGTCGACGTATTGGTACGCGCGGCGAATGCGCGTCTCGCATTGCTCGAGCTCCTTATCGACGACCGGACGTTCGGCGTACGGATTCACACCCGAAGTGATCGCCTTGGGACAGTGCACTTCAATGTCGTAGCAGTCTGGTTTCGATGGAGACAGCCCGGTGGTTTTAATTTTGTACTTTATCTCGACGGGTTCGACGGGCGTGAGCAACTTGCCTAAAACGAACTCACACACGTCTCGAAACGCCACCTGACCCTCTTTCAACCCATCGAAACCCGCGCGTTCGAGAACCTCGACCATGGGCGCATCCGGTTTCACCATGGACGCATCGTCTTCGTTCACGAGTCCGTTCACGGTGAAGTACGTCCACAGTTCCGCGATGGTTCGCTTGCGCGTCGCGAAGAGCGTCCCGATGAGTTCTGCCATATCTTTCCCAACCCTGTACCGCTCGTTCATACCCACCATGACAAGTTTAATCGTTGCATCTAACGTTTCCGCCCCGCGCGTCTCTCCTCGTATCTCAAACGCGTCCGGCGACTGATTCGCGCGTTCCGCGTCGCTCGTCCACATCTTCGTCCTCGATTGACCCTCGATCGACACCTCCAGTCGCTTCAAGAAATTGCCGAATCGCGCTGAATCCACGTCACCGTTCATCCACGCCCCATCCGTGGATCCACCTCGCTCGACGTCCTCCTGCACCTCGCTCACTCGCCTCCCGACGACTTTGAGCGAGAATCGCTCGCCGCCGTCGTGCGTGTGAAACACGTACACTCGCACCGTTTCGCGAGTCATCTCCGGACTGTGCTGCGCCTCCCGCCGCGCGCGAACCACCGCGTCGATCTCTCGCTCCAACGCGCGAAGCGCCGTGAACGCCGGCGATTCCGGGACGCTCTCGCGTCGATTGGCTCTGACCCTCTTCGCGTCATCGATGGCCGCCTTCTTGCGCTTATACTGCCGTCTCTGCGCGTTCAGCGCGGCCGCTTCCGCGGGCGGACGTCCGTTCATCCCGTCTCTCCCTCTCTCTCTCTCTCGCGCGCGGACGACGCGACGCGCGAGACGCGCGACGGAATCTGAAGTCGCGCCTTCCAAAATCCATCCACAGTGCTCGACGACCGCGACCGCTCGAGACGCGCGACATGTTTCGCGCGTTCGAACGTGCGTGCGACGACCGCGCGCGAATTCACTCGATGCGATGACGCGCGCGACGACGCGCGACGCGCGAACTCGCTCGAGGAGGAGGAGGAGGACGACGACGCGTGAATCGAAGAAAAACTAACCGACGAATGATTTTTGCCTCGCGCGCAGCGGCGGACACGTGTCGGATGTGGGAGGTGGTGGAGGATCGTCTGTCGCATCAGCGTACGATGTGCTGCGCGTGGAATCGCAGAGGGACGCTGTTGGCGTGCGGGACGTCGAGCGGGACGATCGTGATTTGGTGCTGGGACACGCGCGCGCCGACGCGCGAGTTTCGAGCGGAGAGCGACGACGACGGTGGTGAGCGGGCGGCGGTTCTGAGCGTGCACTGGAGCCTTGACGGTAGGAAAATCGTCGCGGCGAAGAGCGACGGGCGATTGGAGGTGTGGGACGTGTTGGATGAGGACGTGAGCGCGGTGTTGTCCAACGTCGGTTTGTGTTCGAGCGCTCGGTTCGCCGCGTCTGCGCCGAAGGGGACGACGCTCATCGTGAGTCCGAGCGTGGGAAAATCGCCGTACGTGCGCGGGACGAGTCTTCGTGGGCAGCGCGAGACGGAGATTCCGTCGCCGCACGACGCGCCGGTGACGGGTTTGGCGTTGTCGAGTAAAAATGGAAAGTATATTTTCGTCGGCGACGCGCGAGGGACGGTGTCCGTCGTGGAACAGGATGAGATGCGACTCGTGCAGTCCATCGCGGTGCCGAACGCGACGCTCGTGAAGCGATTAGAATTGTGTAGAAACGGCAAACATCTGCTGGCGGTGACGAACGCGCAGACGATTTGTGGGTTCGACGTGGACGATTCGGCGAGTTCGGGCGACGTCCTTGCCAACGCGCGAGAGTACGAGAGTCCGTCGGCGAGTCGATTGCAATGGGGAGAGGCTGCGTATCCATGGAACGGTGAATACGTGTACGGCGTGAGTAATGGAGCGGCGCACGAGATTCACGTGTGGGATCGAGCGACGGGAGCGCTGAAGTGCGTGTTGGAAGGTCCGGCCGAGTCAAAGGGCATCGTGCAACTCTCGGCGCACCCGATTCGCGACATCGGCGTCGCTCTCGGGGCGAACGGGAATTTGTACGTATGGTCGAGGAAGTATAAAGAGGATTGGGCCGCGTTCGATCCGTCGTTCAAGACGTTGGTAGATAACAAAGAGTACGTAGAGAAGGAGGATGAGTTTGATGTCAAGCCGTCGACTTCGACGGCGCCGAAGCAGCCACAACCGTACACGATTGATGTAGATAATTTGCCAGAGTGTTTGTTCAAAAAGGTGAATTACTACACGGACGAGAGCGACGACGACGTCCTTCACGGTCTGCCTCCACGCATCGAACCGGATCCGGAGCTTGAGAAGGTCATGGCGGCACGCAGAGAGAAGTGGGATCGGAAGGCGAAGCGAAGAGAAAAACGCAAGGCGGAGGAAGAAGCGGCGGCGAAAGAGGCAAAGGGAACGCAGGCGTCAGAAAAGCAGTAGTCTACACATAATCATTTCTAAAAACAGCTATGAAAGCACCTCATCATTTCACCCGCTCGACGGCGCGTTTCGCGAGCTCGATGAGCGCGCGCCGGCAATGCATGGCGTACTTTGACTCTGACGCCGGAAGGCGCTCAATGGCAGAAATCGCCATGTCGCAGTGCTCCCGCGCGAGGTCTTGCGTGCGTTTGATGCCAGCACTTTTCTTGACGAGATCGTGCGCTCGTTGCACGTCGCCAGAATGCTTAAAACGGCGCTCGATGAGCTCAGAGAGCTCGGGAAACTCCTCCGCCGCGAATAACACCGGCGCCGTCGCGATGCCCTCCTTCAGGTCACCGAGCGTCGGTTTCCCGAGTAACGATTCCGAGCCGATGAAATCTAATACATCATCTTGAAATTGGAACGCCAGGCCGAGGTTCTTGCCGTAATCGTACGCGAGATCCGCGCTCTCCTCGCCGTGGCCGCCGAGGAGGGCAATCGCCTTGGAACTATTCGCGATCAAGCTCGCCGTTTTATAGTACGTCTTCTTGACGTAATGGTCCATGGACGATAAACTTTCGGGCTTGGCCGTCATCTGCATCACCTCACCGGTGACGAGATGTTCGAGCACGCGAGATAACAATTCGATGACCTCTGTGTTTCTCAGCGACGCCAGCGTCACCGACGCTCGAGCGAGCAGAAAGTCCCCAGCCAAAATCGCCAACTTATTCCCCACCTCCAAGTTCAGCGCTCGTAATCCACGTCTCGTTGCCGCGTTATCCAGCACGTCGTCGTGCAACAGACTCGCCACGTGAATCATCTCCGCAATCTCCGCCAAGCGTTGCTGACGCCTCCGCACGTCCGCCGGCGCTTGGTGCGCCGGCGCGTGATCCGTCTCCCTCCACCCACCCTGCGCCGCGCTCGTCATCACCCCGTTCGTCATCGCGCTCGCCATCAACATCAACACAGTCGGCCGCATGCGCTTCCCCTCCGCACCGAGTTTGAAAAAATACTCGCTCGCCGTCGACAACGCAGGTATGTCGCTCGCCACCGCTCGCCGCATCCGCTCCCCGATCGCTCTCAGCTCATCGTCCACGATCTTGAACGGATTCACCGGTCTCCCGTCATCGTACGCGTCCTCCAGCCTCCCATCCACCCCTCCCGCCGTCGCCGCGTGCGCGCTGAACGACGCCCTCTGGGCGCCCGCGCGAGGGTCGTCCCGCGTCGTCTCCCCCTCCGTCCCTCTCGGACGCTCGCGTCGTCGCTCGAGCGTCGTCTCCGCCCGTCGCGCGGCCGCGACGATCGCGGACGCACGCGACGGCGCCGACGACATCGGCCACTCGCGCGCGCCCGCGTTGAGCGCCGCGCGACGACGGCGGGCGACGCCGATGAGCGCGCGAGAGAAGAACCCCATCGGCGCGCGTCGTCGCCTCGCGCGCGAATCACGGGGGGAGACGCGCGCGCGGAACGAGACGAAAGCGACGCGCGAGACGAGTGTCGAGCTCTCGCGCGCGTGCGCACGCGACGCCGCGGTGTGATGACGTCGACGCGCGCGGGATGAGGTTTTGGAAAGTGCATACAGGGACTCGTGACGAGTCGTGAATGGTGAAACTGGTGTTACACACGTCTCGACGGCGCGCGCACGAGGACGAAATCGAGAAACCGCGTCGACGTCGTCGACGTGTCGTCGCCGGCGGTGTGTCGGTATCCTCGACCGACGAGGACGCCCGGACCGAGCGGGCGAATGTAATCCACGAGGCGGTCGAAGGGCCACAACGCGAGTCGCGGCGCGGGCCACGAGTAGTCGGCGTCAGCCTCCGGGCGTTTGGAGGGGAGGACGGGGACGTTTCTGTAGTCTAAAGAGAGGTCGGCGCGTTCGTTCGTTCCGGGAACGTACAACGCGTCGTCCTCGAGGTCGTTGGAGGCGAAATACAGCGGTAAGAGGGCGTCGAGTGGACCCTTTTTGATGGAAGCTCGACCGAGGAATTTCGTCGACGGGACGCCTCGAAGCGGATCGTCGTCCTCGTCGACATAAAATGCCTTGGAGAATCGATTCAAGAACGATCCTCGAAGTTTCCCAACTTTACCCTCGAACACTCGAACGCGCGACCCGTCCACCTCGTCGTCATCGTCACCGCCTAGTATCTCGTTCGCCGCGTGAAAATCGACGCCGCGCGCCGTCGAGCGTTCGGCTCGCGTCAACGCGTACCCCTCCCCCGCGATAGTCCACGCGTTCTCGATCCCGCTCGAACTCAATCCATCTAAAAACATCATTCTTCCCTCCTCGCTCAGCCTCTCCAGACCCTCACGCACGTACTGCGACATCGCCGTCGGCGTCGCGCTCAGCGCCGCGTCGCCGTACGCGTTCACCACCGCCGCCAACCGCCCCGCCGCGTACGCCTCGTCATCGCACGCCTCCTCCTCGTCCGACGCCGCGCGAGACGACGACGACGACGACGACGCGCGAGTCGACGACGACGCGCGAGACATCGTCTCCTCGCGCCCACCGCGTCTCGACGCCCACCGTCCCGGCCGCCTCCTCGTCGTCCTCGTCGCGGACCACCGCGCGCGATTCGCGTCGCCGCGACCCCCGGTCGACGGCCCAGATCGTCCGCGCGCGACGTCCGCGCGAATGGACGCCATCGCGCGCGTCCGATCGCGCGCGCGCGCGACCCTGACGGAGGATGGATGGATGGATGACGCGCGCGCCCGCGCGCGGGGTGCGCCATTCGACGAGTCATGACTCGTCACCGACCCCTTTCTCGACCCCGCCACGTCGACGGATAAGACCTGGAGACGCATCGAGCGACGCGCACACGTCGACGCGCGCGCGCGAACGATCGAAAGCGCGAGGACGAGGACGAGGACGCGCGCGTGAAGACGTCGCTTCGTGACGCATGACGGCTCTCGCGCACGCGTCGGCGCGATGCGTCGGGTTTAAAGCGACCGTCACCGGCGGCGCCTCGAGGGTGACGACGACGCGAGCGACGGGGACGCGAGGGGCGAAGGCGACGCGAGGGACGCCCGCGCGCGCCATGTTCGCCGGGTTTGAAAAGATGCTCAAGGGTGATCCCGCGGAGAAGACGCAGAAGCGGTACCAGGCGCGCGTGGACGCGGTGAACGCGTTGGCGGCGAAGACGAAGGCGCTGAGCGACGAGGAGTTGCGCGCGAAGACGGTCGAGTTTCGCGAGCGTCTGGCGAGAGGGGCGACGGTGGATGATTTACTCGTCGAGGCGTTCGCCGTCGTGCGAGAGGCGGCGGATCGAGTGTTGGGTCTGCGACCGTTCGACGTGCAACTCATCGGCGGGATGATTTTACACGAGGGACAAATCGCGGAGATGCGCACGGGGGAGGGGAAGACGCTCGTGTCGGCGTTACCGGCGTATTTGAACGCGTTGAGCGGTAAGGGCGTGCACGTGGTGACCGTGAACGATTATTTGGCGAGACGTGACGCGGAGTGGATTGGTCAGATTCACAAGTTTCTCGGATTGTCGTGCGGTTTGATTCAGGCGGGGATGACGGAGGAGGAGCGACGCGTGGGATACGGAAGCGACGTGACGTACGTCACTAACTCCGAGCTCGGATTCGATTACCTGCGAGATAACTTGGCGCAAAGCACCGGTGAGTTGGTGCAGCGCGATTTCAACTTTTGCATCATCGATGAGGTCGATTCCATTCTCATCGACGAGGCGAGAACGCCGCTCATCATCTCCGGCATGGCGGACAAACCGAGCGAGAGATACATTCAAGCGGCGAAGATTGCCGACGCGTTCGAGAAAGATTACCACTACAAGGTGGATGAAAAGCAAAAGAGCGTGTTGTTGAGCGAAGAAGGATACGAAGCGGCTGAAGATTTGTTGCAAGTCACCGATTTGTACGATCCTCGCACGCAGTGGGCTCTCTACCTCATCAACGCCATCAAGGCGAAGGAACTTCAAAAGCGCGACGTCAACTACATCGTTCGCGGTCAAGAGATCATCATCGTCGATGAGTTCTCTGGACGTACGATGCAAGGTCGTCGTTGGTCTGACGGTTTGCACCAAGCCGTCGAAGCCAAGGAGGGGGTGACGATTCAAAACGAAACCGTCACCATCGCCTCGGTGACGTACCAAGCCTTTTTCAAATCGTACCCGAAGCTCGGCGGCATGACCGGTACCGCCGAAACGGAAATCACGGAGTTCAGCAACATTTACGAGCTTGAAGTCGCCGTCGTGCCGACCAACCGACCGGTGTCGCGCGAAGATTCGACCGACGTCGTCTTCCGCTCGGAGACGGGCAAGTGGAACGCCGTGCGCAAGGAAATTTCGCGCATGCACAAAAAGGGTCGACCCGTGCTCGTTGGCACTACCTCCGTCGAGAGATCCGAACAAATCGCCGAACTCCTCGACGAAGACGGCATCCCCTACGAGTTGCTCAACGCGAAACCGGAAAACGTCGAGCGTGAATCCGAAATCGTCGCGCAGTCTGGCCGCAAGCGCGCGGTGACCATCGCCACCAACATGGCTGGTCGCGGTACCGATATTCTTTTGGGCGGCAACGCCGAATTCATGGCGCGACTTCGCGTGCGCGAGTCTCTCATGCAGCGCATCGTGCAACCGGAGGATGGCGAGATCGCGTTCGAGAAGAAGGGTAACCTCGCCAAGGCTGGCGCCAACAAGTGGGCCGTCAAGGATGGCTTGTACCCGTGCAAGCTCTCCGACGCCACGGCGAAGATGCTGAGCGACGCCGTGAACACCGCGTGCTCGGTGTGGGGCGAACGCTCTCTCGAAGCGCTCGAGGCCGAGGAACGCTTGTCCTTCGCGTGCGAAAAGGGTCCGTCGGATGACGAGGCCATTCTCGCGTTGCGCGCCGTCTTCAACGCGATTGAAGTCGAGTACAAGGAGTACACCAACGCGGAAAAGAAGGAGGTGCTCGAACTCGGTGGTTTACACGTCATCGGTACGGAGCGCCACGAGTCGCGCCGCGTCGACAATCAGCTTCGCGGTCGATCCGGTCGCCAAGGTGATCCCGGCAGCACGCGCTACTTCCTCTCCTTGGAGGATAACCTTTTCCGCATCTTCGGCGGCGACCGCATTCAAGCGTTGATGAGCGCGTTCCGCGTCGAAGATATGCCCATAGAATCCGGTATGCTCACGAACTCTCTCGACGAAGCGCAAAAGAAGGTCGAGCGTTACTTTTACGATATTCGTAAGCAATTGTTCGATTACGATCAAGTGTTGAACTCGCAGCGCGAAAAGGTGTACTTTGAACGTCGCCGCGCGCTCACCGCGACGAGAGAAAATCTCCAAGAGCAAATGCTCGAATACGCCGAGCTCACCATCGATGACATCGTGAACGCCAACATCGACGCCTCCGAACCTGCCACTGAGTGGCCGCTCGAAGGTCTCGTCGGAAAATTGCGACAATACTGCTACTACTTTGGTGAAATCGACGAGAGCGACCTTCGTCCCGTCGCGGAGAAGGGGGGCGTCAACGCACTCCGGGACTTTCTCGTCGAGAAGGGTCAAGACGCGTACAGACGCAAGTGCCAAGAAGTGGACGCGGTCGAATCCGACCTCATGATGGAGGCGGAGCGTTTCTTCATCCTGTCGCAAACCGACAACTTGTGGAAGGAACACTTGCAAGCCATCAAATTCGTGCAACAAGCCGTCGGCTTGCGCGGGTACGCGCAAAAGGACCCGCTCATCGAATACAAACTCGAAGGTTTCAACCTCTACACCGAGATGATGGCGCAAATCAGACGAAACGTCATCTACTCTGTGTACATGTTCCAGCCGCAGAGACCAGAGCAAGAGCAAGAGACCGAACTCGTCGGGGCGGGCGCGGAGAAGGAGAACTCGCGCAAAAAGTGAGTCGACCAAAAATAAATTGTAGTGCTACACGAAGAATATCTTCACAATCGCTAATAAACGATCGACTAATCCGACTTACGCACGACGGTGACGCTGTCCTCGACAAGCAACAGCGCCTTGAGTTTTCTACCTATGTCCACGACGACGTCGCGTCGCTTTTCGACATCCGGCGCCTTTGGATTTTCGACGCGCTTCTTCTTCTCGTCCTTGTCCACGTCGCCCTTTTCCGCTCGCGCGATACCGTCGCGCTCGCGCGTCATGGCGCTCATGACTTCCACGACTCGAGCATTGAGCCGTTTGAGAGCCTCGGTGACCTCTCCACCGGGCGTGAACAGCGTTCTTCCACCGAGTCTCGCCGCAGCGTCGCACGCGCGCGTCAACATAATCGTCTCTCGCAGCGCGCACACGTCGGCTTCGTCGTCCATGCTCACGGCGAAGCGATCGAGACATCTCGCGAGATGCGTCTCGGCGTCCGACTCGCGAAGCGCAACCTTCCACATCGCGCCGTGTCCCGCGTACGGCCCCCTCGCGTCGAACGATTTCCCCCGCACCGCGTCGAGCACCGTCGGCACGCGAGACGTAAAGTCGTAGACGGCTTCGCACGCCAACGTCATCAACAGCAGCGCTCGTCGAACAGCCTCGGCGCACTGATACTCGCGCACGCCGATGAATACGTTCACGATGGCTCGGAGACACCCGCTTCGAAGAATACGATCACCGACACTTTGAATCGTCGACGCGGACGCGTTGACGCAATAAAACGAAAGAACAATGGCGCACAGTCCGACGTTCTCTTGCCACTCAGACTCTTCCTTTCGGGCGTCCATGACGCGTGCGCTGCGTTCTAAAGTCGCCGTGATGACGGGCACGGCGGTGTGCGCGTGCGCCCACAGTTTACCTCTCGTCGTGTGCGCGGCGCGCTCGTCGCGACTCGCGCGCGGCGAAACGCCGATGGACTCCGCGCTGCATTGGAGACACAAGTGCGCCAACAGTTCGAGCGCGATGCTTTGATCTTCGTTTTCGTACGACGCCTCTCGACCAAACTGTAACGCGCGAAGAACGCGAGCGAGACCAGCGTCGACGCCCATGGCGCTTCCGGATGAGATTGACCATCGTTCTCGTAATACGCGCAGCGGCACGGTGCGCAACGCGCGACGCCCCGCGTCTTCGTCTCCGCACAACGCCTCGAAGAGCGCGAGTACACCGTCCGCGATCTTCAACCGCTCCCAATCCGAACTCATACCGACGTTCCCTCGCATAGTGGCGCCGACGCGAGACGGTAATAACTCGTGAAGCAAACCTCGAATCTTCGCGTCGACGACTTCGCGCTTCGTCGCGTTGGCGAACCGCGCGTCCTCCGTAAAATTAAACCACGTCTCTGTCGTCTCCAGAGGTTCCCAATCGTCCTCGTCGTCCGGAAGATCCACTCTGGGCGTCGAGTGTTTGACACCGTTCACACCGTTCGTCGTCGTCGCGGCGGCGGCGTCTTCCCTCGTCGATGCGTCCATTTCGGGCTCGTCCGGCGGCGAGTACGCGCGTAAAGCCTCGAACGCGTCTTCGTCTCCCATCGCCAACACTCGTCGAGGAAACTCGACGAACACGACCACACACAGACTCGCGTACGCCTTGGCGCGCGCCTCGACGCTCTCGTCGTCGTCGTCGTCCTTCGTCGGCGTCGCTTCGTCGTCGTCGGCGCCGGCGCCGCCGCCGAGCTCGGACGCCCTCGCCATCTCCCTCGACGCTTCCTCGGCGCAATTCCTCGCCAACGCCGTCGTCACGGGAAACTCGCGCGTCGCCTCGCCGACGTCATCCTCGCGCAGACGGTCCCGCATCGCCCTCGCGAGCGCGCGCACCTCTCGCGCGCGCACCGATGGAAAATCAAACCGCATCTTTTCGTGACACGTCGCGGCGAGCGTCGCCGCGGACGACGCGTCACCGCGCGCGGCGACGCCACCGGTCGCGTCCGTGCGCGCCCCCGCGCTTCGCAGCGCGTCCGCGATCGCCTTCGCGGTGGAGACGTCCATGACGATGAATCGTCTCGGAGTGGCGACGAGTTCATCATCATTGCGCGACTCGCGGCGACACCGCGCGCGCGCCGACGCACGGACGTCATGGCGCGCAATCAAGAGAAGGCGAATGTACGCTCGCGTCGATCGACGCGCGCGCGAACTCGAACTCGACCTCGACGCATCTCGAATCGCGCGCGCGCGAACGCGGCGGCGGCTCTAGGTCGGCCCCCGCGATGAATTGTACGACTGACGCGCGCCGCGCGCCGGCTCGGAACGCGCAGGGGATGTTTAATAAGTGGACGACGGGTAAGCAAGAGGCGTTGCGAGGGACGGTGACGCGCTCGAGACCGTTTCACACGCACGCGGCGAAGGATTTGAATGAAGCGGATCGATGGCGCGCCGACGTGTTGCGAGACGTCGGACAAAAAGTCATGGAGATTCAAAACGCGGGACTCGGTGAACATAAAATCAGAGATTTAAACGACGAGATCAATCAGTTGCTCAAGGAGAAGTGGCAGTGGGAGATGCGAATCATCGAGCTCGGTGGACCGAATTACATTCAATCGGCGCCGAAGATTGAAGACGCCGACGGCGGGTTGGTGCAACCGCCGGGCACGAGCGGCGATCGAAAGGCGTACAAGTATTTCGGCGCGGCGAAAAATTTACCCGGAGTGAAGGAATTATTCGAAGCTCCCGCCAAGAAGGCGGTGCGACGCACGAGACACCAAATGAATCTACACATCGATAGCGGATACTACGGATACAGAGACGAGGAGGACGGCGTCTTGCTCCGCGTCGAAGCCGAGGCCGAGACCGCCATGCGCCGCGCCGCGATCGACGAGTGGGAGGCGGAACAAAAACTCAGAGAATTAGAATCCGGCGGCGAGTACACGAGGGCCAAAACCTCCACCGACACCGAAACGACGCGGTTCGCCGCGCACGTCGCGCTTCCCGACGACGCGCACATCGAGCGCGAAGTCTTGAACCGCAAAAAACGCGAACTTCTCGCAAAGTACAAGTCCGACGACCTCCTCGCTCAGGAGGCTGACGCGAAGAAGATGCTCCACTAGTCCCACGATCGCCCGATAGCCACCCATCGTCGAGTCAATATCCACGCTCGTCTAGGTAGTCAGTCCATCCGTCTCGTCTCGGAAAACGATGACGATTGATGTCTCGGCACCCACCGCAGATTGCCGCGCGCGCGACGATGCGAAGGACGCGCGCGCGTGCCGCCGCCGAGACAACAACGATGCCATCGTCGTCCTCGGACTCCAGCGACGTCGTTGAACTCCCGTACGATATTTGGGAGCGCATCATCGCGCGCATCATTCGTTCGGAAGAGTTTGGTTCGTACGTCCAGTACCATAAGACCAAGCTGTGCCGAGTAAAGGTGCGCGGGCCTCACGAGATCGTCTGGGAGGGCCTGGATAGACATGTGGGGATGGATGAGATGGCAGTCGCCAACGAAGAGGCGAGGATTACGTCACTGGCCAACGAGTCCAGGGCGAAACGGTGCGGAAAGACAATCTCGGCACTCCGCGGCACGTGTCAAACGATTCGACGCGTTATGGATGGACCAATCGGGAGAGATGTGTGTCGAGAGGCGTGGGAGACGATGATGAAATGCTGTACGGTTGCGTTCCTCCCTATGCCGTGGTCGCAAAGAGGTAGACCACGGACCTCGCGGCGAACTGTGACGTCACTGTACAGGTCGGTTAAAGCACCTTCGACAATGTCGCACGAGAATAAGTTGGCGCTGTTGTTTGGAGAGACGTGTCAGATGTGCGGAGAGGATGTGAAGGAGAAGAATACAGAGGTGTATCGGGGCGTGCAGTGGTATGTTGGGGCGCGCGTGTGCGACGAGTGTCTCCGCGTGAATCTCATGGCCCTGCCCAAGAGAGACTCACCGACGCTCATCGATGGGCAACCGATTCTCGAAGAAGACTACAAGTCGCTTCCACTGATCCAATTTAATGGGAAAGATTGGTATTGGCGTAACTCCGTGTTGAAAAACATGGAGCGAACCAAGGAACGTCAGCGTCGATTGGAGGAGGAGAAGAAGGAGAGAAAGGCGTTGCAAATGAAACGCAAACGCAAACGCGACGAGTTGCAATCTGTTCGCGACGCGAAGCGCGATAAACGACGCAAAGACATGAATGCCATCCTCACACAGTACGTCGTCGATGAAAAATCGTTGGAATTGAGTGAGACTTACCGCAAGCACGCTGCGATGGCGAGACCGCTGACGATTCAGTTCCACAAGACGTATCTGGCAACAATCTTGAGCGAAATTCCCAAGAACTTCCATCGACTTCCGAATTCTTCGGCGTAAAATGAAGACACGTGAAATGAACTGAGCAACGCACCGTACGAATTGTAACAATTTAAATCTACTTTGATACTGTAATCGCTAGTGCGACGACGTCCCTCGCAGAGCGCCGACGCAATCGAGCTCTCACGCCAAGCCCGCGAGACAGTCTATGATGAGTCGATAGCCTTCGGGCACGTCGTCTCCGTCGTGACACGCCTTTGCGATCATGTACAAGTCGTTGATGTCGAGATGTTTGGACAAGAATAGCAGAACGTGGAAATCTCGAAGTCGTTCCGCGTACGGTTTGTCCTTTCGAAGCACATCCTTCAAATCCTCAACCGTTTGTATGGGATGTAAACGATTTTCGACGGGAAAAGTCGTCGATATCGCGCCCTCGTGGTCCAAAATGGGAACCGTCACGAGGAAGAAATCGTTGTCTACGTCGAACACGTCTTTGCGTTCGACCATGACCTCATTCGTCAACTTGGAGACGCCCTTCAATTCTTCTCCGTCTTCGTCCGAGGCACATTTTCCTGTGAACCAACCTCTATCGTAAATCTTGATCGCTAAGTCACTGAGCTGAAAAGCCTCGAAAGAAACTTGCCAATTGTCGTCCTCGTCCTCAAAAGTGCTCACGACAGCCGTGACGAAGTCTTTACCGTACTTGGATTGTAATCGAGCAATTCTCGCCACCTCGCCGGCGCTCAGCGTAAAATCTCGATCATCTTTCGGCGTGCTGATGATACACCCGACGCGAGACAACCCCATGGCTTCGGCGATCGCATCGGCGTTGTGGTCCTCCAGCGTATCCTCCAACACTTCGACGTCTTCTTCCGTACCTTCTTGCTCGGGCTCGTAAATCACTTCCACGCGAGCTTTGCCCTCGTCGTCTCGCGTTCCGTACAACCATCCAAACCTCACCTGTTTAAATCCGAGCGTATAATTCACGTAACTCTGGAACACATTCGCCGCGTTCGCATCGAACGACACGCTCACGCAGTGCGGCGTCTCTTGTCGCTCAATCCTCGTCTGCGCCGCGATCATCGCGTCGACGGTCATCTTTTTCCCAGTCAGCCCTCTCGCGTCGTTGTGCACCGCCGCCATCGTCGGCGTCGGCGTCCTGTCCACAGAATACAGCACGTGCACGACGGATCCGTTCTCCGCCAACCCAACGTCCGCGATCTTCGCGCCTTCGTCCGCCATGTCGACGAACGCGCTCGGATCCTTGCTCGTGAGGAGCGCCAACGACGTCGAGAGCGTTTGGTCGTCTCGCGGCACTTTGAGCTCCGTCTCGAGGATAGCTTTCAATTCCGCCACCGTGATTGACGAGGATGGCACGTTGACACGCTCCGTGCCGTCGCGCGTGCGCACGCGCACGATCATGTCGGTCGAACGCGCGAGAATCTGGGGACGGCACCGGTTGACATGGTTGTAGTGATTGTTTATTGATGAAGAGACGCGCGATCGATGGATGGATCACTTCTGAAGCTCGAACCAGTCGGGCGTGCCTCGAAGACCGTCGACGTATCCTTTCACGTCCGGAATGTTTTTGTGTATCGCGACGGCGGTGTGAATGCTCTCGTACGTGTCCGGCTCGGGCGGGTCGAGAAACGAGAGCGTGGCGTACCAGTGCGGGAACTTTTCAATCCACGGTATGACGTTGAACTGCTTCAGCGTCGCCTTCTCGTCGAGCTCGATATCATCGTCTTCATTACACCGTCCGATGATTCGATCGAACCATTTCAGACACAGCGCGTGCGCGGGCACGCCCGCCTTGACGGAGAGCTTTCGCTTGACGTCCGCCGCCGTGTCCGAACCGTCCGCGTTCACCTCCACCTCGTGGTGTTCCATGAGATGACTCATGCTCGGCACGTTCGCCGTCGCGTGCGTAATCTTCAGTTTCAGCGTCACCGTTCGCGTCGACCGCGCGTCGGACTCCTCGTCCTTCGCGTCTCCCGTCGACGGCGCGCGCGCCTCCTCCGCCATCGCCTCCGCCGTCGCCTCCTCTCGCGTCTCCGTCCTCGCGATCCGCGTCCACACGAACGACGACGCGAGCGAGCACGATATCGACGTCGCGCGCGTCGAACTCTCCCTCCACCGCGCCCCGCGTCCTCCATCGTCGCGTCCCCACCCTCCGCCCCTCCCCACCCCTCGAGCGTTTTCCCGCGCCGCCCCGACCGTTTTCCTCGTCACCGATCACGACTCGTCTCGTCACCCTCTCGACCAATCACATCACGGGATACCCACGATGTCCAATCACATCACGCGCACGCACCACATCGCGCGTCTCGACCAATCACATCGCGTCGAGAGCGATCCCGGAGACGCCCGGCGAGGATGGGCGCGCGGGCGCGGGCGCTGACTTTTCGGCGCGTCGCGCGACGACCGCGAGCGCCGAAAAGTCAGCGCCGACGACGGGGAGGCGTGGAAACGTGCGCGCGCGGGGGGGACGGGAAGAGGACGCGCGCGAGACGAGACGCGCGCACCGGTCGAGGGGACGAGCGCGCGTGGATTGGACAACGAGAGACGCGGTCGAGGGGCGATTCGATTTCGATTTCGATGAGCGGGAATAATCCATTCGTGGACACCTCGTCCGAGTCCTCGGCGGGAGGGAGGGAGCGTCGTGGGACGTCTGGGGTGTCGGAGACGGCGCAGCACTCGGGGACGGCGTTGGACGTGCACGCGTTGGCGGATGATTTCGCGACGCGGGCGGGAGTCGCGGACGGTGGTCAGGTGCACGCGTCGATGGAGTCTAGGAATTCGAACGAGGTGACGGTGCCGCCGCGGAGGGAGCGAGAGGTGAGTGCGGAGGAACGAATCAACGAGACGGCGAGCGCGCTGATCAAGGCGAACGCGGCGAGCGCGTCCTCCGCGGAGGAGTTTATCGGTCAATCGGACGATGGGGCGTTCAGCGATCGGTTGGCGATCGCGACGGCGAAGATTAGTACGCTCGCGGCGCAGTTGAAGCAGAAAACGGCGGCGGCTCGAGAGGCGCGAACGCAACAAGACATCTTGGACGGGAAGGCTATCTTGCGTCGGTTACAAGAGACGTCGTCGAGTCAAACGGCGGCGCCGGGTTTAGTGTCCGTGGAATCTATGCGACGAGGCGAACACACCATGCCGGCGGATGGTCCTGGGGAAGCGAAGCCGGTGAAGAGCTTTTCGTACAAACTGAGCGCAGCGGCGCGGCGGACATCGCAGAGACTGTTCCAAAACGTCGGCGCGGTGGAGAAGATGAGCGACGGCGACTTTAAGACGTTGTGGCAGTGCGTGCAGAAACAAGAGAGCATACTCAAAGAAATTTCCGACGTCAGCGCGGCGTATAAGAACGCACAGCGCGCAGTGTTCGAACATAGCAGACATCTGGCACATCTCGTGCGTAATTTGGTCGAGACGGGTGATAAAAATAACAATTGGGAGGGCGCGCCCGTCGTGGCACGCGAAGCAGCCTTGCGAGAGACGTGCAAGATGGTGGACGTCGCGGACGCGCTCACGACGCGATGCACGCCGCTCACCGAGGAAGTGTTCGATTGGAACATTCTCGAGCCGAGCAGGCATCGATCCAAGGAGATCCCGGCGTACAAGGCATCCGTGGCGAAGAGAGAACTCTACATGCGCGACATGGACGCCTTCCATCGCCAGCTCGCCGCGCTGCGCAAACGTCCTCCGAAGAACCCCGACGATCTCGCCCTCAAGGAGGAACAGGCTCGCCGAGCCAAGGAAAGGTTTCAAAGCTTTAGCGGCAAGCTCGTGGAAGAGCTCTCCATCGTCGACGGTATGCGTTACGAGACGGCGTATTCTCTCGTCCGCGGCTTCGCCAACGTGCAGTGCTTCAATCTCGAGCGTCAACTCGACATCGCGCGCGCGCTTCGCGGCAGCGGTCAATAGCGCGGAAGACTTTCTCACACGCTTGTATTCTACGAAAATAATAATACTGAATACCGTTTTGCAAACTACGCGCGCGCATCACTCGTCGCCGCTCTTTCGTCTGAGCCCAAACTTTTCCACGAGCTTGAACGCCTCCTCCAGCACCTCGCTCTCCGCCCGATTGAGCTCGTGAATCTCGTCCACCACCTTGTTCATCGCGCGATCGCGCGCTCGAGGATCCACGACGTCGTCTTCTTCGCTCGGGAACCCAGCCTCGGCGAACTCGAGCATGGATCGGGACGGCGCGGCGCCCTCGTCGTCACCCTCGGTCTCGTCGGCGGTGTCATCGGCGGCGCGCGCGGTGGTGCGTCGAGGGACGCGGTGACGACGGGCGCGAGACGGGAGACGCGTCGTCGACGGCGGCGCGAGAAACGAGGCGCGCGCGAGCATGTCGACCCAAAAGCGTCGAGTCGCGAAGTGGAGGCGAGGCGAGGCGTCTCGCGGTGCGTCTACTTTACATGCTACTAAACCGCGTGTGTGCCGAGGATTCAAACACACGTTCGTCGTGTGGTCGTTTCTCAACGCACGCATCGAGTGAATCGATGCTGTCCGACGTATCCGCCCTGCATGGCGCGTCGCACGTTGAGCTCGAACGCGTGCGGCGTCACGGCTAAATCCTGCGCCGCCTCTTTATTCAAAGGATCGTCCGGATTCGGTTCGCTGAACAGCAGCGACAGCCCGAATAACACGCTCGAGATTGTTAACACCGGTTTCCAATCCTCTCGCAGAATGTTCAGGCACACGTTCCCGTCTAAATCGATGTTCGGGTGGTACACTTTTTGTTCGCATCGAACCTTCGGCGGTTCGTGCGGGTACATGGCCGGCACGGCGAAAGCGAAATCAAACGTCCCACCGCGATAGAATCCCTCGTCCGGTTTGATGGAGATGACGAAATTGAGTAAATCATCCTTTCCGTTGGGAAAAGCGATGGACATCGTGCGCGGGAGCGCCAATTCAGAAATGTCTGTCCGCGTCGACGTTCCCGTCAGTCCTTCGTCGGCGCGCGAGACGACGTCTCGAACGAGGTCACGCGTGCGAATCGACTCACGACGCGCGCTCGCGGACGCACCTTTGGACACACGAACCTCTCCGCTCGATTGTCTCGTCGTCGCCCCGCCGTTCGCCGCGCGCTCGGCCGCCTCTTTGGCTTGTTTCTCCTGCGCGTCGTCGGTCAGTCGTCGATTCATTCGTCCGCGCTTCGTCGCGGTCGTTCGCCGACGCGCGCGCGAGAGGCGTCGACTTGGCGCGCACCTTGACGGAGAAGAGTTTGATCATCGCTCGCGCGCGCGCTCGTCTCGCGTCTCCCTCGCGCGCGTCCGAATGTGACGCGGCGAGTCACCGTCGCGAGTCATGACTCGACGCGCGCGAGGGAGACGCGCGATGGTGTCGAACGGCGTGGGTCGGGTCGAGCGATAATCATCGACCGCGTCGCGCGTCATACTCGCGCGCGCGGACGTCATGACGCTCACGATGCGACGCGTGATCGTGCCCAAGACGTCCCAGTCGGCGGTGACGGCGACGCGAGGGGCGAATCGCGCGCGAAGGCACGCGATCGCGACGCGTGCGGACTCGAACAATGAAAATCGCTACGGTGCGTGCTGGCCGGGACGGGCCGAGGTGCCGCCGAACGTGGCCCCGCTCGGGAACGGAAACGTGAAGAGGATTTCGTTGCTCGGAAGCACGGGGTCGATCGGGACGCAGACGTTGGACATCTGCGAGGAACATCCGGATAAGTTTGAGGTTGTGGCGCTGAGCGCGGGACGCAATGTGCAGCTCGTGGCGGAACAGTGCAAAAAGTTCTCGCCCAAGCTCGTGAGCGTGCAAAATGGAGAGGACGTCGATAAGCTTAAGTCCGCGTTGCAAGGTTTGGGGGCGGAGATGCCTGAGATCATGTACGGTGCGGACGGTATCGTGGAGGTTGCGCGTCACGCGGATTGCGACTCCGTCGTCACGGGTATCGTCGGCTGCGCTGGTTTGCCGCCGACCGTCGCCGCCATCGAGGCGGGCAAGAACATTTGCCTCGCCAACAAGGAGACGCTCATCGCGGGTGGTCCGGCGATCGTGCCCCTCGCCGTGAAGCACGGTGTGAAGATTTTGCCTGCGGATTCCGAGCACAGCGCTCTCTTCCAGTGCATTCAAGGCATGCCGGAGGGTGCGTTGCGACGCATCATCCTCACCGCTTCCGGCGGTGCGTTCCGTGACATGGAACTCTCCACGATGAAGGAGCTTGCGATCTCTGACCCGACCGCCCTTCACAAGAAAGCGACGACTCACCCGAACTGGGACATGGGCGCTAAGATTACCTGCGACAGCGCGACGCTCATGAACAAGGCGCTCGAAGTCATCGAAGCGCACTACCTCTACGGCACGTCGTACGATAACATCGATGTCATCGTTCACCCGCAATCGATCGTTCACTCGATGGTCGAGACCGCCGACAGCTCTGTGTTGGCGCAGTTGGGCTGGCCGGACATGCGCTTGCCGATTCTTTACACTATGTCCTGGCCGAACCGCGTCCAGTGCTCCGAAGTCACTTGGCCACGACTCGACTTTGTCAAGATGGGCGATCTTACCTTCCGCGCGCCGGACTTTGAGAAGTACCCGTCACTCACCATGGGCTACGCCGCCGGTCGCTTCGGTGGTACGATGACTGGTGTTTTCTCCGCGGCGAACGAACAAGCAGTCGCCATGTTCTTGGATAAGAAGATTGGTTTCTTCGACATCTACAAGGTCATCGACCTCGCCATGGAGGCGCACAAGAACGAGCTCGTCCTCGATCCGACGCTTGATGACATCGTTCACTTCGACTTGTGGGCGAGAGACTTCGTCAAGCAAGTCGTGGAATCTGGCAAATGCACCGAAGCTTTGCCGGTATAGATATGTTTCTTTCATTCCTTTTTCTGAAATAGACGTGAGCTTTCTCTTCGGCGCCGCGCCTATGATATTAACTTCTTCTTTCTTAGCAGACGCGGCGCCTGTTGATATAAGTAAGAAACCTCTCCCGCCAGAGTCGCCAGAGACGCCACACGTTCCCGCGTCTCGATCGTCATGCTCGCCGCGACCAAGCCGATCGCGACCAGAGCACAGTCCATAACCCCATGCGCGCGTCGCGCGCGCCGACGAATCCCCGTCCGGCGCGCGAGCTCGTCCTCGGGCGGCCCTTCGGACGAGGAGTTGTTCGCCGAACTCGAAAAGATTAATGCTGAGAACAATTCCAAGTCGGCGAGCGACTGGATATCGAATTGGCAGCAAAAGATGAACGACCCTCCGGACGAGGAGGCGCACAGAGCGGAGGCGGAAGAGGCGCGGCGGGCGGAGGAGGCGCGGTTAGAAGAAGTGCGCTCGTATCGATATGTCTATGTGCACGACTTGCTCAGCGGGGCTGGCGACTCGTTCGCGGGAAATTATTTATCAGACGCGCTCGGTACGATCGCGATCGGGTTAGAGAGTCCGGATTTAGTGGGTGGCGACGACAACTTCACGGTGACGAGCGCACTCGAGAAGTTGACGAATGAGTTGAAAAGCGGGGACAAAGAGCGACCGCTGCGGTTGATCGGGTCGAGTACCGGTGCGCTCGTCGCCGCGCTGTACGCGGAACGCAATAGAGGCGCCGTAGACAAAGTGTTCCTGTTGGCGCCGACGTGGGAGTTGTCGAAGTGCCTCGAAAATTTTGAGTCCAAGTACGGTATTAAATTCACGGACGCTTTCCGAGAGGACGCGAAGACCCTCCCAGATTATCCCACGGTGACGTGTCCGGCGTATGTCGTGCATGGGTTTGACGATGATATATCTCCGCTGGATAATTCAGCGCGTTGGATGCAGATGGCGTCGCAATGGATGCGACAAGAGGGTGATTCAGAAGAGAACGTCGCAGAGCGTCGATTGTTGGAGGTGAGTGGACTCGGGCACGGCGTCGAGACCGCTCTTCCGATGTCGATGGGTCGATTTTCAGAGTTTTTCCATTTGCCGCGAGTCGATTTGTATTTGCGCGACTCTTGAGTGAGAAATCGCAGCGGGTAATTTACCTTCGATTGCTTTCGTTGTTGACGCCTTCCAAATTTAGCGTCGATACTTCGAGCTGGTATCGGTAAGGCGAGATACCACGGAGCGCGATGATACGCTCGCGCTGATAACGCTCGCGCTGAGACTGGTTTTGATAGATCGACTCCGTCTGTGCACGTGTGATGGCGGCGGCCACCGACAACGAACGCTTGTGTGCTCAAGCGGAAACGGAGTGCGAGTTGTCTTCGACACTAAAGTCGTGCATCAAAGAACACGAGAAGCGCGAGTGCGAGTACGTCAAGTGGGAGGAACGACTGCGAAATAAGAAAAGATCGATAGAAGATAACATCGTCAACTGCGATGATATCGTTCGTCAGACTGATGCTAAGCATCTGCTTGCGACGGAAAACGCCAAGAGGGACATCGAGAATCAAGAGAATAGCGTGCATGTGATAGAGGATTTACGTAGAAAGTTGATTGAGATTCGCGATGAAAATCATCGCACGACGATGCAAATCCAACACGGTAAGAAGTACTTCGAATACCTCAGTGGGTCCATTCAAACTGTTCTGTCTCGCAAAATATCAAACAACGAGGACGTCTACGAGCTCGTGGAAGAAATTCTCAGTCGACACCAAACTCTTTCTTCGACGAATGAACAGCTTCGACGTCAATACGCGGCGACACTTCGTACACACGATGAGAAAGTGCACGCACACGGCAAATATGTCGATGCTTCTCGCGAAACCATCTTGGCACTAAAAACTCGACTCGGCGGCATGAAACGCACGCTCGAGTCAAACGTACGCAACAAAAGCGCAAATTTGACAACGGCGAGGCACTACGCGAAGAAGTGCGCGTTCAAACATACCTCTGTGAGTCTCATCAAATTGGCAGCTGAGAACATGTTTTCGCAGTGCGTCCAGCGCTCGTTCATCGGTCGCGGATGTCAAGACTCCATCGAGGCACGTCTCACCGTCATCGGCCATTACCTGCGCGACATCCGAGAATTGCTCGACAACGAAATCTAAATGGTGCGTCGTATTGCAATACAGTACATCGTCTAAGCTGACACACTTCACGCTCATCTGAAGCGTTTCTGTTTTCGGCGTTCCGCTCTCTCTCTTCTACGCTTCTCCTCTCTCGTTTCCTCTCGCTCGCCGTCGTCCTCCGCTCGAGGTCTATTCATAAAGGGAATGACTAGCTTCGTGACGACCATGTACGTCACAACGCCAGGCACGACGAGCATCGTCAACCAGAACCAGTCTGAAAACGTCGAAGCCGCGAGCGAAAACGCTCCCACGTAGATCAAATCCTGATAGTATTCCGTCAACCCGCCGTTGAGCGACTCACCGCCGTCGAGAACCTCGCCGTTTTCCCCGAACACGGGTTTCGCGTACGAATGCAGAGAACCGAGCGACGCTCGACACGCGAGTTGCGTGAGAAAGAACACCGCAAAGTTCCACCAAACGCAGCTCTTCCGACGCCAAAGCAGACGAACGAGCACGTGCACCGCCGTGGTACCGTTCAAGACATCGCCGAGGAATTTCAACCTCGTGCGGTTCTCCTCCAATCGCCTCTTCGCTCCGGACTTGGCCATCGTTCGAGACCACCCGCGCGAGTGAGTGTGGTGCGTTTGAATGCCCGCGCGAAGCGCGCCCACGCCGTCAGACCTCATCGCGCGCGCGACGCGTTCACGTCGACGACGTCGTCGAGGACTGGAGACATGCGCGCGTCTTCTGGCGCGACGCGCGGCGCGAGCGTTCGTATCCCGCGCTCGCGGGAGGCTGAGACGTCTCGAGGTGCTCGATTAATCAATCGTCGACGTGTACGCAAACAACGCGTCTCAAACGTCGCATCGCGCGCCGCGCTGGCGGATTCCAAGACGCACGGTAATCGACCGACGAATTCTGTCGTCGTCGGCGGCGGGCCGACGGGTCTGGCGTGCGCGATCGCGCTCGCGAGACGCGGTTGGGAGAACATCGAGGTGTGGGAGCGCCTGAGTAAGCCGCCGGCGTCGGCGTCCGAGGTCTGGGGAGACGCGTCGAGATCGTACAACGTAGGCCTCAGCGGTCGCGGACAGAGCGTGCTGAAGGATCTCGATCTGCTCGAGCCGGTTTTGGATAAGTGCGCGGTCGTCAAGGGTCGCATGGATTGGGGACCGGACGGAGTCCCGAAGGAACGATTAGCAAATAAGGCGTACGATACGCAAGTGATTCAGAGAGATCGGCTCGTGTCGGTTCTCGTGGAAGAGATTGAAAAGAAGTATGCGGACAAGGTTAATATTTCGTACAACGTCGCGTGCGTGGGATGCGACTTTGGTGAGGACGGTGTGACTCTGGAGCGCGGCGAGTGCGGGGACGACTGCGACATTAATATGACGGCTCGAGCCGGTACCGGAACAGCATCGGTCGTCGTACCGGTCGTTTTCGGAGCAGAAGGTAACTCCATGCACTCGGCGGTCATTCGAGAGATGGATCACGACAAGTCGTGCGAAGCGAAAGTGGTGCGATTTCCGAACACGAACCCTCGCGTATACAAGACGATTCCCATCTACTTGCCGAGCGACATGCGGAAGGATCTCAACTACAGCGCGCGTACCAAGGCTGGCGTCGCCTTGGAGTGTCTGCCGACGAAAGAAGGCGTTTTGGTTGGCATTATGCTCGTGAAACCGGAAGATGAAGAGATATGTGTCAAGCTGAGCAACAAGGAATTGCTCAAGCAATTTTTCAACGAACAGTTTCCGATGTTCGTTGATTGGATTCGCGATGCTGACATCGCGACAATGGCGGATAGCAAGTTTTTTGGCTTGCCATCCTTCGGCTACGTCGACAAGTCTCTTAATATGGGTGGCCAAGCCGCGCTTCTCGGGGACACCATCCATACGGTGAAGCCGTATTTCGGACTCGGAGTTAATAGCGCGTGGGAAGACGTCAGAGTCTTGATCGATACACTCGACGAAGCCGACGGTGACACATCCGTGGCGTTACCCAACTACACACGAAAGAGAAAGAGCGACGCCAAGGCGCTGGTCGAGCTCTCTCGGAGTTTCGACGGTGGGTTCATGACCTTTGTCCTGCCGCTCATCGTCGATTCCATCTTTAACAAAATCGCTCCGTGGCTCTTCATGCCGAACACGATTCAAATGCTTCAGCGTGAGGAATGGTCCTTCAGCGCCATCGCGAAGAGAAAGTGGCTCGATCGTTTCATGCAAAGCGCGGTCATCGCCTCGTTTGTTAGCGCCGTCGGTTGCGCTTTGCTCAAGCTATCTCGACAGTTTATTTTCCCGTTCATCGCGCGCGCGCTAGCCAGAGGAGGCGCGGTCTAAAGCACGCACACCTGAATGGAGAAGAAGAAGCCGCACTGTCATAGTTACTACTAGCGTTGTTGGTTTTTGTGATATCGATAACCCGATTGGTAAAGATCTTGAAAATGTCTACGCAAACTAATCAGTAAATCCACGCGCCTCCCCCGATGGAGTTCATGGGCATGGCGTACGCCGGAGACGAGAAATAGGACGCGAGTTTCGGCAACGCCCGGAATTCCGCGTAATAACGCTGTAATTCCAAGAAGTTCTCCAGCGGCGACTTCATCCCTCGTTTCTTGGCGATGATTTCGTGTTGATCCAGCATCTCCCAAAACGAGAAATCAGCCGAGCTGGGCGAGTCGTCGCGCACCAACCACTTCGTCTTTCGCGTCTTCAGCCAATTCTCATACTTGGCGAGAAACGTCGGCAACTTTTCCATGTGCTTCTCGCAGTTCGTCTCGAACGCCTCCTTCGTCATCGTCACCCCGTTGAACGGATACACCACCTTCATCAGCGCGTTTCGCAAGTCGTACGACTCCGCCAACGCTTGCGCGTTCGCGAACCGTCCCGTCTCGTCGGCGAACGCATCCGCCCCCGCGGTCACCCCGATGTATTCGTACACCGCCGTCGAGTGCGACACCACGACGTCACCGTCGCGCACGTACGGTAAATTCGCGAACGCGCACGTTTTGCACAACTCGGGCTTCACACCGCCGAACCACGCCGCGGCGTCGCTGAACACGACGTCCGCGTACTCGATCCCGGCGTGTTCGCACATCATCCGCGCGGGCGCGCCGAGGCCTCGAATGCCCCAGTACCCGATCTCGAGTTTCTTCGGCATCGGTTCGAGGGTCGAGGTTCGCGCGTCGTGCGTCGTCGTCGTCGTCACCGCGCGCGCGCGTGTGACGAGTCGTCGACGATGACGCGCGCGTCCCCCACAGACCGCCGCCTCGACGTGCATGGCCGAGAGCGCGTCCGCGCGAGACGCCAGAAACCTCGTGGACGCGTCGACGCACCCGGCGAACTGTCTGTGTTGCATCGGTGGACCCGATCTCTCGTTCGAGCGCGCCGTGTTCGCCCTTCTCGAGCTCAATCTCGGCTTGGAGTACGACACGGCGGCGAGGTTCGTTAGACTCTGCCGCGCCGCGCCGCGCATGGTGCTGAGCAAGGGGAAGACGAAACTCGCGGCGAAGGTTCGCGGGAAAGACGTTCCGGCGCTCGAGGCGGAGGACGTGCGAAGAGCGCAGGATGCGGTGTTAGGGGCGTACGCGGCGACGTTGGCGCTGGAGGAGACGCAACGCGCGGCGACGGCGGCGAGAACGAACGATGGAGACGGTGTGTGATCACGCGCGCGCGCTGGGTGCGGACGCGGCGACGAAGTTTTCGATCGCGCTGCGGTATCACGAGTCGTCGGACGTTGAACCGTCGACGTCGACGTTCGGCGACCTGTCGCGCGTCGCCGAAAACGCCGCCGCGCGGCTGCGCGAGAGCGTCGAACGGGACGCGGGCGACGCGATGCGGCCGATGTGCTGTGGGATCATGGTGGAGGACGGTATGGATCTGTTTCAGTGTCAGCTCGCGGTGATGTTCGCCGGATTGGCGGTGTTGCCGTTGAGTCCCCGCGATCCTCCGAGACGGTTGGCGAGCGTGTTGGAGGACGCCGACGCGCGCGTCGTCGTCGTGCGGAACGAAGACGACGAAAAGTTACTGCGACAGGTGCGTGACGACGATGTCTTAGTCTGGAGAATCAGTGATCTCCTCTCCGCGGAAACGTCGTCGGGAACGGGCGATGTGCACGTTCCCAAACCGAGCGACGCGTCGCACGTGTTTTTCACGAGCGGTTCCACCGGGAGACCGAAGGGGTGCATCGCCTCGCACGGCGCGCTATTGGCGTATTGTCACGCGAAGAACGCGATGCACGAGATCGGTGAACGGTCCAGTGACGTGGTTTTCTGCGCGAGTAATCACATGTTCGATCCGCATTTGACGGATTTCTTTAGCGCGCTCATCGGCGGCGCGACGTTCGCGAGCGCGTCTAGAACCTTCATGTTGACCGATCTCGGAGGAGCGTTGCGAGCGTCCGAAGCGACGCACTGTCTGACGACGCCCGTCATGCTCAGCAGCGTCGACGACGTCGACGCGTTCGCCTCGGGCCCTCTGCGAATGGTCGCCTTGGGCGGAGAGGCCACGCCGGCGGCGCTCGCGCGAAGATGGCTCGACGCGGGCGTACGCGTGGCGAACACGTACGGCGTGACGGAATGCGTGGCGTATCAATCGTTTCGCGAGATCACTGATCCGTCGACGCAAGACGTGCGAGCTTTGGGCGACCCTCTGCCGGGCGTCACCTTTGCTTTCGCCGCCGAACCCGGTGACGATCCGACAGCGAGCGCGAAAGCCGGAGAGTTGGCGGAGCTTTGGATCGGCGGTAAACAACTCGGGATGGGATATTTAAATCGTCCAGAACTCACCGTGGAAAGGTTTCAGCGCGGGTTATATCGCACCGGTGACATCGTCAGAGTAGGTCACGACGGACAGTGCGTTTTGTTGGGTCGTCGCGACGACCAAGTAAAGATTAACGGTCAGCGCGTCGAACTCGGCGAGATCGAAGACGCGATGCGGCGAACGTGCGGATCCGTGGTGAGCGAAGTCAAGTGCGTGATCACTCGAGCGAAACAACTGGTGGGATATTACACGAGCACCACCGCGAAGACGAGCGAGATGATGACCGAGGTCATGCGATACATCCTGGGGCTCGAGGTCCCGCGCCACATGGTTCCGTCGGCTTTCGTGCGCCTGAACGCGTTTCCCGTCACGGCGACGGGAAAGATATGCCGTTCGACGCTCCTGAAGCGAGCGATCGAATTCGACGCGCCATACAACGCATCGATCAAGTGTGGCCCGTTCGGTAGCGATATGGCGGAAATATGGTCGCAAGAGCTCGGCATGGATGTGAAATTTGGAGATTGCGATTTCATCGCGATGGGCGGCAACTCTCTCACCGCGTTGCGTGTCGTACAGAGAGTGAAGAGACTCTTTAGTTCTGGTTCGAATTGTGACCAAGATGGGGGTGGCACATTTGGCGAGGCGCTCGGTGTGTTCGCGCCGATTGAGTTATTGAACAGACCGGTGTTTAACGACTACGCGCGATTCGTGCGCGTCAACGTCGAGGATTGGCCAACCAAGTACGAGACTGATTCCGAAGAGGAGGAACAGGATGACGTCGGCGGCGGCGATACGAACCTCGCGTTACGAGTGGCCGCGGCGGGCGATACCGACCTGATTCGCTTACTCGCGCGCACCGGTATGTCCGTGGACCCGAAATCTGATTTAACGCCGCTCCACGTAGCGTGCGCGAATTCGCGCGTGGAGTGCGCGAGAGCGTTGATCGAACTCGGGGCGCACGTGAACGCGAAAGGCACGAACCAACGCACGCCGCTGTTATTCGCGATATCATCACCGACTTGTACGGCTGAGATGGTTCGAACTCTCGTCGAGAGCGGCGCGTCGCTCGTCGCCGTCGATTCCGACCGACAGACGTGTCTGCACGTCGCGGCTCGGGCGGGCGCCTCGTCTTCCGTCATAGACGTCCTCACGATGCACGATACCGCGCAGACGACGACGAAGACGACGAAAAAGTCAAAGTCGAAATCACCGATGAAGAACGCGATGCTCGACGTCGACGCGCGCGACGCGTGGGGTAGAACCGCGTTGCACTGGGCCTCCGTCAACGGCCATCGAAACGCGTGCAAGCGCCTCCTCGAACTCGACGTCGACGCGTCCATCAAAGACTCAAACGGCGAGACTGCGCGCGACATCGCCGAAAGACGCGCCCTGTGCTCCGCCGCAGAGCGACCGAAAGGCGGTCGACCGAGCACGTGGGGCGACATCGCCTCTCTCTTGGGAGGATCCGGCGCCACGAAACATCTCAAAAATGCTTTCGGATGACTTGTACGACGCACCAATCACCACATCGCATCCTCCTCATCGCTCCCCCCATCCCCACCTCCATCGCTCGCCGCCTCGGTTCCCAGAAGTTTCGCCGCGTGCGCGTCTCGCTCCTCCGCCTTTCCCGTCGCCGCCGCGAAATACGCCGCGTTTCTCCTCCGCGCCTTCTCTCGCGCCTCCTCGCTCGGCATCTCCCGCGGCTCCCTCCCCGCCCCCGCGCGACGCATCTCTCGCTGTCGCTCTCGCACCGCCTGCTTGGACATTTTCCGCGCGTCGACCCCGCGCGCGCGCGTCTTCGTCCTCGACGTCTTCGCGCCGCCGCCGCCCACTCTCGAATCCGTCGTCCTCGACGTCGTCGCGCCGTCGCCGAGCGCGTCGAGCGCGCGCGCGAGTTGATTCTTGAGCATTCGTCTCGACATGTCTCCTCGCGCGCGCGCGCGCGGAGGTCTCGTCGTCGCGCGTCGCGGCGTGACGCGGCGTGTGTCGGTCGGTCGGTCGGTGCCACACTCGCGCGCGCGCGATGGACGCGTCGGACGCGTCGGACGCGTCGTCGGAGGGTGAACGCGACGACGATCTCACCGGCCGCGATCTGTACGCCGTGCTCGGACTGCGTCGAGAGGACGCGCCGGACGCGCGCGCGGTGAAAAAGGCGTATCATCGCACGGCGTTGCGTTTGCATCCGGACAAAAACGTCGACGATCCGAGCGCGGCGTCTAAATTTCAGACGTTGCAGCGCGTGTACGGCGTGTTGTCGGACGAGCGGAAGCGTAAGGTGTACGACGAGACGGGACGGGTGGACGACGCGGAGCTGGGGGGGGAGGAGTTTGAAAATTTGTACAACTATTATCGAAGCGCGTACAAAGAGGTGACGACGGAGGACATCGAGGCGTTCGAGAAGACGTACAGAGGGAGCGAGGAGGAGAGAAAGGATGTGCTGGAGTGTTATGAAAAGTATGAGGGGGATATGACGCGGGTGTTCGCGTGGGTGATGTGTAGCGAGGAGGCGGAGGACGGGCATCGATTCGCCGACGTCGTCGACGCCGCCGTGAAAGAGGGCGCGGCGGCGTCGTACGAGACGTACGAGGCGTGGCGGGCCGAGGTGAGGAAGCGCAAGGCGCCGAAGGATCCGTTGGGCGCGAGGAAGACGAAGAAGGCGAGCAAGTCGAAGAAGGGTGGGGACGACGCCGATTTGTTCGCGCTCATTCGCGGTAAACAAGCCATGCGCGCGGATCAAGCGGACAATATGTTTGCCGCGCTCGAGGCGAAATATGCAAATCCTAAAAAGAAGACGAAGAAGTAGTGAGCCGGCGCGCGACGCGTTGTGATGTAAACGCACTTTACAACAGAAACCCTTTTTTGAATTCGCAATCCTTTTTACGTTCGCCGACGTTCGCGCCGAGCGCGTGTTTGCAAATCTTTCCATTCTCATCTCCGCTGTACATGAACTTTCCATTCGCACTAACGACGATGGATTTGACATCGGCGTCGTGAATCGTAGACCTGGACATCAGCTCACCGTCCGTGACGCGCCACACGCACAATTCACCATCCCCGCGAATGATGGATGTCGGGTCCTTGGATTGTTTTGCGCTGCCCACTATGACGAAAGGTTCACTCTTTATCCCACACAGCGACGTGACGAGACCATCTTGACCGCCTATGGATCTCAACCACTGTAACGTCAGTTTACCGCTCTTTCCTTGCACATCGAACGTGCGCACGCTCCCGTCCGCACCGGCGCAGTACAGTGCGCGCCCATCCTTTGAAGAAACCATCAAACGAACCGCCGACGCCATCTTCACCGAGGAGTGCGGTCTCGGTGTCTGCTCTTTTGATTTCAAATCCCACACCGCGATGTGTGAATCGAGCGAGCCACTGATGAGGGCGCTGTTTATTCGCACGAGCGACGTGACGACGTCGCTGTGAAATTGTAAATGCTTGACGTCGCCGGTTCCATGTTTGCCATCTGGAACATTCCACGAGCACTCCACATCGCGAGCGTCGTCGTTCTCCACCCAATGGTCGAACGCATCGATTCCGTCTATATCGTTCAGACCGTTCTTCTTCAAGACGTTCGCGCTCGTAAAACCGCGTTCTTCTTCATCGAGCGGCGGCGTCGACGGCGCCTGGTCGCTCGCGGTGGCCAAATCCCACGCGTACACTAGACTATCACGCAGAACGGGCGATGCGAGGTACAGTTTCGTGAGATCATCGTTCGCGATCATCGATCGACACTGCGGAACTGTGCTCGCGTATTTCGACAGTTTCTTCCTGTCGACGCGTTTAAAAATGTCTGCGAAATCTTCGTGCGGCGCGCTCGACGACATCACGAGTCCATTCTTGAGAGAAAATTTCGTCCACGCGCCGTTATCGTATCCGACCAACGCCTCCTCACCGTTTCTTGACATTTGAATCATGCACACGGGCGTGCCCTCGTTCACGAACGCGTCGTCGCACCAGAGATCCGGATGGTACCTCGCGTCTTCGCCGCCGTCGTCGCGCGTGCGCCGCACCACCCCGTCCCCGCCCCCGACGTACAGCGCACCGTCCCCACCGAGCGTCATCGTCCTCGCACCGACCGCGACGTTCTCCCACCCCCCCAACCCATCGTCCCCACCGTCTCGCGCGTACACCGGCCGTC
>Ga0208410_1000053_pt1 | contig 59828 bp, 45 predicted proteins | sample ETN02SmetaG_3_FD_185787 | JGI IMG/M metagenome (GOLD analysis project Ga0208410, IMG submission 185787) | Marine microbial and viral communities from oxygen minimum zone, Eastern Pacific Ocean - ETNP2014F10-02SV257 (SPAdes) (version 2) | ecosystem: Environmental > Aquatic > Marine > Oceanic ... | reverse complement strand
CGCGCGCGCGCGTCGCCTCCGTCGCCCGCGTCCCATCCATCCTCCCTCGACCACGACTCCTCCTCCTCCTCCCCCCTCCCCGACCGCGATTCAAACCCCGCGGGCGTCTCCGATTCCTCCTCCACCGTCTCTTCCGTCGCCCTCGCGTCCTCGTACGCGCGTCTCGCGCGCTCGGCGAGTCGCGCCTCCCACCCGCGAGGCGTCTCTCCCGCCTCCCTCGCGCGTCTCGCCTCCCTGAACGCCTCCTTCCCGCGCTTGACGAGTAATTTCGCCACGATTCCACCTGTTCCCGTCGTCGATTCGTCGTCAGTCCGCGCGCGAGACTCCTCATCGTCGCGCACAGGTCATCAATCAAAAATCATCGCGACGACGATGGACGCGCGTCGCGCCTCGGTCGCGCGCGCACCTCGCGCGGGACGCGCGCGACACGCGAGACAAAGAAGGCACGCGACGACGACGAATCGCCGCGCGACGCGCGGGCGCCGACGCCGACGAGACATCGACGCGCGCGTGTCTGTCGATGCATCAGACGCCGACGCGCGGGCGACGCGCGCGTCGTCGTCGTCATGCGCCGTCGCGCGGGCGACGCGCGAGGACGACGAGAGAAACGTCGCGCGCGCGGTCGTCGCGCGCGCGACGTCGCGCGCGCGACGACGCGTCGACGATGGACGGATGATGAGATCATTCACGGCCGAGACTCGTCGGACGGCGACGACGAGAACGACGCGCGCGAGGTCGTTCGTCGCGCGGGAGCGAGCGAGCGGTCGTCGGCGTCGACGCGCGCGCGAGGAGGGCGCGGACGCGGCGCGGTGACGACGATGCGCGTGGGAGGGGTGGAGGTGCGCGTGGACCGGGGACGACGCGCGACGGCGGCGGCGACGAGAACGAACGCCGCCGTGGCGTACGAGTACGGCGCGGTGGCGTCGATGGTCGACGGTGTCGGAGGTGAGAGTGGTGACGGTGCGTCGGAGGAGACGAGCGAGGGGGAGAGCGAGAGGGAGAGCGAGGAGAGCGAAGATTGGTCGGACGACGGGAGCTTGGACGACGCCGCGGCGATGGATTACGCCGAGAACGCGCGCGCGGGAGGTGAGATGCGGGACGACGGTGAGGAGGAGGAGGAGGAGGAGGAAGAGGAGGAAGAGAGCGATGGGTCGGGTGATGAGTTGAGCGACGCTCGATTGGCACGTGAGTTACGGGCCATCGCGTCGATGAATCTCGACGGCGGGTTGCCGGAGCCGCGGTGGGATTCGAGCGAGGACGAAGCCTTCGCGCTCGAACGTGACGAGGACGAGGATGAAGAGTGCGACGACGACCGTGAAGACGTTGCGATGGAAAAGTTGAGTCGCGTCATCGGTGCCGCTATTGATGCGGGAGTGGCGTATGTTGGTTTGCCGCCGGTGAAATCGTCGCCGAACGCGCCGAGTTTAGACGACGCGGCGAGAGTCGCCAAGGCGCATAAATGTGCGCTGGAGATTCGCGGTGGCGGTAAACGTCGACACGCCATTATCCACATAGACGCCCTGTCTTCCAAAGTGCCCGCATCGTTTGTGAAGACTCGAGTCTCGCAACGCGCGAAGAAGACGAACTCCTCGAAGAAACCGAGGCGAACGAAACCAGCCGTGCAGTTCGTCTCTGGCGGTATAGCGAAAGAGGGTGACGAGGTGTTCAAGAGTGATGATGATGAAGATCCTCGGAAGAGACCTGTCGAACCTGTTCCCGACGAACCGGTGGTGTATCCGAATCGAGGCGCGAGGCGCGCGGCCGAGGCGCAAGCGAGAGATAGAGAATTCATCGAAAAGGCTCGTGCGCGCAAGAGAGGCGTCGTCGTGGGCGCGGGACATGAATTCGGTGCGTTCGAAAAGCACACGACGGGTTTCGGAAGTCGAATGCTGGCAAAGATGGGATTCAAGGGGAAAGGTTCTGGTTTAGGTTCTGGAAAAACGGAGGGCATCGCCGAGCCCGTGACTGCGTCGACGCGAGGCAAGCGCGTCGGTCTCGGAGCGTTCGGTGCCGAAAGATAGTAGTCTAGTTTGTCGATTGTATTTCAAAAAATATTCTAGGTTTCCATGGGATCTTCGGCGCCTGCGGCCGCCTCGCCGCCTTCATTCTTTACCTTCGTTTCGTTGCCTTCGCTCGTCGGGGAAGGTTTTTGAGGTTGCGGCACTTGACGACCGCAGATAATGTCGCGATGTTGCTCCAACTCTTGTATGCATTCCTCGGTATCGCGATAAATCAAGTCGTTCACGCGCCACAACTGTAAAGTATTTTGGAAATCCCCGACCGACGTCGAGCACGCTGTCCACGGGTCGTAAGGGTTCCACTGTATATCCCAAACCGTACCGCGATGACCGCTGTGCTGGAAGACAACGTGCGCGGGAGCAGCCTTGGACTGTTCGGCGCTTTGTTCCGCGCCGACTTTCGTGTAATCAAAGACTGTAATTCTACCGATTTCATCCGCAGTCATGAAAACACCCTTGCTCTGCGGGTGCATATCAACGCACAACACACTATCCGTGTGCGTGTCGAACGTGTGCATGGCGTCCGATTTACCATCGGACAGCATGCGACGATCCCACACTTTCACCATCGTATCTTTACCACCGGTGACGACGACGTGCTCCTCAAACGAGGTCCAACCCACACAATGCAAATCGTCCTCGTGCGCCCCTTTCGCGCATCCCGTCGAATTCTTCGTGCGCGTGTCCCAGAAAAACATGTGACGGTCGTCCCCGACGGAACACAGCTCGCGCTCATCTTGGGGATTGAAACACACGTCTTCGATGGTGTCGGTGTGCCCCGAAAACTCGATTCGCGCCCACAGATTCGGGTGTCTCGCGAGCTCGGTTCCGCTTAACCCGCCTCCGACGACGGGCGCAGAAGACTCAGCCCCCGCGGCGTTTCTCCCACCCGCGCCCTGGTTGGCGTCACCCAACTCCCAGATCATCACCTTCCCATCCTTCCCACCGCTCGCGACCACCTCACCGCGCTGCGACACCGCCAACGCGTACTCCGCGTTTTCCGTGTGTCCTCGCAAGCACGCCGTCGGCGCCGTGTACTGCGTACCGTCCGTTCGCGACAGCGCGTTCTTCCGTCCACTCTCCCCGTTCGCGTCGAACACGAACACCTCAGGCGCGTCCGTGTGCGTCAGCAACACGTTTTCCCTCCCCGGAACGCACCGCATTCGGTTCACTTCTCCCGGGTGCCACAGCGCCTTTTCCTTTTTCAAAATAGGACTCTTCGAGTGTTCATCAAAAATCATGTGCTCCGTCGCCGCCACGCGCGGTCGCAGCACCTCCGCCTGACACACCAAGATCGTGTTCGGCAGCGGCTTCCCCGCCGTGTTCGTTCCCTCCGTCTGCTCGGTGAGATAGACGCGCTGCTTCGTTCGAAACGCATTCCTATCGACGGTTTCTCCCCAACGCGCGCACAGCGACGGCCACGACGTGCGCGTGTGCGCGAACCAATCGTACACGAAGGGCACGAGTGATTTCCATCGTCCGTACGTCTCGTCCGAGATGACCATGGCGCGCGCGCGGAGGCTCGGACTGACGCTCGGTGCGCGTGTGTCTTCGCGGACGACGACATTTCGCACCGCGTTCGGTCGGCGAGGATGGACGCGCGCGCGATGCGCTGGACGGCGACGCTCGCGCTCGTTTCTCTCCTCTCGCTCGCGCGCGCGTGCGCGGGGAATCTCCAGAGCGGCGCGCTTCGAACGATCGACGAGGATGACCACGGGACGATGATGACGCGCGAGCGGTACGCGCTGGACGGCGCGCTCGCGCTCGAGCCCCTGCGCGCGACCGGGGTGGAGACGAGAGACATTCGAGTCACGCTCTCGACCGAGTTTCACGGCAAGTTGCACGCGAGGGTGCGAGGCGATGGGACGTTCGTCGTGAGGGACGCGCCGGCGGGAACGCACGTCTTGCGAGTGCGCGCGGTGGGGCTCACGTATCCCCCGGTCGAGGTTCGCGTTCGAGGCCGCGACGAGAGCGGTGACGAGGGTAGCGAGAGCGGTGAGGTGGAGGTGGAGGCGACGTACGCGGAGGATCGGTCGGTGATGTTGGAGACGAAACCGTTGCGGTTGGTTCCCGTGAGTCGCGCCGAATATTTCGAGCCCGCTTCGAGCGTGTCGCTCGCGGGATTGATGAAGAATCCCATGGCGCTCATGGTGATCATGTCCGTTTTCCTGGCGTACGTGGCGCCGAAGATATTGGAGGGCATCGACCCGGAGGAGTTGCAGCGCATGCAAGAGGAGATGGCGGGCGTGACGGGCGGCGCTCGGCCGCGCGTCGGGGCGGACGCTGCCGTCGACGCGGCGGATTGAGCGCGCGATAGTCAAAGCGACGTTGGTGTAATGTATAGTCTAATCTTCTTTACTGTACTGTCATGGCTAAGGGTGTTCTATTCACTCTGCGTCGGCGAACGCGGCGTCCAGCGCGCCTTTTCGCTTGCGCAAGCTTTCTCTATCGCTCTCGTTGAGCTTGGGGCGGAAGTTTGGATCTGCCGAATCCGGGGCCTTATCGTCCGCCGGGGCCACGGCGTCCGTCTTTCGCAATCGTTTCTCCCCCGTTTTCGGTTCGCGCGCAGATTCGGGCGACGCCGCCGCGGTGGGTTTCGTCGCGAAGCGTTTCGGAAGCCGCCGGTACGGAATCGGCGCCGGCTTAGTGTGAAAGTATGGATGCTCCAATGCCTGCGCCGCCGTTATCCGTTTATTCGGATCATACTCGAGCATCTTCTTCAACAAATCGATCGCCTCGTCCGTTTCGTTCGGAAACGTGTGTCGAAGATCGGGCGGGGCGACGTACACGAATTCGATGAAATCAGGAAGCGCCGACACGCCCGGCCAACTCGTCTCCGTCGGCGTCCCCAATGCGGCGTACACCTTCCCCAACTGATCGATGTCGGACGATCCCGCGAAAAACGGACGCTTGAGCATCATCTCCGCGATGATACATCCCACCGCCCACACGTCCACGCCCGCCCCGTACGTCTTCGATCCCAACAACAACTCTGGCGCGCGATACCATCGCGCGAACACTTGATGCGTAAACCTTCTATCCGGCGACCCGAAAATCCTCGCCAGACCGAAATCTGCCAATTTCAAGCACCCATCCCGCGCAATCAACAGGTTATTCGGTTTTAAATCTCGATGCAGCACCCAATTCTCGTGACAATGCGCCACCGCGCGAAGCGTCATTTGCGCGTACGACTTCACCTCCCCCGCGCTCATGGGCGTCCCTTTATCCTTGATCACCATCTCTAAATCTCCTCCACAAAACTCAAACACTAAATTTAAATTCTTCTTGTGCGCGAACACGTCCACCAATTTGATGACGTGTTCGTGTTTTATCTCTTGCAAGAGTTTAATCTCTCTGATCGCCGTAAAGTTGACCCCTTCCTTGAGTTTGCCCAAACGGATCTTTTTGATCGCCACCACCTCGTTCGTCTGCGCCCGTTCGCGTCATCGAGCGTCGTCAGTCGACGCATTCGGTCATCGCGCGCGTCTTCTCGTCCGAGACGCGCATTCGGTCACCGCGCGCGTCCTCTCCACCGTCTTCTCTCGTCGTCATCATCATCACCCATTCGACGCACGAATCGTTCCGTCGCATCGCTCTCGACGAACCTCTCGCACGCGCGCCTCGTGCACGACACCGAACGTCCCCTCACCCAGCGTTCGCCCCTTTTCATAGCGCTCCATCGCGTCGAGAGACGACGCACGCGACGCCGACTGCGGCGACGCGCGCGCGTCACGCATCACTCCGAATCACATTCCGACGCGCGCGTTCGCCGCCGTCGCCGAGCCATGCGCGCGCTCAACGCCGAGGCGAAACTCTTCTTTCCGGGTCGCGGGCTCGTGACGCCGGAGAGAGAGAGATCGCGACGAGGGAAGACGCCGCTCGATCGGTCGACGAATCCGTTCGTTTCAAAAGATGAAGACGTTCCATTCGTCGGCGATGATGACGACGCGTGCGTCGCGACGACGCCGCGCGAGGGCGATGAATCGCCGTTATCCCTCTTCGGTGACGACGAGGCGTCGGCGTTGGAGCTCGACGCGTCGACGCTGAGCCCGGCGACGGCGACGGCGGAGACGGAGACGGAGTGGGTGCGGTTCGACGGCGACGACGGAGAAGACGACGACGACGCGCGGCGCGCGATGGAGGCGAGCGATGCGTCGCTGACTCGACCGTTATTACGCTCGTCGTCGTCGTCGGGATACGTTGAGGCGTACGGGGCGAGCGCGGAATCGCCGCCGCTCGAGGACCGGAGCGAGGCGCGCGCGGCGTCGTACGGCGCGGCGGAGGACGCGATCGAAAATTCGCCGCAGATGGTCGTGGAACTCGATGCGGTGGAGGACGCGGTGCCGGAACGGGTGGTGAGCGAGGCGGCGATGGGGAGCGGGGCGGGAGAACCGTTGTTGGCGGCGGTCGGTGGCGGGGGCGGCGGCGCGTACGGCGCGAGCGCCGACGGCGAGTCGCCCAAGGCGTGGCGAGAGATGCGAGTGCCGCTGCTTCCGGAAGCGAAGGGGGCGACGTACGGTGCGGCGTCGCCCGTGCGCGCGCCAAAGGGCGGAGACGCGCGAGGGAAGGTGTATCGACTGAAAGAATTGAAGACGCCGCCGCCGCCGATTACAATCGCCGCGCCGCGCGACGACGACGAAGAGGCGGAGACGACGAGAATGGATAAAGCCGCGCAGGCGCCGTTGTTAGGGAAGGCGAGCGCGAGCGTGAGCAATGTAGTAAACTACGGTGCCGTCGATAAAGCGGTGGAAGAGACTGAACGCGCGGACGTCGCGTCCGACGAGAAGAATTTGCGCGGATTTTTGCGAAACAACGACGCTCCGTACGAGCTCTTTGAGGATGAATACGACGAACCGGCGACATACGACCGAGACGAGGAGATGTTGGACATCGAGGACGATTGCGACGAGGACGATCGACCCGCACCGTCCGCGCCGCCGCTCGCGGAATCTTTCGACGTCCTGCGCGAGCGCGCGATTGTCGACGATTTGTGTTGCATCATGTGGACCGTCGCCCGCGAACGATTGGAGTTGCTCCAACCGCTGTTCCGTTCGCAAGGTTCTTCGATCGGGCGAATCACGCTCGCGCGGCTTCGAAGGTTGATACAGAAACTTGAACCTAGACGCGCGAATCCACGCGCTTTGGATCGTTTGGAGGCGATGCTGTGCGCGTGTGGGTACTCGGAGGACATCTCCCTGTCGGAATTCGTGCACGCGACGCATGCGGGTACCGTCGCCGCGACGCGACTTTCGACGACGCCTGGAGTGAAAGAGGCGAGCGTTTTGTGCGGATACTTGGACGAGTTGATGTCTCGAACTCCAGCATCGGCGCAGACGGCGTTGATGTTGGGAGGAAGTCTTCACAAGGCGTGGCTCGATTTACCGAGACTACTGGCGAAGAATTTAGAGCCTCAACAGTTGTGTCTACTCGTCGCGACTCTCGACTTGGCGGATGATCTCACGATGAACATCAAGGGTGCCAAATTGCACGAGTACCAAGCGTGGTTGCGCTGGATGCAAAACATGCTCAACACCGCGCCGATGCCGCGGGAACCGCTCGACGTGTCGCCGCAGCCCCAACCCGTGGCGGTGCCGGCGACGAAGCCCAAGCCGGAACTCAGCGCGGAGGAGCTCAGGATACGACGCGCGAAACGAGATAGATTAGTGGCGCTCTGGGAAGCGCGAGACGCTCTGAGACGCGCATCGACTACGTCGTTCTAGATACTGTTTGTACAACTATCGCTACTTGTGAAAGAAGGATTTCAAATCTCGCTGTCGACCGCGCATTTTTTTCGAACCGCCAACCTGAGACTTTGCGAATCGCACGCGCGATTCCTCAGCGTCGTGTAAGGATTGCAATCGTCTCGCCACGTGCCAATCGAGATGTTCTCTCTTCTGCTTCAGCGAGAACGTTCGCGTGCACTCGTCGCAAGTCCAAATTTCTTCTCCCGACGGTGCGGCTTGTTTCGAGACCGTGTTCGGGGAAACTAAAAACTTATCGATACGATTTTGATCTTCCGGAACGTCCTCTTCGTGGTCAAATTGCGACACGCGCGCGCCCACGAGTCGCAGCGTCATATTAGCTCCGATGGAGTTTTCGTTGCGCATCAGTCTCAGCGCGCTGTTCACAATCGTCTTCACGTCGTTCGTCGCCCCCGCGAGCGTCGTTTGACGCTGAATGACGTCAAACGTGCTCCGTTTCAGTTTCACTGCCACCATTCTCCCCTTGAGACTTAATCTTTGACACTCCAGCGCCACTTCGGTCGCGAGTTTTGTCATCTTCGCGTCCAAATACGCCTTGTCGGACGTCGCCTTGAACGTCTCGCTCTTGCTCACGCCTTTACGTCCCTGAGAACCCTCGGGCGTCTCTCGAGGATGCCGTTCGGTACCGATGCCGAGCGCAACGCCTAGGAGGAAATCGAACGCCTTGGGCGTGAACAGGGCGAGCATGGTGGCGCGTTTCTCCAACAAGTCTCCGCACGTCTTGATTTCAAATTCAAGTAAAATGCGCTCGAGCGTCTTCCCCACGCCGTACATTTTGCGCACCGGAAGTTCGCCCAGAAATTTCAACACGGCGTCGCGCGTCGGCTCCAAGATGTACTGACCGTCGGGTTTATTAAAATCTGAACAAACCTTGGCCAGGCGTCGAGAATACCCTCCACCGACCGAACACGTCAAGCCGCCCGTCGCCTCCTTCACCTTTGCGCGAATTTCCTCCGCCACCGCCTCCATCGTCGTGTCGTGCTTCTCGCAGTACTCCGTCACCTCGATGTACGCCTCATCCAGAGATCCTGCGATATAATCCGGATTATACTGCGCGAACACGCTCCTCGATTCCTGACTCGCTTTGATGTACTTTTTGAAATCCGGTTTCACGAAGACCAATTCGGGACAGAGCTTCTTCGCGATGAACCCCGGCATGGCTGCTCGAACGCCGTACTTTCTCGCCACGTAATTCGCCGTCGTCAGCACGCACGACGGCCCGGAGGCGACGCCGACGGGCACTTTTTTCAATTCTGGATTGGCCAATTCCTCGCACGCCGCGTAAAATCCATCCATGTCCACCACCAACCACTTTCTGCGCGCGTCTCGCGTCTTCTCCATCATCCTCGCCCGCTCATCGCTTCGCCGCTCGCACGTCTCCCACTCCGCCCGCGTCATCTGCCGCGCCTTCTCTTTCATCGACGCGATCCTCTTCGACGTCTTCGCCTCTTTTCTGAGTTCATTCTCGTGGTGCGGCGTCCCCACCGTCGCGTCGTAGACGACGCGAGAGACGAGTTCCCTATCCACCGCCTCCATCCCCGCCTTTGCGTGCGTGAAGACGCTCCCGTAGGAGAGCGCGGCGGGAACTTTCGATTTCGATCCGTCCCCAGTCTCCCGCGTCGTCTCGCGCGTCCCCGTCGTCGCGTCCGCGCGTCGTCGACGCAACAGCGCATCCACATCGTCGCTCGTCTCGCGCGTCTCCTCCTCCGCATCCGTGAGCTCCTCGTCCTCGCACCAGCGCATGGCGTCGTCCTCGTCCCATCGCTCGTCCTCCTCGTCGCTCTCGTCGCTCTCGTCGACGCCATCGCGAACGTCGCGAGACATGCGCGAAGTGACGCCAGAGCGCGACCGGTGCCCGTTTTTCGAATCCATGTCCCCGCCCGCGCCGGGCGTCGCGTACGACGTGCGATTGGGCGCGAGTCTGCTCGAGGAGTTCGCGCCGGACGATGCGCGTCGCGCTCTCGCCGCGCGCGCGACGGTGCGCGACGGTGGGGACGATGAAGAGGATGAGGATGCGCGACGTCTGACGGTGTTTCGATACGATTGGCGCGCGGAAAACGCGGACGAGGGCAAGCGCGCGCGCGTGCGCATCGATCCTCGAGGCGCGGTCGAGGTCGTGTTCGAGGCGAAAGACGACGACGGTGACGGAGAGGGACGGAAGAGGACGGTGAGGTATCGAGGGATGCGGCGCGCCGAGAGCAAACGCGCGCGACGCGTCGAGGAGGGTGAGGTGGACGATCGAGGCGAGGGCGCGAGCGAGGACCTGGGCGTGGACTGCGCGTTAATCTTCGATGAACGATCGGGGACGTTCACGCTCGAGCGCGTGGACGGGGTGATCGGGAGTTTGAGAATAGCGAGGGACGACTCGGCGGCTGTGGGCGCGGGCGAGCTCGGCGACGCGCGCGCGGAGCGCGCACACGCGGAGAAAGAGGAAGACGCCGGGTTGGAAGAGAACGTGGAAACGCAATTGCCGTCGTCGACGAAGAAACAGTGAACGATGGAACGCGTGCGATGCGAGTAGATGGTTTTGTAAAGTAGAAGAGCCGCACACGGCGACTCCTGGAATGCGCGACGCGTTCGAACGCTCGACGGGCGACGCGACGCGACGCGGCGGCGATCATGCGTCGTAAACAACTCGCGGAACGCATCGCGGGCGTCGTCGGTGGGCTTCCGGCCGTCGAACACGCGGTGGCGTACGGTTCAGCCGTGCTCACGAATGCATCCTTCGCGGACTCGAGCGCGGCGCTGGACGTGCTCGTCGCGGTGAGCGATCCGGTGAAGTGGCACGAAGAGAACATGCGCGTGAATCCTTCGCATTATGCGCTGCAGATGCGAATGTGCGGCGCGGCGGGCGTGGACGGTCTCGCGAGGACGGTTGGCGCGGCGACGCATTTCAACGCGCGTCTGGCGGACGCGTCCGGACGGGCGTTTAAATACGGCGTCGTGAGCGTCGACGATTGCGTGAAGGATTTGGAGGTGTGGAATCATTTATTCGTCGCGGGTAGACTGCATAAACCGCACGAGACGGTGCGCGCGTGCGATGCGGTGACGCGCGCGCAGGCGAGAAACGCGCGGAGCGCGGCGAATGCGGCGCTGCTCACCCTCCCGGAGAGCTTCACCGAGCTCGAGTTTCATCGAGCCATCGTGCGGTTATCGTACGACGGCGACGTTCGATTCTTGTTCGCGGCGGAGGACGAGTCCAAGGTCGAAAGGATCGCTCGATCGAACGGGGAAGGCTTGCGAGAGGCGTACGAGGACGTCGTGCGCGAGTTGCTCGACGCAAGCGTCGTGAACGTGCGCTCAACTGGCGCGTGGTCTCAAGATGTGAGTCCGGAGACGCTGCGAGGACGCGTCAAGACGTTGCCGGACACGGTGATGGCGATGTTGAGGAACGTACGAAGGTTGGATGCGAGCGCGGACACCGCGGCGGTGGCGGAGAGCGTCTGCGCCTCCGTCGGCGACGACCCCGAGCGCGTCGGCGACGCAGTGCGCGCGTGCGTTCGACAAATCGTGCGCGCGAGCACGTTGCGGCAAGCCGTGGCTGGACTGCTCAGCACGTCGCCGTTGAAAACGATCGCGTACGTGGGCGCAAAGTTTGTAAAGTCGGCGCAAAGCCGAACTAGCGGGTAGCAGAAGTAGCGTAGCAGAGGGGGGAGTAGAGCGAGAAAGTTTGTGACTCGAACAGAGAATAGAATTAAATCGAGAATAAATCGGTCGACGAATTCATCAAACCAACCATCTCGGATGTCTAGGGTTCCGAAGAAATGTACACACGCGCGCGCATCTCATGCGCGCGACTCTCTTCGCGAAAACTAACTGCGGCAAGTGGGATGGGTTCACGCGCACTCAACAAAATTATTGAGTGAAGACGGACGCCAACTTGTTGACTTGGCCCTTGACGGACATGTCAATGTAACCAGAGCCATCCTTACCGTATTGGACGACGAAACCGCCGAGGAGGGATTCGTCAACTTCCGGCTTGAGCTTGATGTTCTTGGCACCCGTCATCTCTTGCAACTTCTTCGCGATCATGAACTGTTGCTCGTTTTCGAGCTTGACGGCAGAGGTCACGGTGGCGACTTGCGTGTCCGTGGCATCGCAGAAGAGGGTTTCGAACTCATCGATGATACCTTCGAGTTGGTTCTCACGCTTCTTGTCAACCAACAAGTTCAAGAAGTTCGTCGTGAACGCGTGGAAACCAGCCTCCTTGCCGATCTTACCCAAGACATCTTTCTTCTTTTCCATCTCAATGGTCGGGTTGGCCAAGAAACCGGCGACGGAAGCGTTCGCCTTGACGTACGCATCGAGGGTTTCCATGTCCGCGTGCACTTGCTCGAGCGCACCGGAGGTCTTGCACGCGTCGACGAGCGCCGCGGCGTACCCGGAGGAGACCGGGTTGGACTATAATTCGTATGGACAAACAGTGTCAATTCCACAGGTCAGTCTCCACACGCACAGGGCCCATCTCAGGGCGAGGATATGGATACGGCGCGGTCGCGCCCTTCGTCCCCGCGCGTCGCCGTCCCGCGCGCGCCGTCCTCGCGCGCGCGCGAAACTCGCGCACACAAAACTCGAACGCGCGTTCCCCTCGCGCCCCACCCCCGAGCCACCTCGCGCGCGCACCGCGCGACGGATAACCCACGATCGGGGGATCGGGGAACCTCATCGAACGGTTCGCGCGAACGACTTCCACGACGACGACGACCGCGCGTCGCGACGCGCGAGCGAGCGAGAACGACGCACCTTGCCGGCGCGCATGGCGACCGAGCGTTGCGCGCGCGCCGGGCGGTTGAGAGCCACGTGGCGCGTCGCTTGGACGGAGGAGGCGCGGACGGTGAACATGATGATCCCCTGGCGTCGCGTCGAAGTGTGCGGGCGAGACCTCGCCGGGGGGGCGCGTGGGGGGGTGTCAACGCGTATTCGGGGGTCGTGCGCGCAGATGAGTGGAAAATTTATGTCTTTTTCGGGGTGCGTGTCTTTAGGGTTTTCATGGTGTGCGACGAGTGTTGACTCATCAGTGAGGGTGGGATGGGGGCCTGGCGTTGCGATACATGGCACCGATGTGGGTTCGTATACGACGAAACAGACGTAGTGTATACCTCTACAAGACGAAACACCTCGCGCGCGTTTGAATCCGACGCGACCGACGCGCGCGGACGGTTCGCCGTCCGTCCGCATCGCGCCGCGCGTCGTCGACGACCATCGACGCGGTGCGTCGAGTCGCTCGCGAGATCGTCGACTCCGTCGTCATCGTCGACTCCGTCGCGCGATTCACAGATCGCGAAAAACGCGCGTGAGAGTCGCGTCGCGTCGCGACGCGTTCGTCATCATCATCGCCGCGGCCGCGACTGTTCAAACGCACCGACGCGGCGCGCGTTCGACGTCTCGACCGCGCGTTCGATCGTTCGCGTCGTCGACGCGCGCGAGAAGGATGAACGGTGTCACGCGCGCGGCGTCGCGAGGGGCGTTCGTGCTGTTCGAGGGCGCGGATAGGTGTGGGAAGAGCACGCAGGCGGCGCGACTGGTCGCCGCGCTCAACGCGCGAGGCGTCGCCGCCGAGCTGTGGAGGTATCCGGATCGCACGACCGCCATGGGGAAGATGATCGATGAGTACTTGCGATCGAAGGCGGAGATGACGGACGGGGCGATTCATCTGTTGTTCGCGGCGAATCGATGGGAAAAGAAGGAATTGATGGAGCGCAAACTTCGAGAGGGCGTCACGCTCGTGTGCGATAGGTACTCGTACAGCGGTGTCGCGTTCACGGCGGCGAAAAACGCGCCGGGTTTGGATCTGAACTGGTGTCGCGCGCCGGAGATCGGTTTGCCTCGACCGGACGCGCTGTTATACTTGGAATTATCCCTCGAAGAGGCGGCTCGACGAGGCGGTTTCGGCGAGGAGCGATACGAGACGACGGAGATTCAGCGCGCCGTCAAGCAAAGCTTCGACGACATGAAGGAGGGGTGGTGGAACATCATCGACGCGAATCGCGACATGGACGTCATTCAGAGCGAGGTTCTCGACATCGCCGTGCGCACGGTGGAGGAGTGCAAAGCCGGAGCCGAGTTGAAGCGTCTTTGGGAAAAGTAGTTGCTAGCCGCGCCCGCCGTGTAGTACGAGACGTCACATCGTCCCTCGCCTCGATGTCCCTCGCGTCGCGAATCGACGGCATAGACGCCAAGCTCTCGCACGAGTTCGCCGCCGCGTTCGGGGACGCGGTGTGCGACGAACTCGAGCGCGAGGGCGACGAAGCGCTCGCGAGTCGTCTGCGCCGAATTTTACATTGCGCCGACGCCGAGACGGCGACCGAGGTCGCCGATGAGATGTACGGAGACCTCAAACGAACCGGGACGTGGGCCACGCCGAGTCACAGGGAGTGCTACGTCCTCGCGGAGCTTCGTCGGTGCGTCGGTTTACTTCGAGAGGGTGGAGGCGAGGCGGCGAGACGCGCGATGAAAGCGGTCGACATGGCGTTCATCGTGGGCGCTCCGGGCGATGCGCTCGCCGAGTTCGTTCAAACGACAGAGCTTGCGCTGGACGTCGAGACCACGCAGCGTCGAGCGTACGTCAAGAGCGAGGTCGGGAGTGGTTGGTTATTTCCGCCGTCGCCGCCGCAGCCGACCGTCGCGGACGACCGCCGATTCGTCGGACGCGTCGACGGGCGACTGAGTCGCAAGGAGTTCAAAACGGCGTACTATAACACGGATACACCAGTGGTTTTGGTCGGATTAGGCGCGGAGTGGCCCGCAATGACGAAATGGGACGATCTGCGTTGGTGGCGAGACCGTCACGGACACAGGAGCGTGCCGTTGGAGTTGGGAAAGTATCACGACAACACGTGGAGAGAGGATGTGAAAACTCTCGCCGAGTTCATCGACGAGCACATGGTCCCCTCGATTTCCGGTCGAGCGCCCGGTGATGACGTCGCGTATCTCGCGCAACATCAGCTCGTCGATCAACTCTCGGATTTGTCGTCGGATTTCGTGCCGCCCGAGTATTGCCAGAAATCGCTCGAGCGAATCAACGTGTGGATGGGCACGGCGGGAACGATCACGCCGTGTCACTTTGATACGTACGATAATTTGTTGGGGCAGGCGCGTTTGATCGATCTCGCTCTCGATGCACGAATACCGGGAGTTTAACATGAAGCTAGGCTGTGCAAGTCATGACAGCTTGGTGATACAGACTCCCTACAACAAAGAGTGACAATAGAACCGACTCACCAAAGTCATGGTCGTCGGCCTACACAGCGCTCGACATTTTCACCGCGCGTTTCGTCCGCTCCCGACGACAAACTCGGCGAGGACTGACTTCCGACTGACGTCGCGGCGCTTTTTCGTTTCATCCACAGGTCGCCGGATTCAAATTGGTGAGAATCTTCCTCGAGCAAGACACGCCGTACATGTATCGCACCGCGGCGTCTTGCACGGGGCGTCACGCTCAAGGAAATTTCAGCGCGGTGGATGTAGAAAATCCCGACTTCGACCAATTTCCCGATTTCAGAAACGCGACGGCGTACGACGTCGTCCTCGCGCCGGGAGATTTCGTCTTCATTCCGGCAAAGTGCTGGCATTACGTGCGCTCGCTCACGGCGTCTATATCGATGAACTTTTGGTTCTAGCGCCCACGTGCGGTGGAAGTGGCCCGTTGTAAATTACATAGCGTGAAACAAGTGTCCCGAGCCGAGGCTTTGTGCAGTTGACGACGTCGAGCAAACTTCACAACTCGGCTCTCCGAAGCGACTGTCTTTTCCGAAGGCGACGCGTCCGTCTCGAAAACATGGCGTATAAAACGCTCGACCTCGCCGACGTGGAGTACCTTCGTAAGGCTATTCCAGCGCTGCAAAAGGTCATTCCGTGGACCGTCGGTTGGTCGTGTCTGTACGCCGTCTTCCGCTTCGGTGCGCTGCGCACGCGCACCGCGGGCTTCTCCAACCGCGTCGTCAGTCTGCTCCACGCCATCATCGCCATCTTTATGTGCACGAGATGCCTGCCGACGTGGGGCGCGCTCCTCGAGAACGTGGGCGGGATGAACACGATGGAGCACTTGGAGTGCATGACGTTATCCCTCAGCTATTTCGTGTACGACTTTTTGTATTGTCTGTTGGATAACGACGTCGAAAACGTGATTCACCACTTATTCACGATAGGTGGACTCGCGAGCGGCGTCATCACCGGGCGCAGCGGACCCGAACTCGTCGGTTGTTTGTTCCTGATGGAGGTGAGCAACCCGAGTTTGCATCTTCGAACGCTTCTTCGCGAGATGAACATGAAGGATAGTGTTCTCGCGACGTTGAATGATCTCACATTCGCGCTTTTGTTTTTGTTCTGTCGACTCATCGTCGGTCCGCCGTTGGTGTACAAGACGGTCGTGAACGAATCGAACACGTACATTGTGAAAATTGGCGCGTTGGGTATTTTAATCGTGTCGCTCATGTGGGGGTGGAAAATCATAATGATGATCGTGCGAAACGTGCGAAAACTTTTCGGTGGGGCGAAGGCGAAGAAGGCGTAGAGACGTCAGTCGACGGACGTTCGATTACTTGTAAGCAACGACATTCTTCTTGCATAAATAATAATCCTAAATTCTACAACTCATCCTTTGCCGCGCCATCGCGGCTGTTCGACTCGAGCCAGCGCCAACGAGTGGGTCGGCGCGCGACGTCGACGATGCTATCAGCCCAGAGCTTCGGTGCGTTGGATTCTCTAAATAATTTGTTGTGTACGGCAGCTTTGATGCGCGTTCTGGTTTTCTCCTTTTGCTTGGAACTCGCGTTTGCCTCGCGGACGGCGATTTTGATGTACTCGTCGGCGCTCTTCGCGATGAAGTCGCTGATTCCCATGACGGCGTAGTACGCCTGTGTCCACCTTTGTCCGATCGTTTTCCCAGGCAAGGTCACGACGGGCGCTCCGACCTCGAACGCCTCGCGCGTCGTGGTATCTCCGCCAAAGAAGACACTATCCAGGACGACGTCTGTGAGTTTATTCATCGCCATCAGCTCGTTGTGTCTCATACGCGGCACGAACACGACCCGGTCGAGGTCGACGCCGCCTTGCTTCTGCAAACGTTCCACCACTTTCACGTGCAGGGCCTCTAAGGTCGGATCCACTAGTTGCATGAGGATGATGACAGCGTTCGGATCCTCTGCTTGAATTTTCCCCAAAATTTTATCAAACGTGACGTGATACTTGAACACCGCTTGCGGGCAAAAGTACCACGTGGAATTTTCATCGAACTTGGTCATTTCGTGTCGAGGAATAAAGTCCAACGTTTCTCGAGTGAAATGCGAAAACGAAACGCTTCCAGTAATCAGAGACACCTCGTCTTTCGTCCGAGGCTCAAAATACTCCCACGCGCATCCTTTGCTTTTCACCATGAGCAACTCCTCCGTGTAAAACTCCTGAGCTCGGGCTTTATCGGGGTCTTCGGCTAAATCCCACGTGAGAAAGTAATCCATGATCTCTCGCGGAATACCGGATGTCACGGGATGACCGTGCGTGACGATTTGCACGGGCGCGAGCTTCGCCACGGCCAAATCGTGCATCTCAGACGTCATGAACAAGTCCAGGTAGAGAAGCACGTCGAATTTCCTCGATTCGATTAAATTTCTATTGGCCGACACGGAGTCCACGCCGTGAGACTGCTGTAGATATATGCTCGAGTCTGGTATCAGCGACAGGGTTTTGTCCTCCTCGGAGACCGGTACGCGCGGGAAGTATACCATGGAGACGTCCAAACGCGAATCCTTCTGTAGACCACGAACCATGTGGCCAAAGTTGCCCCAAATACTAGAATCTGGTTTGAAGAAAGAAGAAATGACTCCAACTTTGACTTTCCTTTTCGCGATAGACTTTTGACGCGCTCGACTTTGAGCACTGGAAAGATAATCGCCGCTCTGTTCGTATTTGAGCATGGGAGACGCGTAAGCGAGTTCTGGGAACACTTTCATTTTCAACTGAACCCATTTCGAGTATTCTTGCCTGTAATCCACTCCGTCGCAATAGTACGCGATTGAAAATACGCTACTCATCGCGTTGATTCTTGGACAAAAGATGTCGTCGAGTCGCATGAGCTCGTCGACCCGTGCGTTGAAATTCGCCATTATTTTTCTTTCTTCGGTAGAGTTCATCGGAAAGTGCGGCACAGAAGTGGCGTCGTACAGGTCCCAACAATCGTCCGACCCCGCTCTGGAAGAATTAAAACCAAGTTTGAAATTCTCCTTCGCCAGTGTCGTGAAATGACGACTTTCACGGAAGAACCCGCTACGCATGGCGGCGCCGTAGTAACTCGCTGAATCCACGCTCAACGGCGGCGTCAATTTTTCCGGATTCCGTATCACGTATTCGAGTCGTTCAATGCCGCGAACCAACATACGTTTATCACCTAGTGTCTCACCAATTTCCGATTCCAACGTCCCGAGCGCGGGCAACACGTGGGCGTTCAGAGGATTCACCTCGATGGCTTTCGTGTACAGTTCGAACGCTCGCTTTTTGTCTCCTCGCGCGTGTTGAACTCTCGCGGCGACAAACAACGCGTTCGAATAGTCTGCATCCGACTCGAACGCATCGCGTTTGATCGTGCGCACGCCATTGAAATCGTCGTGCATGGAACCGAGAATCTGGACCCACTCGTCCGCCCGTCCCATTTGCCCGGGACTCCCCCAACCGAAAATTTGAGATGCGTACACTTGTTGAATGCGTCTCAAACGAATCTTCTCCGGTTGCCAATAAGAATCGATGGCGCCGACGAGCGCTCGCTCGAACGTGTCAGCGTGCATCCCCTTGTCGTGGTCGTACGGATACGTCGTTCCGAATCCGCGCAGCGTCTCCGGAAGCGCCCCGAGATTGGACGAGACAACGTGCACGCCGGCGCTCAGCGCCTCGATGGCCGCGATGCACGACGTCTCCATCCACGTCGACGGATACGCGAACACGTGCGCCCTTGTGAGCGCCTCGCGCACCTCCTCATTTGACACCGCACCGTGATACGTGCACCCCGCATGTCGACGACACGTCTCGAACAAGTGCTCGAACGGCGCGTCTCTTTGTGTCCATCCGTACACGGCGAAACTCGAGTACACGTCCAAGTGCACCTTCCCTTCGTACCTCTCATAAATCTTCGCGAACGCGCGCATCAACACGTCTAACCCTCGATGCGGCGTCGTGTGATAAATCAAACGCATCACTCCGTCTCTCGGCGGCTCTCTGCGCTGTCGAGGAAACGGTTCGACGGCGTTTCTGAGCACCGTCGCCTTGTCCCCAAACACGTCCCCGAAATACTGTGCGTACGCCGATCGCTGCCACTCGCTCACGAAGATGAATTTCGCGAACCGCGCTCGACTGGCGGCGTCGCGCAGATGCGCGTTCTCCGGATCATTCGGAAGATCGTGCAACCACAACACGTTGGGCGTCTCCGCGTCGGCGCTCGCGTCTCGCACGCGAGACTTGATGATGTGAAACCGATCGACCAAGACGCGCGGCACGCGCTTCTCGAGCGCGCGCGCCATGAGTTCGGTACCACCGCTCGCGCCGACCGTGGTGCCATCGTCCAATCGCGCGCGCGACGACCTCGCACCGACGCGCGCGTTCGACCAATCGGATAATCCAGCCTCCGCAGTGCGCGACGCGATGACGCACGCGACGACGCACGCGCGCGCTAACGACGCGACGACGACACGGCGGAACGCGCGTCGCTCGCGCGCACCGCGCGCGCGAACGAGCGACGGCGGCATGGCGACGCGCGAGGGCGCGAATGGCGTTCGGTCGTTCGGTTGTTCGTTTCCACCCAGACACACAGAGGATATTTATAGCGACGCGACGACGACACCGCGCGGCGTTCGGGGAGACGCGGGAGATGCGTGGAATCGCGTGTTGTCCTCCGTCGGGAACCGAGGGGACGATGGTGCGCGATGTGGGCGGTGATGGCGCGAGAGAGTGGATGTTTTCCGACGAGGACGCGAGAGACGGCGGCGGCGACGGCGGCGACGCGCGAGAGCGAGACGACGATGGTGACGATCGCGCGCGAGAGAGAGATGACGCGAGACGGAACGTCGCGAGGAAGTTATCAGATTTGAAGAGACGGCGGGAGCGTCAGGGAGCGCTTCGAGCGAGGAGGCGCGGCGAGGAGGCGCGCGACGGCGGCGCGGCGTTGACCACGTTCGCGACGCACGAGGATTTATCGCCGCTCGATGATCCAAAGGGAACCTTGCGTGGTGTGTTGGATGTCTTTTCGGATGAATCGTCCGGGTACGATTGGGAGAGGCGATGCGAGGCGATCTCGCTCGCCAATCGACTCGTGTGTCACCATCCGAAGATTGTCCTCTCGCACCTTCGGCCGTTCGTCGTCGGCGTCGCGACGTGCCTGGATTCGCTCAGATCCGCGGTATCGAAGGCCGCACTGAGTCTCGTGAAATCGATGACGACCCATCTGAAGGGTCAATTCGACGGAGAGATCGAGTGCGTGCTGCCGAGCGTCATGAAACGCGCAATCGAAATGAGTTTTCTCTCCGCCGAAGCGGACGAAGTCCTACACAATATCGTTGAGTGCACCGAACCGCGCAGAATGATTAAAGCATTATCTCATCACGTGCACGAGCGTCGTTTCAGAACTAAGGTGGCGCTCGCCTTGACGTATTGCGTCGAACGAAATGCAGAGTCCAACGCGTTTCGAGGCGTCGCCGGTCGCGCGGCATTAGAAACCGCATATGCAATCTTGAATGACTGCGTTCAGTGCGGCGAAAAGCAAGCGCGAACGTTCACCAGACGATGTGTATCGAGTCTGTTTCACATGTCCTCGCATGAAGAGAGAGAAAAGGTGATGCGGTATTTTCCTAATTTATGCGAGTTCGCGTACGACGCAGACTGAAATTTGCGCATTTGCGGCATGCATATTAAAATGATTCATCGAGCGCTCGTAGTCGCATCTTTCAGCGGACGGGGCGTCTATTCTTCCATCTTGCCAGCCTCGTTCTCAGACGTGCGGTATTGCTCGCGCCAAGCGTCGCCTCGGTTGTTCTTCGGCACGCCCTTTTCGACATCCGTCGCGGAAAGGTTGAGCTTGGAACCGAGCGCGTCGTCGTCGTACTTGGTGACATCGACGTCGTAGTTTTCGACCGTCATGCTATCCTTGAGCGTCTCAGTCACCGGCTTCGCGAGCAAACCGTCCTTGCCCTTCGTGTTGGCTTCGTCCTCGAACTCCTGCGTCTTACTGTTGGCCATGCCGAGCGCCGACGCGGCGAGCTCCGCCTTGAGGCGTTCGCGCTCAGCCTTTTCTTCCGGCGTCTCCTTCTCGCGCTCAGCCTGCTGGCGCGCGATGTCCGCCATCTGCTCACCGAGCGGAGAGTTCGGATCGACCTCGCTCGCGATGGAGTTCAATCGCTGCGTCGCGTTCTTTCCGCGGCTATCCTCGCCGAAACCGTCGTACGCGCGTCCCTCGGTTTGCAACACCTCGAGCACAGCCTGCGGCGTCTTTTCGCTCAAGCGCGCGATATCTTGCGCCTTGGGCCAGAACGACTTGGCACCGAGCGGAAGCACGAGCCAAGAGATGCCCTCGATGGAACCGAGAAGCGTTCCCGGCAATCCGTGTCCCGTGAGCGTCTTGCACAACAACGACAACCCGACCACCGGCACCGTCGCCGCCGTCACGATCGGCGGAATCTTATACGAGATCTCATCGTACTTTTCCATCAACTTCTCCGGCGTGAGATCATCCTGCGCCGCGCGCGCGACGCCCGCGCGTCTCGCGCGTCCCGTCACCGATCGCACCTTTTCCGATCGTCCTCGCGCCTTGAGCGCCAACGGCGCGCGCGCGTTCGCGCGCGACGACATCATCATCGCACCGTGCATGTTTCTCACGCGTCTCGGGGACTCACGACCACCGCGCGCTTCTGCGTCGCGTTCTACCACGCCGTCGAGCGTCATCATCCACGCAATCCATCGGATGCGCATTCTATCCAACCGACACGATGCGTAGGGTTTAGGGTTTAGGGTTTAGGGTTGCGCACTCGATACGCATCGCTCATCGCATCGATCGACGCGCGCGCGTCGACGTCTCTCGTCGGCGTCGTCTCTCTCGCGCGCGCGTCGATGCGACGACGGTGATGACGATGGTGTCGACCGTCTCGACGCGCGCGATGCCGCGACGGGGCGCCGTGGGCGCGCCGCGCGTCGCGTGGGGACGCGCGGGGACGTGGATGACGTCGAGGACGACGACGCGCGCGCGAACGCGGCTGCGTCGTCGCGCGCGCGTGAACGCGAACGCGAACGCGAACGCGCGGCGGGATGACTCGTCTGCGGCGTCTGCGTCGGCGTCTGCGGCGTCGGTGGGTGAAAATCGATCGTTCGACGCGGCGATCGAGTCGACGGCGGCGCGCGGGCTCGAGGAGGCGCTCGCGACGGTGGACGAGAGACTCGCGACGGCGATGCGCGGTGAAGCGCCGTCGACGTCGGACGCGAATGATGATGTGAACGATGCGTTGACGCGTCGACGTCTCGGTGAGGAGGCGGAGCGAGAGGCGGTGGAGGTGATGCGGTGTTTGCGACGGCGAGGGGACGCCGCGGCGTTCGGCGCCGCGCGCGGCGTGCCCAAACGAGACTACTCGCTGGCGGAGCTTCGATTGAATGACATCGAGGCGGAGAAGTTGTTGGCGCCGACGGAATCGACCATCAAGGGAATACGGGATAGTTTTACGCGGGCGTTGGTGGTGACGTACGCGGCGGGGATCGCGCTTTTGCATCCGACGTTTGCGCAGGGCGCCGGGATCGCGACGTTTGCGGCGTTTTGTTCGGCGTACGATCAAATCGCGTTCGGTGGAGGCGTCTCCGCGCTCGCGTTGGATACGGTGGCGCAGGCGACGTCGAACGAGTACGTCACGCGTCTGCGTCGTCACGAGGCGGCGCATTTTTTGACGGCGTATCTCGTGGGCATTTTACCGAAAGGGTACACGCTGAGCTCGCTCGACGCGTTCAAGACGTACGGCGCGTTTAACATTCAAGCCGGGTGTGCGTTTTGCGACGGTGAATTCCAGCGCGAAGTGCAGCAGGGGAAGATCACGTCGACGTCTCTCGATCGATTCGCGTGCGTCGCCATGGCGGGGATATGCATGGAGTACATTTTGTTCGGTTTCGCCGAGGGCGGGTTGTCCGACGTGCGACAGCTCGACGGACTTTTGCAAGCGCTCGCGTTTACTCAAAAGAAATCGGATTCCCAGGTGCGATGGGCGGTGTTGAACACCACGAGTCTTCTTCGTCGGCATCTCGATCTCACGGAGACGTTGGCCGAGTACATGGCGAGAGGGGCGAGCGTGGGCGAGTGCGTGGCGCTCATCGAACGCGAGGTGGCGAAGAAGCGACTCGAGGGCGGACTCGTGTGAGAAAAGTGAAAAGTAGTAGATTAAAACAGGGATGTGTGCGTGTAAACATACTGTAAAGAGATGTGCGAATTAATTGTCAACGCTCGGTTCTTCGCTCGTGTCGGCGTCGCTCCTTTTTTTCGCGCTAAAGAAGATGAATTGGTTGCGAATCTCGCATTTGAAATCGATGAGACCGCACTCGGCGCACAAGTCGCGGAGCTCGCGTTTGCTCCACCATCTGAACCCGCGAGCCGCGTTCGCCGTGCCGCTGAATCCGCGGACGGCGTTGTCGAAGATGGCTTGTTCATCCTCGCCGAAGAACGGAATCTGCGGGTTCATGAACGTGGTGCCGCAAAACGTCGCGCCCGGTTTCAACACTCTGGCGATCTCCGCGACGGCCGTCGTCGAGTCCGGCCAACAGTGAATCGCCGCGCCGGCGTGCACGCCGTCCACGCTCGATTCCGGAAACGGTAAACGCGCGATGTCGGCGCGAACGAAGCACACGTCGCCGCCACCGAGTAAATTTTCATCCTCCATGTACTGTTTCGCCTGGCGCAACATAGAATCAGAATAGTCCAACGCCACGACCCCCGCGTACGCCTTCGTCTTCAAAAACCGTCGCGAGAACAACCCGCTCCCGCACGACGCGTCGACGATCACCCCACCTCTCGCCGCGTCACCCAACGCGTCCATCGCCAATCGCGTCTCCTCATCCGGTCCCGGAAATCCCGCGCGCTTGAAACTGTCCCGCCAGCCTCGCTCGTACGCGAACGCCACCTGCGGCGTCTCAAACGTCGCCGTCCCGAAGTACCCACTCGTCGGCAACAAACCGCGCAATTCTTTCGGCAGCGCCGATCTCGCCAGATCCACCAGGGATCCCGGAGGCGCGCTCGCCGCGTCCTCCCCTCGCGCGTTCGTCGCCGCGCCCACCGTCAAGTCCCACCGCCCCTCGTTTTCCTCGTATCGCAATCCCGACGACGCCTCCACGCCGTCCGCGCGAAGCGCGCGAAGCGACACGGGGCACGCCAGTGGAAATGTCACCCCCCCTCTCGCGGGAACCGGCGGCTCGGCCTCGTCCGATTCGATCGTCATCGCGTCGCCGTTCGCCTCCGCGCGCGCGGTCGACGACGGTCGGCGTCCCGCGCGCGCGATCGACGGTCGCGCGCGTCGTCGCGCGACGAATCCGGACGCGGCGCGCGCGCGCGCGATGGATGAAAATGTCTCCGACATGACGCCGCGGTCGCGCGCGCGGTGGGGCGGTCGCGCGCGCGGTGTGACGCGCGAATCGCGCGCGACGCGTGACGTAATCCGTCGGCATCGGCGCCTCGCGAGTGTGTGCGTTTTCGACGACGATGAAGCCCTATGGCGAACACGATCGGACGCGGGGTCGATACATCGCGACGCGAGAGCGGCGCGCGCGTCGACCGATCGACGCGAAGCGAAGCGTTCGAGCATCTCGCCCGACGGGTCGCGGGAACGCGCGCGACGGGCGACGGGAAGAGGACGCGCATCGATCGAGAGGCGGAGAAAGAACCTGAAGGATGGTGGACGTCGCCCCGGCGCCGGCGATGACGAACGCGGATTACGCGCGCGAGAAGTCGCCGTATTACGCGCATCGCATCGATTTGTTCGATAAGTATTACGCGCGCGAGTTGACGCGCGTGGAGGAGGCCAAGGCGAGGGGCGAACCCATCGTGGTGACGCTTCCGGACGGCGCGCAAAAGGAGGGAACGAAGTTCGCGACGACGCCGTTCGATATCGCGCTCGGTATTCACAAGAAATTGGCGCAAAACGCGCTCGTGGCCAAGGTGGACGGTGAGTTTTGGGACATGAAGCGTCCGCTCGAGGGTGATTGCGCGTTGGCGTTGTTTACGTTTGACGACGTCGAGGGCAAGGAGTGCTATTGGCACTCGAGCGCGCACGTGTTGGGCGAGTCGCTCGAGTTGGAGTACGGCGCGGATTTGACCATCGGACCGGCGATTGAGGAAGGGTTCTACTACGATTGTTTCTTGGGCGAGCGCACGCTGACGCCGGATGATTCGGCCGTCATTAAGAGCCGCATGGAGAAGATCATCTCCGAAAAGCAAGAGTTTCAACGCATCGTCGTGAGCCGCGCCGAGGCGTTGGAAATGTTCGAAGAGAACAAGTTTAAGATTGAACTCATCTCTGGCTTGCCGGAAGATGCGACGATTTCGTGCTACAGATGTGGTCCCATGGTTGATTTGTGCCGAGGACCGCACTTGCCGGATACCGGCGCGTTGAAGTCCGTCAACGTCACCATGTCCTCTCGCGCGCACTGGCGCGCGGATGTCACCAAGGATCCGCTCGTTCGCGTCTATGCAGTGACGTTCCCGACCGAAAAGCTCATGAAGGAGTACAACATGCGCATCGAAGAGGCGAAGAAGCGCGATCACCGTACCATCGGCGTCAACCAAGAGTTGTTCTTCTTCCATCAGCTCTCTCCTGGTTCGTGCTTCTTCCAAAAGAATGGCGCGCGCATCTACAACAAGTTGATGGAATTCATCCGCGAAAAGTACTGGGAGTATGAATACGACGAGGTGATTACGCCGAATATTTACAACTTTGATCTTTGGAAGACTTCCGGACACGCGGCGCACTACAAGGAGAACATGTTCAGCTTCAACGTCGAAAAGGAAGAATTCGGTCTCAAGCCGATGAACTGCCCGGGACACTGCGTCATGTTCGCGCACCGCCGCCGCGCGTACCGTGAACTCCCCATGCGCGTGGCCGATTTCGGTGTACTCCACCGTAACGAATTCTCCGGCGCGCTCCACGGCTTGACTCGCGTGCGTCGATTCCAACAAGACGACGCGCACATCTTCTGCCGAGAAGATCAAATGGAAGATGAGCTTAGTGGCTTCCTCAAGTTCTTGGACGAGGTGTACGAGGTCTTCGGCCTCACGTACGAGATGAAGTTGTCTACACGTCCGGAAGGATACTTGGGTGAATTGGAAGTGTGGGACAAGGCGGAGGCGGCTCTGAAGGCGTCGTTAGATCGAAGCGGCAGAGAGTGGAAGTTGAACGAAGGCGACGGCGCTTTCTATGGACCGAAGATTGACATCACGGTATTTGATGCTCTCAAGCGTAGATTCCAGTGCGCTACGGTCCAGCTCGATTTCCAGCTCCCCATCAGATTCGACTTGTCGTACGTCGACGAGAACAACGATCCGGTCAAGCCCATCATCATCCACAGAGCGATCCTCGGCTCTGTCGAGCGCATGTTCGCCATCTTGACCGAGCACTTCGCCGGTAAGTGGCCGTTATGGTTGTCCCCGAAGCAAGTCATGTTGGTGCCCATCTCCGAAGCGAACAAGGATTATTGCTTTGAGCTCAAGAAGTCGCTCCGCAAGTCGGGCTTCTACGTGGAGGTGGACGCGTCCGACCGTAAGATGCAGAAGAAGGTTCGTGAAGCGCAACTCGAACAGTACAACTACATTTTGGTGTGCGGTGATAGCGAGCAAGCGAACGGTACGGTGAACGTGCGTACGCGTGACAACAAGGTTCACGGAGAACACAAGCTCGAGGCTTTGATCGAGGTGCTCACTCGCGAGCGCGACACGCGAAGCCTCACGTGCTGCTTCGAAGATAAGACGAACGAGTAGAGCGACGCGTCGAAAACATAGCACGAATATTCACCCTAGAAGTGTGCACGCACTTAAAATATTGAATTTGAACCGCATATTCTATTTTTCTTGACATCGATGCACAACGTCGCTAGACTAGTCGCGTCATTCGGAATCGTACGAAGGCGATCTCGGGAATTCCAGCACGGACAGCGGTAGACTATGTTTTTCGCACGTACACACGATGTGTTCACCGATGAAGATCGTTTTCGGCATGTACACGGCGAAGCAGATGACGGCGACGTGCTTGGCATTGTTGTTGCTATCCGGTCCCTTCGGAGGCGCGCCCCACTGCGATCCGTGGTCTTCCCTACAGATGCTCCTCGTCAGCGCGTAATTGATGTCTATCGTGAACCAGTCTCCTTGCGTATTGATTCTTCGAGCCGGATCCATGCCATGTCTCAAGATTTGTCTCGCCGCGATCACGCTCGTGCCGTGAAACGCGAGCCTCACCGAACTTGGATCGCAGTCCTTGACGCACTTGTAAAATCGTTCGTAAAGTTGAGTTCCCGGTAAAGAGTGTTCGTTCAATCGAACGGTGAAATTCGGCGACAACACGTCGTTGCCCACTCGATACGGCGTTCGGCACTGCGAATCGAAGCATACATCACGTCTCGTCAGTCAATCGTCGAATCGACGCAAGAACCGCGCGTCTTCGTTCATCCCGCGTCGTCGGACGCGTCCCTCGTCCCGACCCGCGCGCGACGCACCTGCACGGGCCGATCATCCAAAAGCGCCTTGTGCGCGACTTTCCGCGGAGAGACGGCACAGATGAAATCGTTCCTACAGTTGGTGCACTCCAAGCGGCGTCCTCGCGCGCGAGCGCTCCGTAGACATCGGTTTTCGAATCGACACCTCGAGCAGGTCCAACTGTCGAGAACGTGCGACATGTCGGATTGGCGCTCTCTCTCTGCTTCGATCTTCGCCTGACCACGCGTGCGCGGACGCGAGTGGTCGCCGCCTCGATTGAAAAAGATGTGCGTCATGACGATTCCGATGCCCAGGAGCGCGGAGAGGACGCGTGCGTCGGGCATTGAGGGGGGGATGTGACCTCGGTGTGACCTCGGTGCGACGAGGTTGTTTGTTTGTTGTTAGACGCTACTGTACATTTTCATTTTCAACGGTAATCAATACATGAATCAATATCAGAGGAGAAGCGTGACGTCGACGACGCGGGCGTCCGGTGCGCTCGAACAAGAACGCACCGCGTCGGTGACGGCGTCAGCGGTCGCGCTCGATCTGAGAAGCGCGATGATGTGACCGCCCGAACCGGCGCCGCAAATGAAACTTCCGTGGCTCAACGGCGCGAGCGCTTCGTAAACGGCGCGAATCGTCGGACTCTCGATGGAAGGCCATAGCGATTGTTGTAACGATTTGTGCGTCTCGAGAAGGGCGCCCAATCGAGCGATGTCGAACTCGCCGTCGCCGCGCGCGATTTCTTCGGGACTCTTCGAGCCGAGCGACGCGAAGACTTGGTACATCTCCACCGCGAGGTCGGCGCATCTCGTGAGCGCGGTTTCGACGCCAGCGTCGCGTCTTTGCCACGTGGTTACGACGGAATCACAGACAGTCTTGGCGAGACGAACCGTGCCCGTGAAAACACACGCAAAACGAGAGTTGATGAAAGCCTTTGTCGCCTCCGACATCCCATCCAACGCGGAATGGGAATAGGAAATCAATCGCTCGCCGGACGGTTCCGAACGGCTCAGACGCAAGCGCTCGAGTGCACCGCCGACTTGGTCTTGCCAACCACCCCCGGTCGTGAGGATTTGTTCCACCGCTAACACGGCGTCGATGGTATCACGCAACTCGGCGTCCTCGGTCGTCCTCGGCGCCACGACGAGCGCACCGGCTTCGTCGAAGTACTCAACCTTGGCTGCGAGCGAACCTTCGAGAGGTTTCCACGCGGTCCCTCGGCGAAGGTCTAGAAGCGCGTGCACCATGGCGAACGCGAGAATGCTGCTCGTTCCCAATCCAGATCCCTTGGGAAGGTTGACTTCGCTCGCGAGTTCGATGCCTGGAAAGTCGGCGTCTTGGCCGAACGCCCGCGGCACGCTCACACTCGTGTCAACTCTCGACGCATCGATCGCGTCCGGCACCGCGAGCAACATGATGACGGCTTTGTGGAGAGCGAACGCCGAGGTGGGATCGCTGTGCGACAACAAATCGCCGATCGTCCGCACGTCTTCGCTGACATACGCATCAGTCCGCAGATCTACAGATCCGGCATCCTTCATCACGAGACGAATACCCGGAGTTCGAAGCCTGGTGACCGTCGCGACTATGGGTAACTCGCCGTCGACGAGACCCGCAACGTGCAACACCGTTCCTTTCCGTTCGAGACAGAACGGGGGTGTGTCCGTCCAACCGCCAGCTAGATTGAACCTCGCGGGATACGCCGCGCGGACTTTTGTAAAACGTTCAGCGTCGGCGACGGCGCTCATGCCCAGAGAAGTCCCGACTACGGACGAAACGATGACGCGTCGAAGACACGTTCGAGCGATTTCGTCCGCGTGCGGCACGCGAAGCGACAGCGCCGAACGCCCGATGTCTAGACTAAACTGGGTTGATTGAACGTCGTCGCTTCCACCGGCTTCGTCCGACGCCGCGCCTCTCAATATCGTTTCCAAGTCGTTTTTCGTATTCTCCGCGTTTAAGAACGACCCTTCGTACTCTTTCGTCAGCGAACGTAGATGGTGCGCCGATTCTATCCACTTGTTCGCGGGGATACCCTCCTTCAACATTTTCCACAAACTTGCGCCGATGATTTTCCGCGATAATTTGCGTTGCGCGCGCATGATCTCCTCGTGATCAGCGTACGTGCGAAGCGCTTGGCTGATACTGAGCACCCGAGAAGGATGTGTTCTTGCTACTGTCGACGCACCGTTTTCACCTCGAACGCACTCCGCGATGTGCAGAGCCTCCGCACACGAAGCCTCGGCCGTTTCTTCGACGGCGAAGAATCGCCCGAGCGTCGTCGTGTGTGACTCATCCGTCCAAACACGCGACTCCGACCAACCGAGTCGCTGAATCGCATCGTGCACGCGGATTCCACACCACGTGCTCGATGTGCGTGATTTGATGACGTCATCAACGTTTAAAATAATGGTGACGAACCCTTTCCTTGCGTCTTTGCGCACGGGAAGCGTGTACATGAACGTGTTCGAGGCCACTTTCGACCCCGCCGTGAGCGTGACGCCGTACAGCGCGCAATTATCGCCGATTCTCACATCTTTGCCCACGTCACAATTCACCACGCACGTCCCCGATCCGATCGTCGTTCCCGCGCGCACGCGGCACGACATGATGGCGGAGTCCTCCGGCTGCCGAAAATCGGCCTCGGCCACCGCGGCCATTCTGACGGGAATGGACGGCGCCGGAAGGGCGCGCAAGCACCGCGTGTCCTTCGTCGTGTGGTATAAAAATTCTGGAATAGTTCCGAGATGGATGAACCGACTCGGGAGCAGAGGGATGACGATGAGCGGTCGACCGTGCAATGCCTCGGCGACGGCGCGGCGTGCGTCTCTCAATCTCGCCTCGTTCTCGTTTACCGTCGTCGACGCGACGCTCGCTAGGTGTTCCGCGCGATCCAAATACGATGTATCGGCGTCTCGTCCCAACGGCTGCATGAAATCACCGTACGCGCAAATCTCACATCCCGCTAAAACGTCGCGCTTGGTCTCGTCGAGCTCTATGAGCGCCTCGAGCGCATCGACGCCGATGTGAAAGCAACTGTCCGTCAGCACCCATTCGTCGTCGTCCGTCTCGTATCCACGCATCACACACCCATTCTGCCGCATTTTCTCTTCAGATGGTTTCTGCAAGCACTTTCGACACTCCAACGGCGCCGACGGTTGTCCCGCGCGCATGGCGCGCACGCGTTCGTGCACCTCCTCCGCGTCGCACGCGAACACGCCGTGTTCCTCACCGATCGCCACCGAACTCGGATGCCCCAACGCGGTGATCCCACGCTCCATCGACGCGTACGTCTCGATGTCGAACTTTCCCTGTGCGTCGTCGTACTCGAGAAACACGTCGGCGCTCGAGACGAATATACCCGGCGGCAGCGTCTTCGCCAACGGCGTCAACTGCACCAACTGCGCCTCCAAGATGGTCGCCGGAACGCCTCGTCCCGACGCATCCATCGGAACGTCCGCGAACGCCTTCCCACACGTCCCATACTGCGGCGCTCGCTCGCTGTGTCCACCCGTGTGTAACGCGAAGACGCGCTTTTCGCGCCACGCGTCCCCGAACCACGTTTTGAGCTCTCGCGCCACCCCCATCGTCGCCCCACCCGACCCCACGCGCGGTCCCGGCGGATCGGTGATCACCACGTACCGCTCGCGCTCTCTCGGAAGCGCCCCGGCGTCGTGAAGGGCGTCCAAACGCGCGCGAAACCCACGCGTTTGCTCGCTCGAGCTCGACGTCAGCGCGACGACGTCCCAAAACGTCCCACCGTCGGGACGGCTCGCGAGCGCGCGAAACCGATCGAGACGCGACGTCGCGCGCTCGTTCGCGCGCGCATCTCGCGATTCGGGCGACATGGCGCGAGGGGAGACGCGAGGGACGGGACGCGAGGCGAGACGTGAGGATTACCAGAGAACTAACAACCTCCAGACATCGCGCGTCGCGACCGCGGGATGTCGCGGGATGACGCGCGCGTTCGCGGTGCGAGCGTTCGGGCGCGAACAGAAGTCTATTTTCTATTCGTGTGCATCTCGCGCATCACCGCCGCTCGGTGCGCGGCGATGGTTTTATTCGCCAACGAGACGTTTTCAAAGGCGAACGTCAACAATTCGTCGGCGTCGGTTTGATTGGCGAAGGCGTCCTTGAGGTAAATCATGACGTCCGGTAAGGTGTCGCACTCGAGAATTTTCTGTTCATGCATCTTCAGCATGGCGATGGAGACTCGAAACCACACTTTTTCGCCCTCGTAGATGAGACAATCGAGGACGCGCGCCGCCGTCGTGGACGGAAACGATTCGACGAAGAGACAGAGCAACCACTTGCTCGCGATCATCACGAGGTCAATCTCGAGCTCGCGAAAGTGTTTGGCCAATCGAGGCGCGTTCGTTTGCACCAATTTGTGCAGAATCTTGTATTGCGCGATCGTGCCCTTGATATCCTTCGCGTGGACGTCTCCCGGGAGGATGATGTCCAACAACGCCGTAAACGTCCAAAACGCCTTTTCCTCGTCGCCCATGACGAGCCATAAAAATGCGGCGATGTAATTCATCCCTTGACAATATCCCGTGCGACGATTGTGTCTGGCGTACGCGTACAGAATTCTCCTCAAGACTTCGTTTCCGTTTCGCCCGCCCTGGCCTCGTTCGTACTTGTGATTCGCTGGAAACGTCCTCGCCAAGTCGAGCTCGATTTGATCCACCACTTTTTGGTCCACCGTCATGATTAACAATTTCTCGTAATATCCATCCGTCGGACCGACTTTTTGTAAATCACCCGCCCCACTCGCCGCGAACCACGCGTCACGACGTAAATCTTTCGGCACCCCGCGCCTGAGCGCGCGCTTTAACATGGGATCCCGTCTCGCCACCGCCTCGGCGAGCGTCTCCGCCGCGCCGCTCTCGCGCGCGCGACTCCAAAACGCATCCACGCGCACGCTCGGTTTTCTCCCCGGCGTCGACTTGGCGACGTCCACGGCGAATCCGTACACGTCCACCGCGCCCTCACCGTCGCTCTTTTCCTCGACCACATCGACGTCGACGTCTCGCGTCGACGTCGACGCCTCCGCCTCCGTCGCCGACCGTCCCTCCACGGGCGCGTTGAACGACATGCTTCGATCGCGCCTCGCGAGCGAACTCGCGCGAATCGATCGACGATCATCGCGCGCGCGATCGACGTCGTCATCCGCGCGCGCCGCGCAGCACGCGAACGGCATGGCGCGTCGTTCGTTCGTTCGCGCGAATTCGTTCCCGAAACGATCTCTCGTCGCCGTCTCTCTCTCGCGGGCGTCTCTCTCGCGCGAGAGACGCGATTCACGCGTCGAGGAACACGCGACGCGCGTCTCCGAGTCGATCGCGGCGTCGAATCGTCGTCCCGCGCGGGCGTGTGGCGTCCAATCGCATCGCCTCGTCATCGTCGTCTCGCGCGCGCCCTCGTTCGTCGTCAGACGCCGGCTCGACGCGAATGCGCGCGTCGACGTCGGCGCGCGCGCACGAGCGCGCGAGATGTGGATGCGCGCGCGTCGGCGGCGCGCGCGCGTTCGCGCGAGGGCGCGTCAACGCGGCGAGGGGCGCGTTCGCGCGAGGAGAGAAGTCGTTGGTGGCCGAGACGACGGTGGCGCGTGCGACGACGCGAGAGGGCGCCGGGCGAGCACTGCGCGAGGGTGACGATCGGTGCGTTTCTCTCTCTCGGACGACGCGCCGCGACGCGTTCGTCGGTCGCCTACGACGACGACGACGGTGCGAGAGGACGCCGGGGACGCGCGCGAGCGCCGGGGACGCCGCCGAGACTCGAGACGACGCCGAGCGTCTCCCGCCGTTGCTGCGCATGCGAACGTCGGAGGCGGTGTGGTACGTGGGATGGCCGACGACGGTGATCGGGCTGTTGCGATCGGTGTTTCCGATCACTGATACGTTTTGGGTGGGGAAGCTCGGGACGGTGGAACTGACGGCGCTGTGCTCGAACGCGTTCGCGGGATGGATGTTGTACCTGGTGTCCTCCGTCGTGGCGAACGGGGTGCAGAATAAGGTGAGTCAGAGCGTGGGAGCGGGCGAGACGGAGAACATCGGACCCGTGTTGCGCGATGGGATGTACGGGGCGGTGCTCACGGCGGCGGCGTTGGCGACGCTGGTGCCGTTCACGGCGGCGTACTCGGCGGCGCTGGGGATCGAGGCCGGGGCGTTCGCGATCGGGCAATCGCATCTTCGGGCGGCGCTGTTGGGATCGATCGGTTTGTGCATGTGTAACGTGCTCGAGGCGACGCTGCGCGGCTTTGGGTCGATGAAACCGGCGCTTCGAGTGACGACGCTCATGGTCTTGTTGAACATCATCTTGGATCCTCTGTTCATTTACGGCGTCGGTCCTTTCCCCCAACTCGGCGTTCGCGGCGCCGCGGTGGGGACGAGTGTGTCGTACTTCATCGGTGCGATTCTATTCTTCCGCATGCTCGTGAAAAACTTCAACGTCAAGATTCCCTTTACGCTGCCAAACTTGAAGCGACTTCGGGAAATCGTCGCCATCGGTTGGCCGATCGCCGTCGCCGGCATCGTCTTCGCCATCGTGTACGTCGGTCTCGGACGCATTCTGACATCCATCGATCCCATCGCCCTCACCGCCATGGGACTCGGTCAACAGTTTGAAAACATTCCGTACACTGTGACGGACGCTTTTCGCGTCGGCGCGAGCACCCTGGTGGGTCAGTGGATCGGCGCTCGTAACGCCACTCGCGCGAGAGACTCGTGCTGGAGCGCGTGCCAAATCTCAATGATCGCCCTGTTACCGTTCGCCTTCATCTTCATCGGATTCGCTCCGCAATTTATCGGATTACTCACCTCGGACCCCATCGTCGCCTCGCGCGCGGCGACGTACATGTACTGGAACTTCCCCATCGTCTCCTTCATGGCGCTCGAGTGCGCCGTCGAGGGCGCCTTCAACGGCACCGGGATCACCTACCCCGTCATCATCATAGCCCTCATGCTCAACCTCACTCGCCTTCCCATGGCGGCCGCCCTCGCCCCGACGTACGGCGTCAACGGCGTCTGGTTCACCATCGTCGCCACGCAAGTCGTCAAATCCGTCTTCAAGGCGTTCTGGCTTCGCCGCGTCCTCAACCGCATCATCGCCGACGAGCATCGTTCGATTTCGACCTCAACTCGCGACTAATATCGTCCATCACGCATCATCGTCCATCGCGTATTTAATACCACCGTTCGCGTCCCGAAGACGCTCGACGGAGCCCCCTCTGCCCATTCAACCTCCCGAGACATCGCCCCTCACTCGACGCCTCTCGACGTACCATGTCCGCGCGACTCACCGCCAAAGAGACCATTCGCACCGCCCCGTTCGCGCGTCGCCCCTCGCGCGTGACCTCCTCTCGCGCGCGCTCCGCACCGACGCGCGCCATGGCCAAGGAAATCATCAGCACCGACACATCCGCCGCCGCCGCGGGTCCGTATAACCAAGCCGTCAAGGTCGGAAACACCGTGTACGTGAGCGGACAGATCGGTCTCACGCCCGCGATGGAATTCGCCGGGGACTCGATCGAGGAACAGACGGAACAGGTGATGAAGAACATCGGGGAAGTGCTCGCGGCGGCGGGCGCGACGTACGAAGACGTCGTCAAGACCACCATCATGTTGGCCGATATGAGTGATTTTAAGACGGTGAACGCCATCTATGGGAAACGGTTCCCGGAAAACTCGCCGGCGCGGGCGACGATCGAGGCGAAGGGTTTGCCCCTGGGCGCGCTCGTGGAGATTGACGCCATCGCCGTCGTCGACGCGTAGACGGAGGGCCCGCGCGCGCGCGCGCGGACGAAGACGCGAGACGCGTCTCGTCGACGACTCTTCGTCGGAAAACTCGACGCGTCGAGACGTTCCGTCGAGAGAGTGTTTTAATTCCATTCGCAGCGTTCTTTTTTTCCGCGCCGAACGTCGTCGTCGCGCGTCGTCGCTCGCGCCGAAGGGCGTCGGCGCGCGTGCCCATGCACCCCTCACCGGTCATGACTCAAGGCGTGGGGACTCCACGACCGATGTCCCGACCGGTGGACGACCCGCGCCGCATTGGCGCGCGCGGTCGGTAACCATGCGCGCACCGATGGGACGAGGCGGCGGCCGAGGCGGTGAGTGACGAGCGACGCGACTATGTTTACGTCGCTTTCCGTCGCGCGCGATCGTCGCGCGCGATCGCGCGCGAAGCGCGGGGCGAATCAATCGCAATTGCCTCGGATCGGCGGCGGCGGCCGGCGGTGGGAGGTCGAACGCGTCTCCGCGCACGCGCGACGATGCGCGCGAGACGCGCGCGAGACGCACGGATGCGGCTGAAATGTTTTGATCGATCGGCGCGGGATGACGGGCGAATCGCGAGAGGAACGAGGCTGACGACGCGCGCATTGGACGTTTTCGCTCGCGCAGGTTTTTCGCCCGGCGGACGAGGACGCGGAGGCGGCGGACGAGGTACGCGTCGATCGATCGATCGAGATGGGGCGAGACCGCGCGCGCGAGACGATGGGAATGTTTTAGATGCGTCGCGCGCGCGTGAGACGCTCGCGGGAGGTCGCGCGCGAGTCGGGGACGTCAATGCCTCGGCGGATTCCCTAGAGGTGAAAAACTAACCAGAGCGCGCTTTTCGTAATAATCAACAGGCGGCGGACGTGGCGGCGGACGTGGCGGCGGACGTGGCGGCGGACGTGGCGGTGGACGCGGTGGCGGACGCGGTGGCGGACGCGGTGGACGCGGTGGCGGACGAGGAGGCATGAAGGGCGGTTCCAAGGTGGTCGTCGAAAAGCATCGCCACGAGGGCGTCTTCGTCGCGCGCGGTAAGGAGGATGCGCTCGTGACGCGTAACATGGTAGTTGGTGAGAGCGTGTACGGTGAGAAGCGCATCTCTGTCGATGAGGCTGACGGTACGAAGACGGAGTACCGCGTATGGAACCCGTTCAGATCGAAAATTGCCGCGGGCATTCTCGGCGGTTTGGACAACATTCACATCAAGCCGGGATCGAAGATCCTTTACCTCGGCGGTGCTTCCGGTACCACGGTGTCGCACTGCTCCGATTTGGTCGGTCCGGAAGGGACCGTGTACGCGGTCGAGTTCTCTCACCGTTCCGGTCGCGACTTGGTCAACATGGCGAAGAAGCGCACCAACGTCATTCCCATCATCGAGGACGCACGTCACCCGCAAAAGTACCGCATGTTGGTCGGTATGGTTGACACCATCTTCGCGGACGTGGCGCAGCCGGATCAGGCTCGTATCGTCGGTTTGAACGCGCAGTACTTCCTCAAGCAAGGTGGAAACTTTATGATTTCCATCAAGGCGTCGTGCATCGATTCCACCGCCGCTCCGGAGGCCGTCTTCGCGCGCGAAGTCAAGAAGCTGCAAACGGAAGGCTTCAAGCCGGCCGAACAGCTCACGTTAGAACCGTACGAACGCGATCACGCAATGGTTGTTGGTGCTTTTCGGGTGGGAAAAAAGAAGGGATAAAGAATTCTTCGTAATCTTTTTCTTTTTCTTCCCCGTCGGGACCGCGCGGGTCTCTGCTCGACGCGTCTGCGTCGTGTCTGCAAAATTTTGCAAGAATTTTGGAAAATTTGTGTATAAACAACATCTTCGTAACCCTCACGATCGTTCACATCGTTTCACGCGCGTCGTCATCGCGCGCCCGCGTCGGCGGTTCCCCGTCGGCGTTCTCGTCTTCGCGCGCTCGCGTGAGAATCCACCACAGCCATGGATTCTCTCCCCACACGTCGACGCGTCGCACATCTCGCCCGCCGCCATGGTGGCGCTCGACGTCGAAGCCGTCTCGCGCATGTCCCCCGGCCGTTTCTTCCGCGACCACGCGTCTGCGGTGAACGCGCTCGACTTTCATCACACCGAGGATGCGCTCGTCACCACCGGGGACGACGACGCGATTCACCTCTACAACACCAACACGGGCGTCAAGACGAAGACGCTGTATAGTAAAAAGTACGGGTGTTCGAACGTGTGCTTCACGCACAGCGCGGCGGCGGTGATTTACTCGTCCCGGAGCAAGGGCGCGGGCGGAAAGGCGATCGACGACCACGCGGTGCGCTATCACTCGCTGCACGACAACACGTACCTGCGGTATTTCAAGGGACACACGGACGCGGTGACGTCGATCGCGATGAGCGCGACGAACGATAACTTTTTGACGGCGAGCGCCGATCTCACGGTGCGGTTGTGGGATCTGCGAACGCCCAAGTGTTGCGCGGCGATTCCGCAGTGTCCCGCGATTCCGTACGTGGCGTACGATTCGCAAGGGGAAGTGTTCGCGGTCACGGAGGGTGACGGAGCGATTAAACTCTACGGGACGGGGAGTTATAGTAAAGGGGCGTTCGCGCAGTTCGATGCGTTTCACGACAGAAATGGAAACTATTTGTTCAATCCCAACGAGCCGCCGCCCGCGGTTTCGTGCGTCAAGTTTTCGCCGTCGGGGGAGAGAATGCTCGTCGTGAGCGGCAATTTCATCACGATTTTGAACGCGTTCAACGGTGAACACATCATGCGTATTCGCGTGCCCGGATCGGGCGAGCAACAGCACGCGGTGACGCCCATGGAGGCGAGCTTTTCCCCGGACGGAGAGTTCGTGGTGAGCGGTGGCGCGGATTCTCGCATTCACGTGTGGAGCGCGAACACCGGGTTCGCCGTGTCGCAGTGGCGCGCGCGCCACGCCGGGTTACCGACGTGCGTGAAATGGGCGCCGAATATGATGCTCGTCGCCAGCGGGTGCACGGAGGGCGGCACCGCGTTGTGGTGCTCCGAGAAGCACCGCGACTAAGTAGCTGAATTTTAGACGACACATTTTTAGCCGAAATACCACAGTACGTACAATAACAAATCCATTACACGCGGTGCGCTCGCAACTCAAATCAAAACCAACCCTTCTTTTTCGGTTTCTCACCCTTCTTCTTCGGTGCTTCCTTCTTCCCGAATAAACCGCCGAAACCGCCCGCGCCGCGCTTGGCATCCTCGGGATCGACCCACCCCTCGTCCACGTACTTGCCGCGAAGATCGAATCTTTCGCCGCCATCGAATTCGGGCATGCCAAAACTCGCCATCGGAAGCGGTATCCCACCCTTGACCGCCTCCTTGGACAGCGCGTTCGCCTTTTTTCGATTTCTTTCTTCGATGGCTTTTTGCTCCGCCGAGGGGAGCTTCTTGTTCACGAATCGGCTCACCTTGGCGCGACGCGCCGCCACCTCCTTGCCGAGATTGGCCCCGGACCGACGCTTACGAAGAATCTCCTGTTGCGCCTCGAACGTCGTGTCCCGACCGCCGATGTCCTTGTTATTTTGCAACCAATCGAACGGGCCGCACGAGACGCGCGATGGCCTTCGTCGGGGACGCGCCGCGCGTCGTCGTCGAGACGCGCTCTCGCGCGCGAGGGACGTCGTGGACGCGATGGATCGAAACGCGATCGTCGAGGCGCGCGCGGTCATGACGCCGAATCGCGAGGCGCGGTGTGTCGCCGCATCTTTACACGAAATCATCTACAGACATCCTCGAGCGAAAATCGCGACGCATCCATCCATCCACTCGCTCGTTCGCTCCACCTCATCCTCGGTTCCCTCTCTCGCGCGTCCCGCGTCTATCCCCCGGTCGCCGCCAACGCGTCCCGCACGCCGCTCTCGCGCGCGTCCGCCGCCTTATTCGCCAACGATCGAAGCACCTGCGCCACCGCCGTGGGAACGACGCGCGCGCGACACAGTTCCAACACCGCATCGTGTACCTCTCGACGCACGTCCATCCCCGCCAATCGCGTCAGTTCGTACAGCGCGTCCGACGCTGCGACATCGATCGATCGAATCCGTTCGCGTCAGTCCGAGAGACTTCCGGACGTCTCCATCGACGCGCGCGATCGATGCATCCTCCCGCGTTCCGCGCGCGAGAACGACGCGTCGCGCGACCACCCCGCGCGTCGTCCACGCCTCTCGCGGCGACGATCGACGCCGTCGGTCGCGTCGATTCGCGCGCGCCCGAACGTCGACCGTTGCCTCGCGCGTTCATCGTCGTCGTCGGTCATCGCGTTCGATTACGACCACCACCGCATCGCATCGCGTCGCATCGCGTCGCATCGCGTCGCACCTTCCTCATCCGTCAACGCGCACGCCTCGTCCGCGTCCGCGTCCGCCGCCATCGATCGTTCGAGCGCGTCGTCGTCTGCGCGCGCGCGCGCGGCGTCGTCTCGCGTCGGCGCGTCGCCTAAACCCTAAACCCTAAACCCTACACAGGCGCCGTTTTTTTAGGGTTTAGGGTGGCGACCGCCGCCGGTGGTGGATCCCATCGGTCGTCACAACGCGCGCGAGAGCGGAGTGGATAATGTCTTTCACCACGGTACGGTGTTCGACGTCGACGTCGCGTTCGTTCGTGTGTTCGAACGCGCGCGCGCGGGATGGATGATGGATGGATGGATGGATGGATCGAGATCGGATCGAACGCGGGGTCGGATGGATGATGGATGGATGACGCGCGTGGTGGACGCGTGGTGGAGGCGTGAGGGCGAGGACGCGTGATGAGAGGTGACTGACGGTGCGATGTGACGTTGGATTCGCGCGTGACGTAGGAATGGCCGAAGTGCGAAGCCGCCAAGGCGGCGGGCGTCGCGGAGAAGAAGGTGGCCAAGGCCCTCAAGGAGGGCGGGAAGAAGGGCGTCGAGATCGAGGGCGCGGCCGATATGTCCGGACTCACGTGCTTTTGCACGCGCATGCAAGAGGCTGGTGATAACCTCGCTTTGCTCGAGGTGTCCATGGAGGGCATGAACGCGATCCCGGATCCGTCCAACGAAGAAGAGCGCAAGGGTTGCTCGGGACACATCTCCAAGCTCATCATCGGATCGAACGACCAAACGAATAAGATTGCCATGGTTGCGTACGTTGCGGATCAGTTGAAGGATCAGTTGAACGCGACTGAATGGATGAAGGCTGTGTGCGACACCGATATCGGTGGTGGCGTCGGCGGTACGCCGGACGAGACCTCCACCGCGACGTGGGCGACGTGCGTGGTTTCCGAGGACAAAGACGCCGGCAAGTTTTACTTGAAGTTTAAGGATAACGCGTTGACCGCGGCCATCGGTTACTTGCGTGAGAAGGGTTTGTTCCAAGATGACTCCGATTCCGAGTCTGGCGACAACCCCGCGGCGGACTTCGAGTGGTAAACAAACGCGCGCGACGCAACTCGCTCGAACACTGTAGAGAAACCGTTTAGACGCCCGAAACGAACGTCTAGATGGTTTGATTGATTAATCTGCATTTGACCAGCTCACATAACAACCACGTGCATCACACACTACGAATCAATCTATCACTACAAATATAGTTAGCGCGCACCGCGTGCTAGTGAAATAATGTGTCTACGCCGCCGCCGCGAGCTTTTTCGCGATGGACTTTTTGTACGCCGCGAAGGAATCCAAACGTTTTACGACGCCGCCCTCGATGACGAGAACCTCCTTCGCCACGCGTTCGACAAAGTATTGATCGTGACTCACCAGGACCACGCCGCCTTTAAAGTTTTCGATCGCCGACGCGAGCGCCTCGCACGATTCTAAATCGAGGTTGTTGGTGGGCTCATCCAGAATGATGAGGTGCGGCTTCTGATACGAGACGGCCGCCATCGCGACGCGGGATTTCTGTCCACCGGACAGCGCGAGAGCGGGCACGTTTTGTAACTCCGTAAGCACACCACATCCACTCAGATGAGAGCGGAGTTGCTGTTCGTGCGCGTAACTGCCGTCCCCGGGGAACTTGTCGAGCATGAACGCGAGCGGCGTCTTGTCAAAGGCGAGCTGTTCGGCGTGGTGCTGATTTACCAAGCACACGCGCGCGCCTTGGTCTCGAGTGATTAGCCCGTTCGTCGGTTCGAGGGCGGCAGTCATGAGTTTGACCATCGTCGTCTTACCCTGACCGTTTTCGCCGAGCAAGACGACGCGAGACTTGGCGTCGACGCTCAAGTCAACGTCCGAGAACAAGTCGTTCTCGTCCTCTGCTCCCGGGTACTTGAACGCGACGGCATCGAAACGCACGATATTTTGACGCAGCTCACCGCCGGCTTGGAGATTGAGCGCCAACTCCGCGTCTTCTTCCAAATCCGCCATCAAATCCGCCTCCGTCTCCGCCTCGAGCTCGAGCTTCTGCGCCTCCTTCTCGCGCTTTTTCATCGCCCCGATCGCCGAAGAAGAACCGCCGTACTTGAATCCGTGGTTCGCGAACGCTTGAAGCGCGGCAATCTTTTCGGCTCGCTGCTCGACGCGTCGACCGAGCGCGATTTGTTGCTCGCGGCGCTTCTTCGCCCACGCGCTGTACGCCATCCTGTGCGACGTGAGTCGCTTTGCGGCGCCGGAGATGTGCAAGCTATCCGTCGTCACTTCGTCTAAAAAGTGTCGATCGTGACTCACGGTGACGATGATTCTCGATCCCCACACCGGATTCGTCGATAACTCTCGACTCAAAAACATCACGGCGGAGATGGACAAGTGGTTCGTCGGCTCGTCGAGCAAAAGCACGTCGGGCTCTGCGAAAAGCGCTGCGGCCAACGCGGTTCGCACGCGCCACCCTCCGGAGAGCGCCTTCATCGGTCGAGCGATGAGCACCTCCGAAAACCCGAGGTTCTTCAGCAACACGGCGACGCGCGCCGGTGCGCTCGCAGCGCCTATGGCGTCGAGTTTCGCGTTTATTTCTTGTAAACGCGCGAGCTCGTTGGCGTCTTCGCTCGACTCGAGACGCGCCTGTTCATCCAACAGTAGTCCTCTCTGCAAGTCAGCGCGCAACACGATCTCTCCCGGTAACATGGACTCTTCATCCTCGTCAAGCTCAACCTCTTGCGTCACGTAGTGCACGCTGTACGAGTCGTCGATGCCCTTCACTCGTCGAGCCGCGATGTGTTTCAATAGCGTACTCTTTCCCTTCCCGTTGCGACCAATCAGGCCGTAGCGACGTCCCGGCGTCAGCGTGAGCGACGCGTCCTCGATGAGATCAACACCACCTCCCGGGTTCGGCAGATTAAACGGTCCCAGATCGACGTTCGCCAAGGTTTTCCCTCTCCCGTCGACGCGCAACCGCGCCGCCTTGGCGCGCGCCGTCGACAACTCCTCGCGCATCTCTTTTCTCTCCCTCTCCGCCTCCGCCGCCAATCGCTCGCCCTGCCGCCTCGACCTTTCCTTTTCCTTCGCCTCCGCGCTCGATTTAATCGTTCCCGACGTTCCCATCGCGTTCACGACGAACATTCTTCCCGCCGCGCTTCGTTCCTCGTCTCTCGCTCTCTTCTCCGCCGCCTGTTGTTCGTCCCACCCCTCGCCCAAAAACACCGGCGCTCGCCTCGTCGCCCCCTCCGCCGCGCCGTCGACCGACGTCCCCTCGTCCTCGTCGAACGCGTCGTGAATCTCTCCCGCCATCGCCTGCGCGCGCGCCTCGTCGTCGTCGAGGCGCGCGGCGAAGACGGGCCACGAAAAATCCACAAACTCATCCCGCGCCACCGTCGTCCCGCGCTCGTCGTCCTCCACCGCGCCGCTCGCGACGTACTCGATCTCGTCTTCGTCCAGGTCCAGGTTCAATCGCTCGAGCGCGGCGACGAGGACGTCGCGGTGCCGCGCGCTCATCTGTGCGCGAGCGCGCGCGAGTGGCGACCGCACTTCGAGACGATCGGTCGCGCGTCGGCGACGCGACGCGACGATCGGTCGCGATGAAGACGACGACGAAGACGGCGACGCTTCCCGCGCTTCCCGCGTCGGCGTCCGCGTCGGTGGCGAACAGGGAGTGGACGGGGACGTCGTCCGAGGACGCCGCCGCCGCGTTGCCGTACGTGGACGATTTGGGCGTGGATTGGCGTCCGCGCGTCGATCAGCTCGTCGCGGAGGAGATGCGACGGATGCCGAAGAGAGGGAAAGAGTATCTCGAGTCGCTCGCGCCGGCCAAGGCGCTGGATCTCGAGGCGATGGCGTTGGTGCGAGAGGAGCTCGCGCGGGTCGAGCGAGGGGAATCGATGGCGATCCCGGACGCGCTGCGGTATCGTTTGGATCCGCCGCCGCAGAACAAGCGAAACGACGTCGAGGCGTGGGGAGTGGCGATCGATAACGCGCGCGCGCAGTTGGAGCACCAGGCGACGCGGGTGACGAATTTAGAGTTGGGTTTGAAGTACGCGCCCGCGGCGTGGCGAGCGAGAAACGCGTGGGCGGAGGCGACGCTGAAATCGTACGAGGAGGAGTTGGCGAGGACGAAGACGGCGGTGAATGAGTTGAACGTGCAGCGTAAGCTTCAGCAGGAGGCGGCGGCGAAGGAGTTTACCCAACTAGAAAAGGAGTGGTACGCGACGACGCGGAAGTGCGTCGCCATCGAGAGCGCCATCCTCGATTTGGAGGCTCAATTAGCTACGAAGAACGTGTAAATATTTCAACCACCTATTAGTATCCTCTATTCGACGATAAGTCGACGTCTGCCTCGAGCGTGAAGTAGTGCACTTCAAAATTTTGCTCTGACGCGTCCGCCGCGCGCACGGCGGCGACGACAAAATTCTTCCGCGCGGCGTGCGACATCCTCGTCGACGCGGAAATCATGAGCGGGTGCATCACTCTATCCCACGACACTATACGCACGGTGTAATGCGCGTGAAACAAAATCGGATCTCCCGGATACGCCAAGAAATCACTCCCGAATTTCGTCCCCGACGTCAAGTAAAAAGCCTTGTCGTGCAAATCCTTAAACACCGCGTACCGCTCCTTCTCCGCCCTCGTCGACGGAAACGTCCATCCCGCGCGCGCGGCGTCCCCATCACTTCGATTCTGCAACGGCAAACTCACGTACGACGTCCCGGACATCGCCTTCTGCCACCCGACCACGTTCGCCGCCCCCGGTTTCGTCTTCGCCTTTTTATGTCCGCCGCCGCCGCCGCCGCCGCCCCATCCCCTCGACTGTCTCTTCGCCTTCGCCCTCGCCTTCGCCTCCTCTCGCACCGCGTTCGACGTCGACACGACCCGCACGTCACCATCAACCGACGTCCTGTGCGCGACGAACGCCTCCATCGACCCGTCCCGCTCGCCCGTCAATCGCGCCCACCCGCGCTCGGCGCACAGCGCCGCCTCCTCCGCGCACAGCTCCAGCGGCAGACCTTTGGCCGCGTCCTGCGATCGATACCCCGGCAACGCGCCGACCATGGCGCCCACCACCCGTCGCTCGACGCGCAGCGTCACCGCGTCGTCGGCGTCGTACACCAGGGCGCGTCCATCGACGACGCGCACGACTGGGAGCGATGCGCGCGCGCGCGATTCATCGTCGCCCCCGTCGCGCGCGTTCGTCATCAGCGGCGAACGCGCGCGCGAGACGCCGTGAGACGACGTTTACCGTCCACGGACGGTCGACGACGACGCGCTCGCGCCGCGCGTCGGTGGATGCGGTCGGCATCGCCGCCGCCGGTCGGCATTTCCGAGCGCGCGCGCGAACGAACGAACGAACGAACGCGCGACGCGAGGCTTTCGTCGATGGGCGCGCGTCGTGGTGGTGGGAGAGACGGCGCGTTCACCGTCTCCAAGGCTGCGAGCGACTCCGCGAGCTCGAGGGCGACGTTTTCCACCGCGCGCGACGCGCAGAGCGTGACGCTCGACGACGTGCCCGAATTCGTCGAGGAGCGCGCGCGCGCGAAGAGCGAGGAGCGCGCGAGACGCATCGGGAATCTCTTACTCGCGGCGTCGCTCTTGTTCGGCGTCGTGCGACGGGCGGTGGACTCGTGGCGGGCGAGACGAGCCGAGGCGAAGGCGAAGGCGAAGCGCCCTAGCGACGACGACGAGGAAGAAAAGGAGAACGAGACGAAAGAGGAGGAAGCCTAGGTCGGAGAAGACGTCGGAGGGGTGGGCGCGATGACAGAGGCCGGGGAAATCGCGGCGCCCAAGTACGAGCGGGTGACGGGAGGATTGGGGCTCGGGCTCGGGGTCGGGGTCGGCGCGGCGACGCTCGACGCGACTCGGTCGAGAATCGGCGGCGCGAAGAAGGAACAGCGCGCGTTACCGGTGACTGAGGATGGACTAGGGGACGATGTGATTGATTTTTCGTATCTGGATTCGACGCCGATACGGAACGAGCCCGGGAGCGCGAGCGCCACGGCGGTGGAGGCGCTGGTGGAGAACGCCGAGGAGGAGGCGCCCGAGGAGGAGCGCTTTGACCCGAACGAGAATCCGCGTTGGTGTCCACCGGGCACGGTGGAGCGTTTGAGAAATTTGCAATCGCCTCTGATACGGTTGCATCAAGAGATTGTTGACTTTAGTCGGTACTTGGAACCGACGGAGGAGGAAGCCGCGTCTCGAGCGGCGGCGGTGGAACGAGTTCGGGACATTGTCAAGGACATTTGGCCAGCCGCGCGATTCGAAGTGCACGGATCCTTCGCTACCGGTATGTATCTACCGAGCTCGGACATCGATGCCGTCATATTGGACAGCGGTGCGAAGAACCCGGCGCTGTGTTTGAAGGCGTTGGCCATCTCGTTGGCGCGGAAAGGCATGGCGCGGAAAATCCAACTCATAGCCAAGGCGCGAGTACCCATCGTGAAATTCGAGGAAGTCCAGAGCGGACACCAGTTCGATATCAGTTTTGACGTCGCCAACGGACCGGCGAGTGCGGAAATAGTGCGTGAGAATATGAAACGTTTTCCGGCATTGCGACCTCTCACGACGGTTTTGAAGGCGTTTCTCCACCAGCGAGGACTCAACGAAGTGTACTCGGGCGGTATCGGTTCGTACGCCTTACTGTGCATGGTCATGGCGCACTTGCAGTTACATAACACGACGTGTAAGTCAACCTGGGCCGGTTCGCACGGCGCGAGCGACGCCAGCGAGGGATGCCTCGGGACGCTCCTGATTGACTTTTTTGAGCTCTTCGGGCGTCGGCTCAACGCCGACGAAGTCGGAATCTCGTGCGGTGGGAAGGGTCCTGGCTTTTTCAAGAAGCGCGAAAAGGGAATGTTCGAAGACAATAGACCGTTTCTTTGGGCCATCGAAGATCCTCAGGACGAGACGAACGATCTCGGCAGGAATTCGTACGCGTGCAGACAAGTGAAGAGCGCTTTCGAACACGCCTTCACAGTCATCACCGCGCCCGTGGATAGTAGACACGGATTTCTCCTTCGGCGCATCGTGAAGATGGACCCTACTTGGTGCAAGGGTAGGAAACCACCGAAGAATCCGGGCGCGATTCGCGGGGTGGCGCTCGACTTTCCCCAATACATCGATCTCGGCCGAAAACGCGCCGCGAGAGAGCAAAAGCAAACGGCCGAAAAGGAGGCGCGGGGAAAGAAGCGCGCGCGCGTCGACGAGACGCCGGAAGAGGAGAATGTTAGCGAAGAAGACATTACGGTGTCTGAGTCAGAAGAAGAGGAGACGCCGAAAACAAAAAAGAAGACCAAGCGCGGCAAACGGGGCACCGCGCACAAACAGCGCACACCCGGTTACTTCGCGAAAGGTCGTCCAAACAAGAAACAAAAGACGGTGTCTTCCCAATGACAAAGTCGCGCGGGGTGAGGAGCGAGAACGCGGGCGCGTTTTCAAAGAAATGTTTAGCCATGTGAAATATGAACAAGTCGCTCAGTCGGTGAAGGCGGACTCCGCCAAATCGATGGCTCTACCGAGCGCCGCTGCCTTGTTCACCGTCTCTTGATATTCGCTTTCCGGGTTCGAGTCGGCGACGACACCGGCGCCAGCCTGGAGGTGAATCATCCACTCTCTCGACCCGGCGCTCTCTTTCGCTTGACGCGTCGGAATCACCATCGTTCGAAGCGCGAGCGCCATATCCATCTCACCGGTGAAACCGACGTAACCGATACCGCCTCCGTACGGGCCCCGGCGCGTTACTTCCAAATCGTCGATTATTTGCATCGCTCGCACCTTGGGCGCGCCGCTCACCGTGCCCGCGGGAAGCGCCGCGCGAAGGACGTCCCAGGGCCCGAGGTTATCTATCAAGTTACCCGTCACGGTCGAGGAAATGTGCATGACGTGAGAGTATCGCTCAATCTCCATGAGTTTCTCCACCTTGACGGTTCCAGCCTTGGACACGCGTCCGACGTCGTTGCGACCGAGATCGACGAGCATGACGTGTTCCGCGCGCTCCTTCTCGTCGGCCAAGAGGTCCACCTCGAGCGCCTCATCCTCTTCTTGCGTTTTACCTCGCATGCGCGTCCCCGCGAGCGGACGGTTCACCACCGTGCGCTCCTTGTCCACGCGGCACAAAATCTCCGGACTCGACGCGACCAACATGCAATCTCGACCTTGGTAATAAATCATGTACGGCGAGGGGTTCACGACGCGCAGCGCCCGGTACACCTCGAACGGGTCCACGCGCGTTTGACGCTGAAATCTATGACTGAGCACGAGCTGGAAAATATCACCCGCCTTGATGTGTTCCTTCGTCGCCGCCACCGCGCCCAGGAACTCATCCTTCGTCATCGTGCTATCCTTCGGCTCGCTCGGTCGCTGGTTGAGCTCCAAGTTGACGTACCCTTGCTGCAAATCCGGCAACTTTGCCGGATGTAAATCATCAATCATCTCGTCCAAAGCATCCATGCCTCGCTCGTACGCCTCATCCATGCTCTCGTACTCGTCCGTCAGCACCCAGTGCACGACGTACAGCTGTTTCGTGGCGTTATCGAACACCACGACGTCCTTGTACAGACCCAGATGAATATCCGGAAGCGCCCTATCGTCCGTCGGCGCCCGATCGAAATCCAGCTTACTCTGATACTGATACCGCACGGTATCGTACCCTGTGAACCCAACCCATCCACCGGCGAAACAATCCGGCAATCCCGGCGTCTTGCACGGTCGCCAATCCTCGCTTATCCTCTTCATCACCTCCATCGGGTCGTCCTCTCGCGTCGTCTCGCTCGCCCCCGTCCCGTGATTCGTCACCGTCACCTCGTACTCCTTCGCCGTCACCTCCATCGCCGGTCGTCTCCCCAAGAACGAATACCGACCGATCTGCGTGCCGCCGACCACGGACTCGAGCAAAAAGCTCGGCGCCTCGCGCTCGTCCTCCTTGACCAACATTCGATACGCCAGGATGGGCGTCAACTGATCGTCAAACATTCGTCGAAAGAGCGGCACGACGTTGCGTCCATCCCGCACGGCGTCGTCGAAGGCGGTTCGTTGCGACGCACGCGCGGTGTTTGAGCTCGCTGACATCCGCGCGGCGACTCGCGCGCGACGCGGAACGCGCGATTCGGTCGCTCGGACGACGCGCCGATGGCCGTGACCTCTCGACGCCGTTCGCGTCGTCGACGTCGACGCGCGCGCGGCGACGGACATGACGAACGCGCGCGATGCGTGGGCGCTCGATCGACGCGTCGATTCGCGCGCGCGCGGCGACGAACGGTGGGCGTCGCGCGCGCGAGTGTGACGCCGCGTCGCGTTCAGGTTTTCAGTCGCCGCGCGCGCTCGACAGACGCCGTCGCGCGCGCACGAGCGCGCGCGCGATGGGCGCGTACGAGCGCGCGAGCGCGCGCGAGGGAACGACGATGACCGGGGCGCCGAAGCTCGAGTTCGTTCGAGAGATGTTCGATCGCGTCGCGGAGACGTACGACGTCGTGAATGGATGGCTGGCGTTCGGATTCGTCGACGCGTGGCGCGCGCGCGCGCTCGAGAGTGGATATCGAGCGGTGCTGAACGCGCTCCCGAACGGAAGGCGCGTGTTGACGCGAGGCGCGCGCGTGTTGGACGTCGGGTGCGGGACGGGTAACGTGACGGAGGCTGTCATGTACTCGACGCTCGCGCACCTGGCGGTGGACGTCGCGGGCGTGGATTGTTCGCCGGGGATGATTCGCGAGGCGCGAAGGAAAATGCCGAATAACTCGTTCGAGGTGATGGACGCGGCGAAATTGAACGAGGCGTTCGAGGAAGGTTCGTTCGACGCCGCGGTGACGTGTTATACGCTGAGAAATTTCCCAGATTTCGAAACCGCGCTGGAAAATATGGTGCGCGTCGTGAAACCGGGCGGGACGATCGCGATCGTGGACGCGTTCCCGCCTCGCGGCGCGTTCGGATGGTTGCTTCGAGCGTGGTTGCGAGTGATGCTGCCGTTGATCGGGGCGACGCTGAACGGGGAGAGAAAGGCGTACGAGTATCTCGGGCGGTCCATAGAGGCGGCGCGAACGCCGGAAGAAGTGGTGGCCGAGCTCGAAATGTTGGGATGCGAGGCGGTGGAGGCGTCGAGAATGTTTCCGTTTGGTGCGGCGGCGGTCGTCGTCGGACGTAAGGCGGAGTAGACGTCTTTACATCGATGTTGTAATTGTATGTACGCTGTGAGTCTCGCTCTTTCAGCTCTTTCGCGCTCAAGTCGAGCACGCGCATCCTCCGCGATTGTTGTTCGCTTGGCACGCGCAACAGTTTCCTTCTCCGCGACACCCGACGGCGCCGCCGCAACCGCCGTTATTGCAGTTGCACGTATACGGACCGCTTGAGGCGATTGCGTCGGCGACGCCATCGCACGTGGTTCCGCTGTTCGCCCCGTCCGTGTAGTCACACGACCCCGGGACGTTCGGAGGTACGTCGACGCAAGCTTGGCACGCATACGGGCACGCCGCGCCGTTCCCGCAATTTCCACACACTCCGTATTGCTGGTCATTGGAGCATGTCGAATCTTGGAACCGACACAGCGGGTACTCACATTGCGCCTGGCACGTGTACGAAGTGATCGCCCCCGTCGCCGGATCGATCTGCGGGCAACAAGACTCGCCAGACGAACAACATGTTTCGTCACAGCAGAAGCGGTCGTCTCCGCAGGGTGTCAGATCGGGACGACCGTCGCAGTTCCCGGGCGGGGGGCCAGTGCACGGCGAGCCCTGGCACACTAGACTCCCCGAGTCTGGATTCACGCAGCAGTAGTTCGTTGACCCAGTAGAGTTGCTGCAACACGTGTCGCCGCAACATATACCCTCATCCGACGGCAGCGTTCGCCCGACACCAGACGGGTCGCACGGTTTTAATTCGTTTCCGGGTATGGAACAAAAGGGTGGCTCAGGACAGAATGGATTTGGACAGTCCCCTTTGTTGCAAATGGTTAATCCGCACACCACGCAACACTGCCACTGCTCCTCTCCTGCGGGCGCGTACGGGCAACACACCTCATCACAGCATATTCTGTCAGGATTCGAAAGACATTCCGAGCCGAGAGACCCGGGCGCGCACTCGGGCGGCGGCGGCGGACACTGAAGTCCCTCGTCGATGCAAATCGTGTACCCGACGGGTTCGACGAAACAGCACTGTTTGTTTCTTGGACACGCGTGTTCTCCTTGATACGGACAGTAGTCATCGCAATCCACGAAGTTGTCGACGCACACATTCCAGTCGTGCACGCGATTACGACGCTTGCAACAGTACTGGCCTGCGGCGCACGGGGCGTCGTGGTCGCATATCGGCGCGCACTCGTCGGTCGAATCAACGCACGAGTTGTGCGTGTGGCCAAAGAAATCAGCACCGACATCGCAACAGATGAGTCCATCTCCTCTGTGAAAGATGCTCGCGCAATCATCGTTCGACGCACAATCGATGTAACGACGCTGAGTCGCGAAAAGAAAATCGTACCACCATTGATTTGGGTCTTCAGCGCGCGCCGCATTTCGAGAGTTTACGACGAGGTGAATGCGGCCATCTCGAGGACTGCTCACGGCGTTTTCGAGCGCATACGAACGAGCGGCCAAGTAAAAGTCGATGCCCACGTCGTCTACCACCACCGGTGGAAGGTCGCGACTGGCGCCGTCCCGAGCGCCTCGATTTCGTCGACGGGATCGACGAGACTGGGAGGGATTCGCGAAGAAGGACGCGATCCAATCCATGTCTTCCGGCGCTTCGGTCGAAGAACGGGAGCGTCCGATTGTATTCGTCGTGTAAGAGGACAGAAATTCATCTCTCGCTTGCACGAGGAAGTCTTGGACATCAGCCATGTCAAAATTTTCATTGTCGTCTTGGCTTTGAGACGGATTTCGAGGCGCGCGTCGGTTCCCTGGAGATCGCCGAGCGCTCGGAGCCGCGGCTTGCGCCACCGCTGAAAGCCCGAGACACAGTATCAAGAGAAAGTTCACACGCGTTCGCACGTTCGGCATCGCAAGCTGGAGACGAGAAATAGCGCCCGAAACGGCTGAAAACGCCACAAAAAACGCCGACGTGAATGTTAACTCGTCAACATCAACTCGAACTCACAACCGTTGTCTGCGTCGATGAAGACGAACTGGTCGGTTTCGCGCGTCGTCCGACTGGATATTCCTTCACCGAACCGACGACCGTCGCGCGTTTTGCCACGTTTCGGACAGACTCTTTGTAATTCTCGCTTTTGAAAACGTTCCAATGTTCGCCGAGCGCGTCGGCGAGTCGTGTCAACAGAGCAATCGACGTCTTTCGCGGTCGAGACCGAGAGCTTATGGGTTCGGGCTCTTCTCCTAAGAGACCGCGTAAAGTCGCCGCCGCGCACGTCGCCAGAGGGCGAAGCGCGTAACCGCCTTCGAGCGCGACGACGACTCGAGATTGAATCCCGACGAGCCGCTTCGTCATGTGCATGTACCCGCGCGTCGTGACCATCATGCCACCCAACGGATCGCCATCCGCGGCGTCGAACCCAGCCGCGATGATTATCAAGTCCGGTTCGAAAGATTGCAACACCGGCTCGATGACGACGTCGAACGCCGCTAGATAATCCGCATCGCCGAGTCCCTTTTCGCTCCACCCGACGTTTACATTCGTACCCTTCGCGCCTAATTCCGACGGCGCGCCGGTGCCCGGATAGAATCCGTCGCCGTACCGATGTAACGAAATGTACATGATGTTCTCGTCGTCGATGGTCAAATCCTGCGACCCATTCCCGTGGTGCACGTCCCAATCCAGAATGCACACGCGGCGGATGCTCTCGCTCTCGCGCATCGCCGCTCGAGCGGCGACGACGCAGTTGTTGAAAAAACAAAACCCCATCGCTTGCGCGCACACCGCGTGATGTCCCGGCGGACGAACCACCGCGAACGCTCGATCGCACTCGCCTCGACACACCGCCGAACACGCCTCGACGACGCACCCGGCTGCCATTCTCGCCCCCGCGGCGGTGTGGCGCGTAAAAAATATATCGTCGCCGAACACGTTCTCCCCAGTCATCACCTGAACACCCTCGCCCTTTTCATCGAACGCCTCCGCGACGAACGCCACGTGTTCGCTCGAGTGCGCCAAAAGAAGCTCGTCCTCCGTCGCCTCGCGCGACGAGATTCGCGAGCACCGTTCGTACAAATTCTGCGCCTTTATCTCGTTCACCACCACCCTGTGCCTCGCCGGTTGTTCAAAGTGTCCCTCCTTTTCGTGCAATTCCATCGCTTCATCGTGCACGATCCCGACTTCGACGACCGCTCGCGTCGCGGCGCTCTCCTCTCGCGTCGCCGAAACCGCCGCCGACGTCGACACCGTTCGCCTGTGCCTCCTTCGCGCCAGCGGCGGCGGCGTCTGCACTCGCGCGATGGGATGACGCGTCGTCGGCGCGGACGTCACGCGAAGTGCGTCCAATCCATCGACGAGCGCGTCCACGTCGAGCGCGTCCGCGTCGAGGACGTCGCGCGCTGATGTTTTCTTCTCGTCGAGCGCGTCGCTTCGAGCCTTGACGCTCGCGACGCGCGCGAGCACGGCGGCGACGCGCGCGTCGTCAAACGCGGACGACGCCGACGCGTCTTTCGTTCTCTCGCGCGCGGGCGCGCGGTCGGAGGACATGACGACGCGGCGCGGTCTCGCGCGCGACGATTCGGAAGTCGAACGGTTCTTTTTCCTCGCGAGACGCGGACGCCGCGGAGATCGGCGATGACGCGCGACGCGGACGCGCTCGCGCTCGAGGGCGCGCGTCGTCCGCACTACACTATTCTTTCGCGTCGTTACACGAAGCGCGTTCGCTCGCGCGTTCACTCTCTCGACGTTCGCACGCGAACGCGACACCTCGCGTCTCCGTTCGCTTTCGATTCCGCGAGCTCGACGCGCGCCGTCGGCTCGTTCACATTTCCGAACCACACCTCCACGTCCAGCGAACAACACGTCGTATTCGTCAGGAACGCGACGTCTCTCTTTTCAAAAAACGCGTGATACGCGCACGTCGTCGTCTCGAACGACGCGCCGCCGCCGCCGTCGTCGTCGTCCGTTCGCGTCCACGCGCCCGGCGCTAAATCATTCGTCACGTTCGCCACCATACCCACCAACGCGCGCGCGCGATTCCCGCTCAGCATCAACGCCCCACGCACGAGTCCACCGTTCATCGTCGTCGCCGTCTTTTCGCTCCCCGCGCGCGCGCGCACGAATTCGAGCGTCGCCTCGTCGTTCCCCAAGAATGGTCGCAGCGTCTCGTACGTCGCCAACGCGCGCGCCGCCGTCTTCACGTGCGTGGATTCGACGTCTCCGAGCTCGCGGCGCGAGGACGATTCCTCGGCGTAGAGTTCCTCGGCGCGAGACGCGATGCGAGACGCGGTGATGTCCTCGCGGCCGGCGAGCGAGGGAACGGTTTTCATCGCGTCCACGAGCGCGCGCGTGAAGGCGGCGCTCTCGACGCGTTCCAGCCACGCGCGAGCGCGAGTGGGGAGCCAGTGGTCGGTGGCGTACGCTCTGGTGAACGCGCGCGAGGCGACGCGCGACATGACGGCGAGAGAGACGCGCGTTCGCGCGGTGGTGTCGGGGAGTCCCGACGCGTTCGTCCCGGCGTCGGCGGCGCGCGCGAGCCAAAGAATGTAAAACTACAATGCGATCGTCATGACGATCGCTTCGTGGACGCTCGACGCGTTCTGGCGTCTCTCGAGGTGTCGCACGCGCGCGCGAAGGCCCAGAGACTCGCGAAGATGTCCTCGGGCGCGCGGCGAGATTCGCCGCAGAGTTCGGCGAAACGAGCGAACGCGGCGTCGACGCGCGCGGCTTCGGACGAGAGGGCGTCGATCGTCGCGTCGAGGTTCGCGAGGAAGCCTCCGAAACGTCGTCCAGACTTTTCGCTCTCGAGTTTGATTCGCGTGGCGCCTCGCGTGAGGGTGCGCACGATGCCCTCGAGTTCGACGCGCGCGACGCGACTCGCCGCCTGACACGCGCCGAGCTCTTCGGCGAGAGATGTCTCTCCGTGTCGTCGGTCGACGAGTTCGACGACGACGTCGAGCAAGGTGAGACCACCCGCGTGCGACGACGTCGTCGCTCGCACGTCGCGAAGTTTGTGGAGAGAATCCAGCGTGACGCCCGCCGTCGTGGATCGCGGACCGCCGGCGTTTAAAAAGTTGCCGACGCGCAAGACGCACGCGAGGACTCGCCGTAAGGTTTTCGACTCAGTGACGGCGCGACACGCGGTGTCGATGGCCTGTAATCCGGCGTACGCCTCAGTCAAGAGTTCCGAAAACTGACGAACGTACACGAGCGCCGCGAGCTTCTCCTCCAATCGCTCGATTCCGGCGAGATCCATTAGAAATTTCTCCGGCGGCGTGAGCGCGGAGACGTCGCCATCGAAACGGTGCATCACCGCCACTTCTTCCTCCTTGGGCTCGCACTGAAGCAACACGGCCAAGCGTTCGATCGTGAGTCCGTCGTTCGGATCGCCCTCGCGAATCGCCTCGACGATCTCGTCGGCCGTCATCGGGAAACGCGAAAGCATGATGGATATGTTGTTCGCTCGCGGAATCGGAATCAACGTCGGCATTCCGAACGCGTCTTTGGACTTGGACGTCGGCTTCTTGCTAACCTCCGCCTTTATCTCAAAGTTCTTCACAAGCGCGTCCTTCTCGGCGTCGTTCAACTCGTCATCGTCGATGTCTTCCCACCATGTGTTCGTCGTCACGGAAATCTTGTCCCAAAACACTTTGCGCAGGGTCGGGCCTCGCTCGACGGATTTCGCGGCGAGAGAGACCGCTTTGAACCGCCCGATAGGCGGCGGCGGCGGTATCGGTGGTGCCGACGGTGGCGACGGCACCGTCGACGGCACCGTCGATCCCGGAGGTGGCGGTGGCGGTGGCGGCGGTACGGGCGGCGGCGGTGGTCCCTTGAGCGTCGAAGGCGGACGTAACGGTAATGGTGGTGGTGGTGGTGGTGGTGCTGGAATATTCGCCGGCGAGGATCGCCGTTCGTCGAGACTATCATCGACGCTAGGCGTCGTCTGCACGCTGACGCTTTCGGTGACGCGCTCGCGATTTTCAGCGAGAACGGTTAAATCCAAAAAGTAATCCTCCGGTATCAACGTCTCGTCCGTGCAATCGAGTTCGTCTCGCGTCACGCGCACGACGGTGGCGTCGTCGCTGAGATCGACGAAGCCCGTGTGAAAAGCGAACGTCATCACGGGAGATAATTCGTCCCTCGCTTCGTCGCCAGTCCAGTGAAACATCGAGATGACGACGTCGCCCTCGAGCACGAGCCCTCCCGACATCTCCACCGTCGTGTTGAACTGATGTCCCGTGCGCACGAGTTCCATCCCGATCGGCACGAGTCCGTGCCTCGTGCCGTGCCAATCGGGAGCGATACCCTGCGTCCAGCTCTTGCCGACGACGTGCCCGCGGCACGAGACGAGCGTGTACGGTCGCCATCCTCCTCGTTCGATGGCTAAACCTCCGGCGATGACGAGTCGTTTCAATCGCAACCCCCGCGTGGGAATAAAATCCCTCTTCGACGCGTCGCGTGCATCTCCTCGACCTCGCGCGTCGACCGTTCGGCACAAGTACTCGCCGTACCGAAGTTGCGCGCAAGACGGTGTCTCGCTGCGCTCGCGCGTAAACGCGCGCGGCGGCGGCGACGGCAACTCACCGAACGCCTCATCGATCGTCGTCTCCTTCGCGCTCGCGTACGCGATGAAGCACGCCACGACGTACCGCAACATTCCAGGCGCATCGAATCCATCGTGCGCGCGCACGTGAAAGCACACGACGTTGGAGTCCGACATGTCCAACCAATTCTTTGCGCTCGAGCACGCGCTCAACACGCTGTCCAACTCTCCCGCGCACACCCCTCGCGGACGCTCCCAAAACGATTGAAACTCGACGAACCACCCAAAATCATCGTACATCGCCCGCGTCGACGTCAGCGCGTCGTTCAGCGCGATGAGAAGGACGTGTCCCGACGGGTGCGCGTCTCGCAGCGCCGCCGCGTCCTCTCGCAGCGCGCGCGCGTACCTCTCGTCGCCCTCGTCCCGCGGTCCCGTGTATTGGAACGCGAGCACGCGCTCGGCGAGGTAAGTCGGGCGCGCGTACAGGTCCGCCCGCGCCGCGCGCTTCGTCGTCGGCGCGAGGGAAAACAGACGCGCGAATCCCACGGTGGGCCCGACGCTCTCGGTCTCGCGCGTCGACGACGGCGAGGACGCCGACGCGCTCGCGTGCGAGGACGTGGACGCCTCGCCGGCGCCGCGCGCGCGCGATTCGTTCGCCCCCATGGGGCGTCTCTCGCGCGCGAGGAGGGAGAGAATGCGGACGCTCGACCTTAACCGTCACGTCCGCCGTCGGGACGAGACGCGACGGGACGGGAGCTCGAGCGGGCGAGCGCGTGAACGAACGAATGAATGAATGAATGAATGAATGAAAACGATAACACGGTGGTTTCGAGACCGAGGCGCGACGACGCTCGACGGCGCGCGTTGGCTCGAAACGAATACGAATAAATCAGAGTTTGGACGCGAGACGCTCCTCGCCCGGATGGTACTGGTGCGATTGAATGTACTCCAACCAATCCTCGTGCGTCTTCACACCCTGCGGTGCGTGGCCGAGACCTCTGGCGACGATCATCTCGCAAATCTCAGCAGTCAGGGTGACGGAGACGTCGCGAATAGAGTTCATGTCGGGGAAGAGATGGCCGGCGTCGATCTCGGCGTCCGACGTGATGGCGGAGAGCGACTCGGCGGCGGCGAGGAATAAATCATCCGTGACTTGAGACGCGTCCGTCAGCGCGGCGGCGAACCCGAGGGCTGGGAATACGTACGCGTTGTTCGCTTGCGCGGGGAAAACCTTGACACCGTCGCGCTTACGAACGACGGGATCGAAGGGCGATCCGCTCGCGAAGACGACTCTGCCGTCGCTCCACTCCATCGCTTGCTCAAACGTGCACTCAGCTTTCGACGTGGGATTGGAGAGCGGGAAGATGATCGGTCGCTCATTCAGCGCACACATAGACTTGACGATATCCTGGGTGAACGCACCGCCTATCGTACTCACGCCGATCAAAGCGGTGGGCTCGATGGCGGCGATCGCCGACGCCAAATCCGGTTGGTATTCTACATCGTGCGCGAACGGTATCTTGTGGTGCTGCAACCCGTCGAGACGACTTTTACACACCAGGCCCTTACTGTCCATAAAGTAGCACCTCTCCATGGCCTCTTTGTGCGACATGCCAGTCTTTTCCATGGCCATGGCGATCAACTCTCCGATGCCGACGCCCGCTTCTCCCGCTCCGTAAAATAAAATCTTCTGATCTTCCAACCGACCCTTCGTCGCTCGCAGCGCGCTCAACAAAGCGGCGAGCGTGATCGACGCGGTGCCTTGAATGTCGTCGTTGAAGCACGGTCCGGTGGTTCGATACTTTTCTAATATCCGGAACGCGTTTGAGTTTCCAAAGTCCTCAAACTGCACCAAACAATTCGGCTGCCACGCGCGCATCTCTCGCATGAACTCATCCACGAGCGCGTCGTACGCCTCTCCCTTCAGCCTCTCCCTCTTCAATCCCTTATAATTCGGGTCCTCGAGCAATTTTTTATTATTCGTTCCCACGTCCAGACACACCGGCAGACACGTCGAAGGATGCACGCCGGCGCACACCGTGTATAATAAAATCTTCCCCTCGCTGATCCCCATCCCCCCAGCGCCCAGATCCCCGAGTCCTAAAATTCGTTCACCGTCCGTCACCACCGCCACCGCCACGCGCTCGTCCCCGTGACTCGCGCCCTCCGCCCTCGCCGCCGACGACGCGCCCCCGACCCCTCGGCTCAGCCACGCCATCTCCTCCTTCCAGTGTCGCCGAAGCTTCGCCCCGACCGCGCCCGCGTCGTCCGCCGTGACGTACACCCCGTTCACCGGCGTCGGGAGCTCGTGGTACCGCTCGCACGCCTCGCCCACCGTCGGCGTGTACACGAACGGCATGAGTTCGAGCGGCCGAGAGATGAGCGCGCGATAAAACGTCTCCGTGTCCCCGCGCTGGAGCGTGCGCAGGTACACGTACCGCTCGAGCGGGTCCGCGATGGCGCGGAACGCGTCCATCGCGCGTCGGAGGCGCGTCATCGCTCGAGAGCGACGCTCGACGCGCGCCCGGACGGCGCGGGGCGTCTCGAAGTGATGCGACGAACGAGGCGCGGGCGTCGGCAGAGTCCGTCGCGCGAGGGCGACGCGCGCGAGGGACGAGGGAGATGTCGGGAAGAGAGCCGCGCGTGGAGACGGCGACGTGCGGAGGCGGATGGCGGGCGACGAGCGCGGCGACGCCCATCGTGAATCGTGAGCGCATCCGAGCGCTGGAGCTGAGCACGAACGCGCCGACGACGCCGGAGATGCTCTTCGACAGCGCGCTGGAGTTGACGCACGAGAGCGGGGTGACGCTTCGGTTTCACGCCGAGGACGCGCTTCGGGAGTGGGTGGCGCTGGATTTGCCCGCGGTGAAGGTGGCGGCGGCGGAGACGTGGACGAGAGCGCACGTGGAGCGTTTCGGGGACCGCGACGCGAGAGGAAACGACGAGTCGACGGCGACGGGGACGAGCGAACCGTCGACGTTAACGGCTGCACCGGCGTCGTCGTCGTGGAATTCGACGGAGAAGAGTGCGAGTTACGATTGGACGTTTACGACGCCGTACGGCGGAAGCGTCGTCGTCGACGCGGGCGTCGATCCCGCGCCGTCTTGGACGACGACGGAGCGACGAATCGACCGCGCGATGCTCACGGAGAGAGATCCCATCCAGATGTACGACGAGCTGACGCTGTACGAGTCCGAACTCGACGATAACGGCGTCGCGCATCTCGGATTAAAGGTGCGCGTCATGCCCAAGTGTTGGTACGTGCTCCTCAGATTTTGGCTCCGCGTCGACGGCGTGCTCATTCGACTGCGAGAGACGCGGTTCTTTTGCGACACCACGGAGCGGGACAAATCCGGCGCGGTGGTCGTCGTTCGCGAGACTCAACACCGCGAGGAGACGTGGGACGCCTTGCGCGCGCGCGGCGCCCCGTGCGAGCCTCGCCAGTTCCCCGACCCCGACCAAGCCGCCGGCGTCCTTCTCGCCGCCGGCGGTCCGGTGGACATCACTCACCACGAGCTCGTCCTTCGCGCCGACGCGTCGTCGCGCCCGACACCGCCCCTCGCGGCGCGGGCACACTGATGACTCACGACTGGGTGGTTGCGCGCGCGCGAGCCTCCTCACCCATTTCTTTCCCAGTCCACACACTACACTAACTACGTAC
>Ga0208410_1000052_pt1 | contig 60579 bp, 64 predicted proteins | sample ETN02SmetaG_3_FD_185787 | JGI IMG/M metagenome (GOLD analysis project Ga0208410, IMG submission 185787) | Marine microbial and viral communities from oxygen minimum zone, Eastern Pacific Ocean - ETNP2014F10-02SV257 (SPAdes) (version 2) | ecosystem: Environmental > Aquatic > Marine > Oceanic ... | reverse complement strand
TCATTAACAATTGCATCACTCCTAATAGAAAACGATAAAACATTTGTAGGCTTATCAATGTTTCTATATTTTTTATTAAGTTCTCTTATCTCTTTATCGTTTGTAAGCAGTACACTAATCTCATGATTTAATTCATTTCCATTAAGCATATTTTCAAATGTTTGTTCTAAAACTTCGCCTACAAATGAAACTTCATGCTCGGTCCATTCCTTAGTTTTCTTTATAAATATCGATCGCGATTTATTCATTTTTATTTTTTAAGTTTGGAATAAGCCTTAACGATTTTATCAACTAGGCGATGCCTAACAATATCTTTTGATTGAAAATTTATAATTTCAATACCTTCTTCTTTTGGTAATAATTTTAATATCTCTTTTAATCCTGATGAGCTTCCAGTTGGTAAATCAATTTGTGTTACATCGCCTAAAATCACCATTTTTGAATTACGCCCCAATCTTGTAACAAACATCTTCATTTGCATATTTGTGGTATTTTGTGCCTCATCTAAAATTATAAAAGCATTTTCTAATGTTCTACCCCTCATAAATGCCAAAGGAGCTATCTCAATTATCCCTGACTCAATATTGTTTTCTAATATTTTTTTTGGCATCAAGTCATTAAGGGCATCATATAAAGGCCTCAAATATGGATCAATTTTTTCTTTCAAATCACCGGGCAAAAAACCCAATCTTTCTCCAGCTTCAACTGCTGGGCGTGAAAGTATTATTCTTGAAATTTGATTGTTGATCAAACTTTGTACAGCGGCAGCTACTGCTAAATAAGTTTTCCCAGTTCCTGCTGGCCCCACTCCAAAAACTAGGTCATTTTTATTTATAGCATCAACAAATTTTTCTTGATTTTTAGATCTAGCGTAGATTTTTTTATTTTTAGTTTTAATTAGGAACTTATCTTTATCAATCTTTTTACTTTTTAAAAACACATCTATATCTTTTATGCCTAATTTAATTCCATTATCTAATTCGTTGTAAAGTTGCATTATCTTATCAGCGGCCATTAAGCTTGATTCGTTATCTCCCGAAATTTCTAAAATATTCCCAAGATAAGAAATCGAAACTCCATAATAATTTTCAAATTTCGCAAGATTTTGATCATGATTACCATATAATTCTGGCAAAAAAGAATTATTCTCAAATTCAATAGTATGTTTTTTATTAACTTTATTTATTTGTTTGCTCTTTTGCATTTACTGTAATATTTCACCTGACAAACTATTCTCGTTAACCTTAGTAATTTTTATTTCAACGATATTTCCAATACATGAATTATCTGATTGAAAATGGACAGATTGTAAATATGGAGATCTTCCAGAAAAATAATTCGTTGATGTTTCTTTTTCAACTAATATAGGGAGATTTTTATTTAAAAATTTCCTATTAAAATTGTACATACTTTTTTTTATTTCATCCTGTAATCTTGACAATCTTTCTGACTTTATCTTTTCTTCAATCTGATCTTCCATCTGGCCTGCGGGTGTACCTGGTCTTGGTGAATATTTAAAGCTATACGCATGCGCATATCCTATTTTCTCTATTATTTCTTGTGTCTTAAAAAAATCTTCTTCAGTTTCCCCAGGAAAGCCAACAATAAAGTCCCCAGATATGGCAACATCAGGTCTAACAGATTTAAGTTCATTAATAATATCAATATATTCAGATGAGGAATAATTTCTATTCATATTCTTTAATACTTCATTAGATCCAGACTGAATTGGTAAATGAAGATATGGCTGAAGTTTTTTAATATCCTTGTAGCTTTTAATTAATTTTTCATTCATGTCATTAGGGTGACTAGTGGTGAATCTAATCCTTTTAATATCTAAAAGAGATAACTCATAAATTAAATCTGAAAAATCCATTTTGTCGTAACTGTTAGTCCATGCATTAACATTTTGACCCAACAAGATGATTTCTTTAACGCCAGAATTAATCAAGTCAAGCGCTTCATCTTTTATTTCTGAGTATGGCCTTGAAGTCTCAACTCCTCTAGTATATGGAACGACACAAAATGTGCAGAACTTATCGCAACCCTCTTGAACAGATAAAAATGAGCTGACATTTCTATTAGCTTTTAACCTTTTTGGTAGTTTTTCAAATTTATCATTATCAGGAGGCTCTATATCAATAATAGCTTTTTTCTTTTTTGACTTATCATTTTCAAAAGATTTTAAAATCTCAGGTAGGTGATGATATGTTAAAGGTCCAAAAACTAAGTCAATAATTGGAGCTCTTTTAATTAACTCTTTGCCTTCAGCTTGTGCAACACAACCAGCAACAGCTATTGTTGTTTTTCTTCCTTTGCCTGATAGGCTTTTTTTTATTCTTCCTAGTTCAGAATAGATTTTTTCTGTTGCCTTTTCTCTAATATGACAAGTATTTAAAATAACCAAGTCTGCATCTTCAACTGAATTAACGGATCCATAATCATAGGGACTCATCATTTCCTGCATTCGATCACCATCATAAACATTCATTTGGCAACCAAAGTTTTTAATGTATAAACCCTTTTGGGTATTTTTATTTGAATCCATTATGTGATTTCTTTATTGCTTTTTTCTTGCATATAGCTCAAGCCTATGATCAACCAAATCAAAACCTAATTCTTCTGCAATCTTTTTCTGTAGCATTTCTATTTCTTGATTTTGGAATTCTATAATGTTTCCACTTTCAATATCAATCAGGTGATCATGATGATCTTTTTCTTGAAAATTCTCATAACGAGATCTCCCATCACCAAATTCATGCTTAATTAAAATACCAGACTCCTCAAAAAGTCGAACTGTTCTGTAAACCGTTGCTACAGAAATATTATCATCAATAGCAATTGCTCTCTTATGTAATTCCTCAACATCGGGATGATCATTTGAAACATCAAGAACCTTAGCAATAACTCTTCTTTGCTCTGTTAGTCTTAAGCCTTTATTCTCGCATAATTCTTCTATACTCATTTTCTATTATCCTTAATCCAAATATAAGCACTAAATATATATTTTTTGCAATAATAACCCATCTTGATATGAATTATTAATCTTATAATAATTTTTTATGTTTTTTATGTAAACAAATCCTATTTTTTTATAGAAATCAATAGCTAAATTATTGTTTTCATTAACTTCTAGAAAACATCTATGAATTTTTTTATCTACAAAATATAATTCAATTTTCTTAAATAAAAGCGAACCAAGTCCTTTATTTCTATATTTACTTTTTATTTCAAGAGACAAAATTTCTACTTCATCCATTAAATTCCTAAAAAAACAATATCCTATTGGGTTTTTACAGAAATAAATAATTAATCCATGTCCTCCTCCTTTATTCAGGAGATGTTCGATTTCTTCTTCATTCCAATTTCTAGTATATTTATCTTGCTGTAGTGCTTTTATTAACCTGCAATTAGAATTGTCTAAAACCTTAAAATCTATTTTATCTTTTTCATATACCATGATGATTTAACTTTCTCAGCAGCAGGTTCTGAAAAATAATTTATATCTTTTAATTTGTTGAGTTTTATTTTTTTCTTTTCCAAGCAAAACATAAGATCAAGCGACATATCTTTAAAGCTTCTTGATATTAAATCAAAGCTATCCAAATGAATAATTTCTTTTTGTAATGAATTTATGACCGCAAAATACTCTTCTGGTGAAAATTTCTTTTCCAAATCATTTTTTGTTGTCTTTAAAATATCGGTAATTCTATTACCATTATTATCAAAAGCTTGAACAAAAAATTCTTCGGCTCTTGAAGGCATAATACTTATAAATTTTTTATCTATCGATATTTCTTTATTAGAAAAAATTGATAGCAATTCTAATGAGGATAGCGAATACAGAGGCAGTGAAATTCCTTTTGCAACACCAAGAGCGAAAGACACCCCAACTCTTATGCTTGTAAAGTTGCCTGGTCCATTTGTTACAATAATATTATTTATATCTCTTAAACTTACTCCTGATTTATCTATTACATCAAATACAACTTCTGTAATAGTTTCTGACTGCAATTTATTAGCGTCATTAAAAGAATAATAACAATGCATATTATTATCTACAATCGATGCAGAACATGATTCATATGTTGTATCAATTATTAAAGTATTCATTAGAGAATTTTACAAATCTCATCGAAATCAAATCTGGGTGATCTTTGAAATAATTTTGAATGATCTCCATAACCAAGATTGCAGATAAAATTTGATTTAAATTCAGTATCTGTAAAAAATTCTTCATCTAGGCCTTCATTATCAAAACCTGACATAGGTCCACAATCTAGGCCCAAAAAACGGGCTGCAATTATAAAATAGGCACCTTGTAATGAACTATTCCTAAAAGCTGTCATTTCAGCAAATTCTTCCGACCATGAAAACCAATCTTTGGCTTCAGGATTGTGCGGAAAAAGCTTTGGTATATGATTATAAAATTTCTTATCATAAGCAATTATTGCTGTGATAGGGGCAGAGAGAGTTTTTTCAATATTTGACTCAATGACATGTTTAATTAATTTTTCTTTTGCTTCATTTGTTTTAATAAAAACTATTCTAGCTGGCGAACAGTTGGCACTTGTTGGGCCCCATTTCATAATATCATATAATTCATGCAGTAAATTTTCGGGTACTTCTTTAGAAGTCCAATCATTATGCGATCTACCATGTATAAAGATATCTTCGATTTTATTCATTTTGAAGAGGCACTACACTTTCTACTTCGGGCACATAATGCTTTAATAAATTCTCTACACCATTTTTTAATGTCATAGTTGAAGCAGGGCACCCATCACAAGACCCTCTCATACTAATATATACAATGCCATCCTCAAATTTATTAAAAATGATATCACCGCCATCTCTAGCTACAGCAGGACGAACCTTTTCCTCTATTATTGCATTAATTTTAATTGAGGTATCATCATCTAATTCTTTAATTTCTTCTGTGTGATTTACATTTTTATTTGTTATAAAAGGTAAGTCAGAAACATAATGATTAGATATACAACTTAGTACTTCTGTCTTGGTGTCTTCCCAGCTTTTATCTTTTAGAGTTACCGTAATAAAGTCAGACGCTAAGTATACACCACAAACTCCATCAATTCCGAATAGAGCAGTTGCAATAGGTGAAGCTTTAGCTGTATCGAGATCTTTATAATAAACTGATGGCATGTCTCCTAATACCAATTCTCCAGGTATAAATTTTAAAGTTTCCGGATTTGGCGTCTCTTCAGTTTGTATAAACATTTTTTACCTATTTATTTAATTCCAACAAGCTCATCAATACTATCATTACTTATATCACCTGGTATTACAACAACTGGAATAGAAAATCCAGACTTTGATATAAACTCAACTAATTCTCCTGGTGATTCACCTTTATTATTCGAAGCGATTACTAAGTAGCCAATATCGGACTTATCCTTAATTATATTATTTACAATATTAATTTTTGAACCGTGTAAAATCTCATAAAATATATTTACTTTTGAAAAGCCAGATATATTTTTCTGAAGTTCTTCAATAAGTATTTTAGTATTTTCTTCTGCTTCTTCTATTATTTTCCTCTCTACACCAAGCCAGTGAGTTTCCTTTTGGTTATCAATGGCAACAATTACAACTAGTTCTTTTTCAGCAAGCTCTGATCTTCTTGCTGCATATCTAACAGCAGATTCACATTCAGGCGTACCATCAATAACTACTAAAAAATTACCTGACAATTTTTCTCCAATAATCACCCTAAGCCAACAATAGATTTTACTTCATTAATTATAGGATCAGATTTTTCTTTGGCTTTAAGCATCCCATCATGAAGTATTTTTTTTAAATATGCCTTATCATTTTTTAACTCATTAAATCTTAATCTTATTGGCTCCATCTCATTTATTACAACATCACAAAGATCGTTTTTAAACTCTGACAGCTTTTTTCCTTCAAACTTATTGATAACTCCTTCAATCTTTTCGCCTGAAAAAGCGCTATATATATTAATTAGGTTATTTATCTCAGGTCTTTCATTTAATTCTTTGATGGCAGATGGCATAGGAAGTGGGTCAGTTTTAGCTTTAGCGATTTTTTTCATAATGAGATCATTATCATCAGAAAATTCTATTCTTGTCATTTCAGAGCTATCAGATTTCGACATTTTCTTTTCACCATCACGCAATGACATAACTCGTGAAGCCACTGGTAAAATCATTGGTTCAGGTAAAGGAAAAAACTCATTTTCATTAACCTTTCCAAAATCATTATTAAATTTTTGAGCGATATCTCTGGTAATCTCTAAATGTTGTTTCTGATCATCTCCCACAGGAACTAAATTTGCATGGTACAAAAGAATATCTGAGGCCATTAAATTTGGATAAACATATAAACCGACAGAAACTTTCTCTCTATTTTTACCAGCTTTCTCTTTAAACTGAGTCATTCTATTAAGCCAACCAATCCTAGAAACACAATTTAATATCCATGCTAATTCTGCATGAGCTGGAATTTGTGATTGAACAAAGATTGTTGCCTTATTTGGATCGATGCCAGAAGCTATATAAGCCGCAGCCACTTCAATAATATTCTCACTAAGAATCTCAGGATCCTGCCAAACCGTTATTGCGTGTAGATCAACAATACAAAAAATTGAATCAAAGTCATTTTGTACTTCTACAAAATTTTTAATAGCGCCAAGATAATTGCCAATATGCAGAGACCCTGAAGGCTGAACCCCAGAAAATACTCTTTCTTTCATTTTGTTTGTCATTTGATGATCAAAAATCCTTAATAAAGGTCTTTATATCATCTTTCCTGTAAAACCCTATGAAAAATAGGAACACTAAATAAGAGATTGAGCCAATCATCACCAAAATCACCAATGAGATAGCTGGATAAATTAAATTAATATTATTAATTAATAAACTTATTACTAAAAACATTATTGCAGAACTAAATAATATCTTGATGATATCCGCTAATGTATCTTTACCAAAAGAAACTAAAGATAATTCTTTTAGTTTTTTATAAAAAATTAGCACATGAATCCACGCAGATATAGATGTGGCATAAGCAATTCCAATAACGCCAAAACCAACATATAAAGGAATTGAAAGGACTATATTTATAGAAATCGCATAAAGACTAAACTTTAAAGGATTCTTTGTATCTGACATTGAATAAAAAGCCGAAGAAAAAATTCTTATCAAAACATAGGCTGGAAGACCCAGTGAAAAACCTATTAACACATTTGAAACAATTTTAACTTCTTCTGATCCAAAAAGACCATATTCATAAATAACACTTACAATAATTTCTGATAAAATTATCAAACCAAAAGCAGCTGGAATAATTAACGCAAGGGCTATTTTGATAGTATTGCTTAACAGTCCTTTCATCTCTTTTCTTTGATTATTAATATTTAAGGAAGTGAGATGAGGTAAGATTACTGTTCCTATAGAAATACCTATCAAAGCAAGGGGTAACTGATAAAGGCGCTCAGCATAATATAATATTGATATTCCGCCTTCTTTAAATGAACAGATAAGTCCTGAAATCAAAATATTAAATTGAACTGCAAAACCCGAAATTGTCTGTGGCCAAGCGAGTTTTGAAAAATCTTGTAAAGATTTATTATCTCTTTTTTTTACAAATCTTAATGAGAATTTCTGTTTTTTTAAAAAATAAAAAATTAATAAGAAATGTAGAGAGCCCGATATTGATACCGCAAAAGATAGAAGATAACCTCTATCTATCATGTTCAGATTGGGGAATAATAAGGCTATAATTAAAAAGATATTTAAGAATATTGGGGCTAATGATGTCACAAAAAACTTACCCTGATTATTAATAATTGCCGACCCTAGGGAAGAAAGAGATATAAAAATAATATAAGGTAAGGTTAATCTAGAATAACTCGTTGCAATATCTATTTTTGTTTGATTTTCACTAAAACCTCCAGCTAAAACATAAATCAGTAATGGCATTAATATTTGAGCAAACAAAACCAATAAGGTAATAGCAGTAGCCATATAAAATAAAACGCTTTCGGCAAAATTTATCGATTTGTTTTTATTTTCAGAAAAATCTCTTGAAAAGATTGGTATGAACGATGCAGAAAATGCGCCCTCTGATGTTATTCTTCTAAAAATATTTGGTATTCTTAATGCTATAAAAAATGCATCAGCAACAAAGCTTATTCCAATCACTCTACTAAATAACATATCTCGAATTAAACCAAGCAATCGACTTAAACCTGTGAATAAACTGACAGTTAAAATGCTTCTGGGCGCTCTATTATTATTCATATTCACTTAAGCTAATTGATTTAATAAGCTCTTTTTGTATATTTTCTATTTTACTTCTAGAAGATATTTTTTCACCACTCTTAGTTAAAACATAAAAAACATCTGTAGCTCTTTCGCCAAATGTTGCTATATGTGCACTCCTTATATCAATACTTAAGTCAGATATCTTTCTAGTTAAATCATTAAGAAGCCCAGGTCTATCTTTAGCGCTAACCTCAATAACAGAATATTTTTTTGACAGAGAATTATAAATTGATACATCAGGTAAGATATTAAATGCTGAAGACCTTTTATCAATATTATCTTCATAATTAATCACCGGAATTCCGCCTTCATTAATAAAAAGTAATATTTTCTCTTTAATTCTTGATAATCTTCTCTTATCAACAATTTTTTTCCCAAAATTATCCTGAATCCACAGAATATCAATAACATTATTCTTATTAGAAAATATTCTTGCATCAACAATATTAATATTCATATCAAGACATCCAGAAGTAATTCTTTCAAAAAGTCTTTTTCTGTCTTGAGTTATAACTGTCATTATTGTTGAAGAATAATTATCAGAATTATAAAAATCGATAATATCCTTTTCTTTGTCTTGATTTCCTTTTTCCCATGCAATTAAATTCTGAATTTGTATTTTTTCTGGGACTGATGTCCAGTATTTTTCGTCAACTAAATCAAACCACCTTAATTTATTTTGTTCACTTATATTATTTATTTCATATTTTATTTTTTTCTTGATTTCATTTGCTTTATATACTCTATCTTTCGAAGAGTAATTACCTGTTAAAGCAAGATATGTTTCTTTATATAAGTTTTTTAGCAGTTCTCCTTTCCAGTCATTCCATACACCCGGACCAACAGCCCTAATATCTGCAACAGTCAGAAATAAAAGAAGCTTAAGTCTTTTAGTGGTTTGGATTTTTTCAGCAAAATCTGAAATGGTTACTGGGTCAGAGATATCTCTTCTTTGCGCAAAATCACTCATCACTAGATGATCTAATACTAACCAAGAGATCATTTCTTCGTCTTTCTCAGAAAGGCCCAAACGCTTAGACATTTTTCTTACTACTTTTTGGCCTTCTTCTGAGTGATCATTCTCTCTGCCCTTTGCAATATCATGGAAGAATATTGCTAGAGAAAGAATTCTTTTTTCATCATTATCAAGGCTTAATGAGTTTAAAATATCAAAATCTTCATCTTTTGAGTGAAAGATTTTATTTAATTCCCCTACTGCCTTAATTAAATGTTCATCAGCTGTATAGTGGTGGTACATATTAAATTGCATTAAGCCTACAATTCTTCCAAAATCAGGAACGAATTTTCCTAAAACACCACATTCATTCATAGCTCTTAAAGTTTTTTCTGCCTCAGGACTACTTAAAATATCTGTGAATAGCTCATTAGTTTTAATGTCATTTCTTAATCTATGATCAATAAGATTGGCTGACCCTCTAATAATCCTTACCGCATTTGGGTGGGCAAATAAGTTATTTTTTTCGAGAAGATTAAAAAACAAAATTATCTTACTTGGGTCTTTTTTAAAAATATCTTCATTTGATACATTAAGCCTCCCTTTTGAACTATAAAGACCAAGCCCACCACCGGAATAAATATATTTAGCTGGAACTTCAAAAAAGTTTTTTATGTTTGAAATTAAAGAAGTTCTATTTTTTTGTCTTTCTTCAAGAACTGAGCATATTACTCTTGTTAAATCACCAACTTCTTTGGCAATAAGAAAATAATGCTTCATGAACCTTTCGACTGGTTTAAGGCCTTTTCTGTCATTGTAACTAAGTTTATCAGCCATCTCCATTTGAACATTAAAATTTATTATATCATTTGGATTTTTTTCAGTGAAATGCAACTGACACCTAATATACCAAAGAAAATCTTCACATTTCTTAAAGCTATCAGCCTCTTGCTTTGTAAGAACTCCTTTTTTAACCATTTGCTCAGGTCTTGAAGCTTGATAGCAAAAGTTTGTCATCCAAGATAAACTTTCTAAATCTCTGAGACCCCCTTTTCCATTTTTTATATTTGGCTCAACAAGGTATCTAGATTGTCCTTCCTTAATGTGTCTCGATTCCCTCTCTTCAAGCTTTGCATCAATAAATTCTTTTGATGATCTTTTAGAAATTGTACTCCTAAATTCTTTATCAAAAACTTTTTTTACCTCTCTATCACCACAAATATATCTTGCATCTAAAAGTGATGTTGTGATTGTCTGATCCTGAGCTGAAAGAGTTAAACACTCATTAATATTTCTTGATGCATGACCAATCTTTAGGCCCAAGTCCCAGAGAAAATATAGCAAGTTCTCGGTTACGCTCTCTGCCCAAGCAGTCTTTTTAAAAGGCATTAAAAATAAAAGATCAATATCTGATCCAGGTGATATCTTTCCTCTACCATAACCTCCGGTAGCTATTATTGCCATTTTTTCAAAATCAGTTTTATTTTGTGAAATATAATTATTAGCATTTAGATATTGATAATAATTTTTGATAACATAGTCATAAAGATTAGCTATTTCTCTTGCGCATTCAGATCCTTTATAATTCCCCCGTTCAAGATTTTCTTTTGCTTTTTTCAAAGAATTATTAATTATATCCTTTGTTGTTGATATAATTTCCTTATAACTCTCTCTGTTTTCTCTTAAATCAATATTTAAATAAGAAGAAAGAAACTCAAAAGAGTCATCATTTACTAATTCTTTAGTTAATTTATTCATATCAAGCTTATAATAAAACGTTTCATTACATTTATTGATTTTTTATTTAAAAATAAAATTTTAGACAAGATACTGTATTTTAGTAATTAAAATTTATAAAAATATATATTTTTATTATATAATTATAAAATACTTGACTAAATTATTATTTTTCTATAGTTAATTCAATCTTAATGTTTAGAAAATGTAATTAATATGAATGATAAAGATAAAAATTCTAGCGAAAGCTATGATGACAAAGAAGCCTTAAGGTTTCATGCTGAGGGTAAGCCAGGAAAAATTGCTATATCTGCAACAAAACCCATGGAAACTCAATCTGACCTGTCTCTAGCATATTCTCCAGGAGTTGCTGCACCTGTTATTGCTATAAGTGAGAAACCAGAGACAGTATATGACTATACTTCAAAAGGAAATTTAGTTGCTGTTATTTCAAATGGTTCAGCTATTTTGGGTTTAGGAAATTTAGGTTCTCTTGCTGCAAAGCCCGTTATGGAAGGCAAAGCTGTTTTATTTAAAAGGTTTGCCGATGTTGATGCAATTGATATAGAGATTGACTCAGAAGATGCTGAAGTTTTTTCTTCGACGGTAGAAAAAATTGGTAAAACTTTTGGCGGTATTAATCTTGAAGACATTAGTGCGCCAGATTGTTTTATTATAGAAAGCGAGCTTAGAGAAAAATTAGATATTCCAGTCTTTCATGATGACCAACATGGAACAGCGATAATCTCTACTGCAGGTATAATAAATGCTCTAGACCTAACAAATAAAAAAATAGAAAATGTTAAAGTGGTGGTTAACGGAGCTGGTGCTGCTGGCATAGCCTGTCTTGAACTTCTTAAATCAATGGGATTGCCTCACGAGAATGCCATCTTGTGTGACTCAAAAGGGCCTATCTATGTTGGAAGAGATGAAAATATCAATCAATGGAAGGCGGCACATGCAATTGATACAGATTCGAGATCTTTAGCTGACGCCATTAAGGGCTCAGATATATTTCTTGGTTTATCAGTTAAAGATGCTTTGACGAAAGAGATGCTCGAAACCATGAATAAAGATCCAATAGTTTTTGCTATGGCAAATCCAGATCCAGAAATAGATCCTAAATTAGCTAAAGAAGTTAGACCTGACTGTATAATTGCAACAGGTAGATCAGATTACCCTAATCAGGTGAATAATGTTTTAGGTTTCCCATATATCTTTAGAGGAGCTTTGGATGTCAGAGCAAAAACTATCAATGATGAGATGAAAATAGCATGCGCAGAGGCTTTAGCTAAACTTGCTAGAGAGGATGTGCCTGATGAAGTGGCAGCTGCCTACTCTGGTATAAGGCCACGATATGGTCCTGATTATATTATTCCAGCTCCATTTGATCCTAGGTTAATAAGGGACATTCCGCCAGCAGTTGCAAAAGCGGCACTTGAATCTGGTGTTGCAAGAATGCCAATTGTTGATGAAGATGCCTACAAAAACAGATTATCAGCAAGATTAGATCCTGCTGCTGCAGTCATGCAACCAATATACCAAAAGGCAAAAAGGTTAATGAAAAGAGTTGTCTTTGCTGAAGGCGAAGAAGAGAAAGTTATTCGAGCAGCATTAAATTTTAGAGAGCTTGGCTTAGGTATACCTGTTTTGGTCGGAAGAAAAGAAAAAATAGAAAAGGCATTATCAGAAATAGGGCAACAACTCCATTCAGGAATTGAAATAGTAAATGCTGAAATTTCAGATAAGTCGGATGAATATACTAATTACTTATACTCAAGACTTCAAAGAAGAGGTGTTTTGGCAAGAGATTGTTTAAGAATGGTAAACAATGATAGAAATATATTTTCTGCATGTATGGTTTCTATGGGTGATGCAGATGCTATGGTTACTGGCGTAACAAGAAATTATTCTCTTGCTCTTGAAGACATAAGGAAAGTAATTGACCCAGCTGAAAATAAAAGAATGGTTGGTATTTCTGTAATCATATCTGAAAATAGAACAGTTTTAGTTGGCGATACTAATGTTCATGATATGCCTAGTGCTGAAGAGATTGCCGATATCACGCAAGCCGGAGCAGATTTAGCTAGAAAACTTGGTCTAGATCCTCATGCTGCTCTTTTAGCCTATTCATCTTTTGGATATCCAGAAGGTGAACGCTCAACATTTATGAGAGAGGCTGTAGATATACTTGATAAAAGAAATGTAGATTTTGACTACGATGGAGAAATGGCAGCAGATGTTGCTTTAAATACTGAAGCAATGAAACTTTACCCTTTTTGTAGATTAACTGAACCAGCTAATGTTTTAATTATGCCTGCGATTCATTCTGCCTCCATATCAACAAAACTTTTACAGGAGCTGGGGGGAGCAACCTTAATAGGTCCACTCTTAGTAGGATTATCAAAACCTGTTCAAATTGCTCCAACAGGATGTAATGTTTCGGAACTCGTAAACCTAGCAACTATTGCTGCATGTGATATGGGAAATTAAGACTTAATATTGTCCCAAAATAATTTTGCAATATCAGGGCCACCCAGTTCTTTAATTTGTCTAACACCTGTTGGACATGTAACATTTATTTCTGTTAAAAAATCCCCAATAACATCAATACCTACAAAATAGAGGTCATAATCTATTAATGTTTTACTAATTCTTTGACAAATCTCATTGTCTCTTGATGATAGCTCGCAAAGTTCAGGCAAGCCACCAACCCCGAGGTTTGATCTAAATTCACCTTCCGCAGGGACCCTATTTAAGCAACCAACAGGTTCTCCGTTAATCAATATAATTCGTTTATCGCCCTTTTTAACAATTGGTAGATATTCTTGAGCCATTATGGGCTCATACTCATTCAATAAAAAATTTTCTAATTTCTTGTCGAACATTTTGTCATCGGATTCTAGGAGTATTATACCTTCACCACCTTTGCCATAAAGAGGCTTTAGAACAACTTTATTTAGCTTTCTAGCAAATTCTTTTATTTCACCAAAATTCTTAGAGATTATTGTTTTAGGCATTAAGTCAGTGAAATGAGTTACTAACAATTTTTCTGGTGCGTTTCTAACGCTCACTGGATTATTAATTACACGAACTTTTTTATCTAAATGATCTAGTAAATGTGTATAAGTTATATAATGCATATCAAAAGGCGGTTCTTGCCTCATTAGAACTGTATCAAAACTATTCAAATCATCAGTAAAAGGTTCTCCTAACTCAAAAAAGTCTTCACAATCATCAAAAAGTTTAAGTTCTTGAACAACAACTTTTAACTGCCCATCTATAAAGGTGAGATTGTCTGGCAAATACTGATATAATTTAAATTTTCTTTCTTGGGCTTCTAGGCAAAGAGCGAGAGTTGTATCACCCTTAATATTAAGATTGCTAACATGGTCCATTTGTACAGCTATTTTCATATTAATCATCCTCTTTTAGCTTAATAATTTTATTATAAATTATGCTTTTTGAAAAACCTGTTTGATCAGAAATTATTTTAGCCAATTCTGAGGGGCCATACTCTCCTTCGAATGAGTTAATGATTTCGTCTAAGTTAATCTCTTGATCTTTTTTATTGTCTCCATATAGCACAATAACAATTTCACCTTTCAATTTCTTTGGCACTATTTTTTGAGCTATATCAATAATTTTACCTGTTATTATTTCCTCAAATTTTTTTGTCATTTCTCTACAAATAGCTATTTCTCTATTTCCCAAGATATCAATGAGATCTTGAAGGGTTTTATTAATTTTATTTGCAGATTCAAAAATAATAATTGTTGTTTTCAGATTTTTTATGCCTTCAATTAAGTTTTTTCTTGATTGATCTTTATTGGGAAGAAAACCCAAAAAATAAAAATTATTAGTCGGCAAACCAGATAGCGTGAGTGCAGTTATAGGAGAAGAAACACCTGGGGCGGCAGTAACATAAAGTTCTCTTGCCTTCAAATCAGAAACTAACTTATATCCAGGATCAGAAATTAATGGTGTTCCTGCATCAGATACAAGGGCAATAGCTTTACCATCTTTTATTTTTCTTATTATTTGAGGTCTTACTTTTTGTCCGTTGTGGTCATGATAGTTTTTCAGACTCTTTTTTATTTTATAAATAGATAAAATCTTATTTGTAACTCTTGTATCCTCACAATAGATTTCGTCAACACTTTGTAAATAATCAATTGCGCGTATGGTTATGTCTTTTGAATTACCTATAGGTAAGGAAATAATATATAAGCCTGGTTTAAGTTTTTTATTTTCATCATTCATGTAAAAGTTCACTTTTAAGCTTATTAAAGGCTACAGCTCTATGAGACATAGAATGCTTCTTTAAAGGTTCCATTTCTCCAAAACTAATATCAAATCCTGTTGGTATAAAAATTGGATCATAACCAAAACCAAGATTTCCTTGAGGAGGGAACCTCAAACTTCCATGCACAGCGCCTTCATAGATTTTATATTCTCCATTTGGCCATACAGCTGCTAGTGCACAAAAAAAATGTGCATTCGTGTTTTCAGGGTTCATTTCAAATATTTTTTCATTAATCTTTTCCATTGCCGCCGAGAAATCTTTATTTGGACCGGCCCATCTTGCAGAATGAATTCCTGGTTCACCATTAAGACAGTCTATGCATAAACCAGAATCATCAGATATTGAGATTTTCCCAGAACCAAGCATGGTTGCTTTAGCTTTAATTAACGCATTGTCTGCAAAAGAAGATCCATTTTCTTCTGGCTCTTGAATATTGTAATCTGCTGAAGAAGATAGCTTTAATTTGTAATCTTTGAATAAATCTGAAAATTCTATAATCTTACCTTTGTTATGGCTAGCTATAACAATTTCACCATCTAAAATTTTTAATACCATTCTTGCTAATTCTCTAAGATTTCTTTTTGTCTTTTTATAATTTCTTCTATTCCAGTCTTTGCAAGGACCATTAGCTCGGAAAACATCTCTTCAGAAAATGGATATTGTTCTGCAGTAGCTTGAATTTCGATTATTTTATTTTTTTCTGTAATAACAAAATTTGCATCTGCTTCAGCCTCGGAGTCCTCCTTATAATCTAAATCTAAAATTGGTTTTCCTCTATAAATGCCACATGAAACTGCTCCAAGGAATTCTCTAATTGGATCCTTTTTTATCTGTTTTGATGATAATAGATAATTTACTGACTGCTTTAGAGCTACAAAAGCCCCTGAGATAGATGCCGTTCTTGTGCCGCCATCAGCTTGAATAACGTCACAGTCTATGCTTATTTGATTTTCCCCGAGTTGATTTAAGTCAATAACTGATCTTAGAGATCTTCCAATTAGTCTTTGTATTTCTTGTGTTCTTCCGGATTGTTTGCCTGCAGATGCCTCTCTTCGCATTCTTTCCCCAGTTGACCTTGGAAGCATGCCATACTCAGCAGTAACCCATCCAGATCCAGAATTTCTTAACCATGGTGGAACTCTATTTTCAACTGATGCTGTACATAAAACATGAGTGTCTCCAAATTTTACTAAACAAGATCCTTCAGCATGTTTTGATATTCCAGTCTCAAAAGATATAGCTCGCATTTCATTTGTTTTTCTTTCAGATGGTCGCATTTTTTATCTTTATTTAAGTTAAGGGTTGAAATTTAAACTTTGTGTAATACATAACTATAGTAATTACTATAATGTAAATAATCATTATTGTATGAATTTTTTGGAGTTTTAGATGGCAGAAGAAAATAAAGAAGTTGCTGAAGGCGAAGAAGACAACAAAGGCGGCTCCGAAGACATTACGCCTAAAGAAGAAATAAAAGTTGAAATTAGTCCGGAAGAAAAGATCAAAGAACTAGAAGATAAACTGTTAAGAACAGTTGCTGAAATGGACAATATGCGAAAAAGGTCTGATAAGGAAAGATCTGAAGCATATAAAATTGGAGCATCTATATTTATCAAAGATATGCTACCAATAATTGACAATCTTCAAAGAGCATTAACATCTTTTGTTGATGATGAAGGTTTAGATACTAAATCTTTCGTAGATGGAACTAATGCAATTTTGAGAGACTTCGAGTCACTATTAGATAAAACAGGTGTAAAAACTATAAACCCTGAGGGTGAGAAGTTTGATCCTAATTTTCATGAAGCAATGTTTGAAATACCATCGGATGATCATGAGGCGGGGGTCATTCTCCAAGTAATTGAACAGGGATATGTTCTAGAAAATAGGCTTTTAAGGGCAGCAAAAGTAGGTGTTTCGACAAAAAAAGATGAAGAAAAACCAAATTAGAGCCTTGCATTAAATTTTTTAATTACCATATACAGATTTATAATTATTATTTCTTAAGCTTTATGGAGGCAAGATTATGGGAAGAGTTATAGGAATAGATTTAGGGACTACCAATAGTTGTGTTTCTATTATGGATGGAACACAACCTAAGGTATTAGAGAATTCTGAAGGGGCTAGAACTACGCCCTCTATGGTGTCGTTTGACGAAGAAAATTCAAGGCTTATTGGTCAACCAGCAAAAAGACAGGCCGTAACTAATCCTGAAAATACTCTTTTTGCCATAAAAAGACTTATTGGACGACCATTTAATGATCCAGCAACCAAGAAAGACATCGATATGGTTCCTTATTCAATAGTCAAGGGTAAGAACGATGACGCATATGTTGAAGCTGCTGGAGAAAGTTATTCACCTTCACAGATCTCAGCATTTATTCTACAAAAAATGAAAGAAACAGCTGAAGATTACTTAGGTGAGAAAGTTGAACAAGCTGTTATTACTGTTCCTGCTTACTTCAATGATGCGCAAAGACAAGCAACTAAAGACGCCGGTAAAATTGCTGGACTAGAAGTTTTAAGAATTATTAATGAGCCAACGGCAGCCGCTTTATCTTATGGTTTAGAAAAAAAAGAAGGAAAGATGATCGCAGTATATGATCTTGGTGGTGGTACATTTGATATTTCTATACTTGAAATTGGCGATGGTGTCTTTGAGGTTAAGTCAACCAATGGAGATACTTTTCTTGGTGGCGAAGATTTTGATCTTACCCTTGTTAATTTCCTGGCAGATGAATTCAAAAAAGATAATGGCGTTGATCTGAGGGGAGATAAGTTAGCCTTACAAAGATTAAAAGAGGCGGCTGAAAAAGCAAAAATTGAACTCTCTTCTGCCGCACAAACTGAGGTCAATTTACCATTTATAACAGCAGACCAAAGTGGGCCAAAACATTTAACCTTGAAGCTATCTAGGTCTAAGTTAGAAAGCCTAGTAGAGGATTTAGTTCAAAGAACAATCGCACCATGTAAAGAGGCGCTTAAAGACGCAGGTATTAATGCCTCTGAAATTGATGAAGTAGTTTTGGTTGGTGGTCAGACAAGAATGCCAAAGATTAGAGAAACAGTTCAAGATTTTTTCAAAAAAGAACCAAATATGTCTGTTAATCCAGATGAAGTCGTTGCAATGGGTGCAGCTATACAAGCTGGTGTTCTTCAAGGAGATGTTAAAGATGTATTGTTGCTTGATGTTACGCCTTTATCCTTAGGAATAGAAACTCTTGGTGGCGTGTTTACAAGATTAATTGAAAAAAACACAACAATACCAACAAAGAAATCCCAGGTTTTTTCTACAGCTGAAGATAATCAGTCTGCGGTAACAATAAGGGTCTTTCAGGGCGAAAGAGAAATGGCCTCTGATAATAAGCTCCTAGGATCATTTAATCTTGAAGGAATTGCACCTGCACCTAGGGGTATTCCGCAAATTGATGTCGCCTTTGATATTGATGCTAATGGTATTGTTGCTGTAAGCGCCACTGACAAGGCAACAGGCAAAGAACAAAAAATCACAATAGAAGCATCTGGTGGTTTAAGCGATGATGAAATTGAGGATATGATAAAAGAAGCTGAATCTAATGCGGAAGAAGACAAACAAAAAAGAGAATCTGTAGAAGCTAAAAATCAAGGCGAGGCCTTAATTCATTCTACAGAAAAAGCTCTAAAAGATGCAGAAGAAAAACTAACTGAAGAAGAAAAAACTGCTGTAGAAGATGCTATTAAATCACTCAAAGAGGTTATTGACGGAGATGATTTAAATTCTATCCAAGAGAAAAGCGCTGCCTTATCTCAAGAAGCAATGAAAATAGGTGAAAAACTTTATCAACAAGAACAAGAAAGCAGTCAACAAAACGAGGCTGGCGATAAATCTGAAGATTTATCTGGCGACGATGTTGTAGATGCAGATTACGAAGAAGTTAAAGAAGATAAAGAAGATAAAGAAGATAAAGAAGAAGCATCCAACTAAAGTAGTTTAAGATGGAAAAAAGAGATTATTATGATGTACTTGGCGTACAAAAAAATGCGTCTGATCAAGATATAAAAAAAGCTTTTAGAAATCTTGCGAAAGAAAATCATCCAGATAGAAATCCCGGAAACAAAGAAGCTGAAACTCGTTTCAAAGAAATTAATGAGGCTTATGAAACTTTAAAAGACCCTCAAAATAGATCTTCATATGACCAATTTGGTCATGCTGCATCACAAGGTGGCATGGGAGGCGGGGGCTTTGGAGGTTTTAACGCCAACTTTTCTGGTTCAATGTCTGATATTTTTGAAGATATATTCGGAGAATTTACTGGCCGTAGAGGTCAAACCTCATCTCAGGCTCAAAGACAGACTCGTGGGTCTGATTTAAGGGCAGAGATGGAGATTAATCTTAAAGATGCTTATTCTGGTACAACAAGAGATTTAAATATCAACTCAAATATATCATGTGATGATTGCAATGGCAGTGGAGCAGCTGGAGGATCTGAGAGAGCTACTTGTGGTCAATGCGGTGGATCAGGAAAAGTAAGGACTCAGCAAGGTTTCTTTACATTAGAGAGAACTTGCGCTTCTTGTTCGGGAAGGGGGTCAATTATTAAAAATCCCTGTAATCCGTGTAGAGGTACTGGAAGGGTAAAAAAGAATAGAAAACTATCAGTAAATATTCCACAAGGTGTTGATGATGGAACAAGAATTAGATTAGGCGGTGAAGGTGAGGCAGGTGAAAATGGTGGTCCATCTGGAGATTTATATGTTTTTATTTCAGTGTCACCAAATGAATTCTTTAAAAGACAAGACGCCGATCTTTTATGTGAAATACCTGTAGATTTTATTTTGGCCACTTTAGGGGGAGACATTGATGTTCCTTCTCCTGATGGGAAAAAACTTAGAATATCTATACCTGAAGGGTGCCAAAATGAAAGGCAGTTTAGGCTTAAAGGTAAAGGTATGCCCGTTTTACAATCGAGAAGATATGGAGATTTGTTCGTCGAAATTCATGTTGAAATACCAAAAAATCTTAACAAAAAACAAATAAACCTATTGAAAGAATTTGAGAAAGAAACATCTAAAAATAATAGTCCAGAGTCTAATGATTATATTTCCAGATTAAAAAAAATCTTTAAAAACTAATTTAGGGTTTCTTATGCTTGAATTTTCTTTTTCTCTTAGGATAGCATGTGCTGCATATTCGACATTCTAAACCCCAACATTCTCTTGCCTGACAATATTCTCTACCCCAAAAAATAATTTGTAAATGCAGTTTTTGCCAATCCTCTTTAGGAAATAATCTTTTTAAATCTTTTTCAGTCTGTTTTACATTTTTACCATTGGTTAGACCCCAGCGTTGAGCAAGTCTATGAATATGGGTGTCTACTGGAAATGCGGGTTTATTAAATGCCTGACTAACAACAACTGAAGCAGTTTTATGACCAACTCCCGGTAATTTTTCTAATTCTATCAAACCACTTGGGACTCTTCCTTCATAATCTCTAACTAAAATATCTGATAACTTCTTAATCGCTTTTGATTTTTGAGGACCCAATCCACATGGACGTATAATTCCATATATTTTTTTTTCTGATAATTTTCTCATTTCTTCAGGATCACTAGCTTTTTCAAAAAGAAGAGGAGTAACTTTGTTGACTCTTTCATCGGTACATTGAGCCGATAATAAAACAGCTATCAAAAGCGTAAAAGGGTCACTGTGATCTAAGGGTACAGGGGTTTCTTTATACTGTTCATCAAGAATTCTTGAAATAATATTTATTCTTTTAGACTTATTCATATTTTAGAGAATAGGATTCTTTTGACGAATCAAATTCATATACAAGTGGCTTACCAGTTGCGATTTCTCTCTCAAGAATTTGTTCTGAAGATAAATTCTCAATATGCATTATTAAAGAACGAAGTGAATTGCCATGAGCGCTGATAAATACATTTTTTTCAACCTTGAGCTTAGTAAAAATCTCAGATGAAAAAAAAGGTATTACTCTTTCTGCTGTATCTTTTAAACTTTCACCATTTGGCGGAGGCATATCAAATGATCTTCTCCAAATATGCACTTGTTCTTCTCCCCATTTCTTTCTTGCATCATCCTTATTAAGGCCAGTTAAATCTCCATAGTCTCTTTCATTCAGCTCTTGGCATTTAACTAAGTTATATTTGTTAACATTAAGACCATTAATAATAATTTCAGCAGTGATAACGGCTCTATCAAGAATAGAAGTGTAATAATGGTCATAAGTTATTCCAAGATTATTTAATTTGACTCCTGCTTCCTTGGCTTCAGCAAGTCCTTTATCTGTTAACCCTGGATTCTCCCAACCGGTAAACAAATTTTTTTCATTCCATTCACTTTGACCGTGTCTTACAAGAGATAAATATGACATTAAGCACCTTTCTAAAAACCTAAAACATCTTGCATAGTATATAAACCTGGATCCTTATCTTGTCCCCAACTTGCTGCTTTTAAAGCGCCATTAGCAAATATATCTCTGCTCTCAGCTATATGTGTTAAAGCTATTCTCTCATTATTTCCTTCAAAAATTACTGAATGGTCACCAACTACATCTTCTTTTCTGTACGAGGAAAATCCTATATCTCCTTTTTTGCGCACTAAGCCTTCTTTCACTTTAGTCAGATTTATTTCATCTTCTATTATTATTGGATCATCAATGACTTTTTTATTTTCTAAATTAATTTCCATTCCATTTGCAACAAAAGAGCCAAGCGCAAGAGCTGTTCCTGATGGATGGTCTTTCTTTTCCTTGTGATGAACCTCTGAAATTTCGATACTCCAATTGTCGTCTAATAATTTTGAAGCATTCTGAACAATTCCAAGTAAAGCATTGAGACCTAGGCTCATATTACCTGACTTAATAATAGTTGCGTGTCTTGCTGCTGCTTGAATCATCTCATCATGTTTGTTATCAAAACCAGTAGTACCAATGACATGCACTATTCTTGCTTGAGCGCTAAGTTCAGAAGCATATAGAGTAGAGTCAATAGAGCTAAAATCAATTAGAGCATCTGATTTTGTAACTGCACTTATTAAATCATCATTTATTGCGACTCCTGCAATAGAACATCCTGCAATCTTATATGCATCTTCTCCAATAAATTTTGAGTCTTTTCCTTCAATTGCTGCAACTAAATTGTAATTAGAGGAGTTTGCTATTTGTCTTATTAGTTCACAGCCCATTTTACCAGCGGCACCAACAATTGTTATATTAATTTTTTCACTCATGTTATCACTATAAGCACAATTATATCTTTCTTAACCATAATTCTTCTACCTTATGATTTTCATTCTTCTTTACGATCATAGATGCCCTGCTTCTTGTCGGCAAAATATTTTCATCTAAATTTTTTAGATTAATTGTTTCCCAAATTTGTGTAGCCAACTCGACAGCCTCTTTATCGCCTATATCCACAAATCTATTAAAGAAAGAATTTTCATCTGAAAAGGCTTTTTGTCTCAAATTTAAAAACCTCTCAATATACCATTTTCTAATTACCGGCTCGTCTGCATCTAAGTAGATAGAAAAATCAAAGAAATCAGAAACAACAGGCTCAAAATAATTTTCTTTAGGTATTGGCGGTTGCAAAACATTTATGCCTTCAAGAATTAAAATAGATGGAGAATTTATGGTTATATTTTCATCCTCAAGAATGTCATAAACCAAATGAGAATATTTAGGGACCTTAAGGCTTTTGATGCCAGATTTAATATTGAATAAAAAATCATATAGTAGTTTTGTATTATAGCTTTCTGGAAAACCTTTTCTTTCCATTATACCTTTCTTCTCAAGAATTGAATTCGGGTAAAGAAAACCATCGGTCGTAACTAATTCAATATTTTTAGATTTATAAATCTTAGTGAATAAAAGCTGTAATATTTTCGAAAAAGTTGATTTACCAACAGCCACCGAACCTGCAATTCCGACAATAAAAGGTATATCTGTCCCTGCATTAAGAAATTCATTCATCTTATTATTTAAAGATTGCCTATTATAAATATTAAGCATAATTAATTCAGCAATTGGTAAATAAATCTCCAATATTTCCTTAGTATCAAATTCTACATCCAAACTAAGTAATGAACTTACATCTTCTTGATTAATATCAACATCTTCATCACTTTTGTATTTATTCCATTTTTTTGGCGAGAATTTATTATATAAACCATCTAGAGGATAAGCTGTTTTTTTTAAATCCATACAACTATTTTCTTCTGTTTTTGAGTTCTTGAAAAACTTCATTTGGATCAACATTTGAAAGTCTCAATAAAAGTAACCAATGGTATATTAGATCGGCACTCTCATTGATGATTTCTTTTTTTGTTTCAGCTAGTGAAGCTATAATTAATTCAGATGCTTCTTCACCAACTTTTTGAGAAGCTTTTTTTATTCCCTTCTCCAATATCTGATAGGTATGAGAGTTATCGTCTCCAGAATTTTCTTTTTCTTTAATAATTTCCCAAAGTTCATTTATTATTTCTGTGTGGTCTTCCATAATTATTTTCTTACACTAAGTCCTTTTTCAAATAGTTTATCTTTTACCTCTTTTATAGTAATTTCTCCAAAATGAAAAATGGAAGCCGCTAAAACAGCACTAGCGCCTCCTTCTTTTATGCCATCAATAATATGATCAATATTTCCAACTCCACCTGAAGCAATAACGGGAATTTTAAGTTTTTTTGTTATCTTATTTAATAACTCAGTATCATATCCTTTTTTTGTACCATCTCTGTCCATAGAAGTTAATAAAATCTCTCCCGCGCCAAGTAATTCGGCCTCTTTAGCAAAATTTATAGGGTCTAGCCCAGTAGGCTCTCTTCCTCCATGCGTATATATTTGCCAACCATCATTATTGCTCTTAGCGTCAATAGCAACGACTATGCACTGACTACCAAAGGCTTTGCTTGCTTCTTTTATAAAATTTGGATTTGTAATTGCTGATGTATTAATTGATACTTTATCTGCACCAGAATCTAGAAGCATCTTTATGTCTTCATTAGTTCGGACACCGCCGCCAACTGTAAGAGGCATAAAGCATTTTTCTGCAGTTCTTTTTACAACATCTAATAAAATGGATCTATTTTCATGACTAGCGGTTATGTCAAGAAAACATAATTCATCTGCTCCTGCTTCATCATAAGCTTTGGCCGCCTCTACTGGATCGCCAGCGTCAACTAAGTTTATAAAATTTACACCCTTTACGACTCTTCCATTTTTAACATCTAAACAAGGTATAATTCTAGTTTTGAGCATCTTGATTACCTAAAATCTTTAAGGCCTCAGCAATATCAATCTTGTTATCATATATTGCTCGCCCACATATAAGACCTGAAATTCCTTTGTCTTCAAATTCACTTATCATAGCAATGTCATCAATTTTAGAAACGCCACCGGAAAGAATGACAGGAATTTTATATTTACTTGCTATATCTGATGTCATTTCAATATTTGGTCCTTGCATCATGCCATCTTTATTTATATCTGTTAAAATTATACCTCCAATATTTAATCCTGATGCAAATTCTAAAACACTATTTAAATCTTTATCTGAATCTTCTGTCCAGCCATGTATTTTTATTTTGCCATTTAGCACATCGGTGCCTAACCAAATTCTATGTGGATAGTCATTAGCCGAAGATTCAAGGAAATTTAAATCCTGGAAGGCTGCTGTTCCAATAATTACTCTATCAATCCCTAAATCAAAAAGAAATTTAACCCTTTCAGAAGTTCTTACTCCTCCACCAAATTGAATTTTCAAATTTGTTTTTTCCTTAATCTCTAACAAAACTGAGCCATTTTTGGTTTCGTTGCCCTTTGCTGCATCTAAATCAACAATATGAACCCATTCACATCCCTCTGACTCAAAAATCTGAGCTTGTTTTATTGGGTTTTTGTTAAAAACTGTTTTTTTTGAGTAATCTCCTTTTTTTAATCGCACACACTCCTTATTTATCAAATCTATGGCTGGGTATAAAATCATGGCTTCCACATCAAAAATCTCTTTATAAACTCAACCCCTGATCTTTGACTCTTTTCAGGATGAAATTGGGTGCCAATGATATTATTTTTAATAAGCGCAGATGGAAAAGGTTGATTATAATTTGTTGTAGCTAAAATATTATCATTGTTATTTGCATTGAAATAATATGAATGAACGAAATAAAAATCTTCTCCGTTAAGATCAGAAAAATTTCCATCATCTTTTTTAAAACTAACTTCATTCCAGCCCATATGAGGTATTTTTAAACTCTTATCATCAGGGCATAAATTTTCAACACTTCCTGAGATCCACCCAAGACCCTCAGATTCAATATTCTCATATCCTTTGTCTGCCATTAGCTGAAGACCTATACATATACCCAATATTGGTATCCCATTATCATAAACTCTTTCTGCAATAGACTCCCTTAATCCTTTTATAGATTTAAGCTTATTAAAACATTCAGAAAACGCTCCGACTCCTGGGAGAACAAGTTTATCTGCCTTAAAAATAACCTCAGGCTCATTGGTAACATAAACATTGCCAGATATGTTTAGTTCGGATAATGCTAGCTCAAATGCTTTTCTTGCAGAATGAATGTTTCCACATTCATAATTTATTATTGCAATATCAACATTGCTCATGCTTAGTTTCCGAGACTTCCTTTGCTTGAAGGAACCCTATCTCCCTCTCTTGGATCAATAGAAAGAGCTTCTCGAATACAACGTGCGAGACCCTTAAAGCACGACTCTGCTATATGATGGTTGTTTTCTCCATAGATATTCTCAACATGAACTGTTGCACCAAGATTTTGTGCAAAAGCTGCAAACCATTCATGAAAAAGCTCTGTATCCATTTCTCCCAATAGTGGTTTAGAAAATTTTACAGACCATTCTAAATGTGGCCTCTTTGAAACATCTATAGAAACCCTAGTTAAAGTTTCATCCATTGGCATATGAATATTACCAAATCTCCTGATACCAGAGAAATCACCCAGAGCATCGGCAATTGCTAACCCAATAACAATTCCAGTGTCTTCAACTGTATGATGTTGGTCAACATGTAAATCACCCTTGGCATTAATCTTCAGGTCTATAAGAGAATGTCGAGAAAAACTATCAAGCATGTGGTCTAAAAAACCTATACCTGTTTCAATCTCAGATTCCCCTATGCCATCAATATTTACCTCACAAGAGATTTGGGTCTCTTTTGTATCTCTTTGAATTTTTGCTGTTCTTTTATTCATTTTATTTCTTCCAATTTATCCTATAGTTTCTTTTTTACGCAAATGCAAAACAAATGCTCCATCTCCGCCTTGTTTTCTATGAGCGTTTGAAAAACTAATAATAAATTTATAAGATTTTTTATCATCCAAATAATCTTTGACTACACGCCTAATTATGCCTGAGCCCTTACCGGTAATAATGTTTATATATCTATATCCATTAAAAAAACTTTTATGGATGAAACTTTCGACTATATCTCTTGCCTCAAATCTGTCCAGCCCGTGTAAATCAATTTCTGCATCTATTTTAATTTTACCTTTTAGAATCTTTCTCAGTGTATCTCTTGTTATCTGATTTGGTTTAGGAAAATCTTTTTTCTCTATAAGTTTTTCTTTATATACAAAGTTTGATTTCTCATCCGACTTTAGCCATTTAAGAATATCACCATCAGATAATTTTTTCATTTTAACTCTCTGATTGAGTTGAAATTAACTGCCAAGAAGGGCTTCTGTCTTTTAATGCTTTTTTAAAGGTCCACTGATCAATAATTGATATTGGGTTATCTTTGTTTCCTTCAATGATTTGGTCATTTTCATCTAAAACATAGGTGATAATTCTTGAATAAAATTCAACGGTTAGTAATGCATTCTTTCGCTCGACTTTGGCATCAATAATATCAGATTTATCAAATGCAATTACCTCATTTACAAGTCGCTTATTATTATTTTTTCTTTCATTTATTGCCTCATTAAAACCATCATAGACATCTTTACTAATAATATTTTTAATAGTTTTTAAGTTTCCATCAGCATAATTTTTTAATATCAGTTCATAGGCATTGCTTGCGCCATCTAAAAAGCTTTTTTCGCTGAATCCAGGTACTTGGCTACAAAGGAATAATAAAATATCTTCTTTAGTTCTTAGTTGTTTTTTTTCTTTAGGTTTTGTTAAAGATTCAATATCGGCACTTACACGAGATGCATACTTATTTTGCCCAAGAGGATCTTCGTTACCCGTTCTTCGGCCAAGTATCATCCTTAGTCTTATAAATCCTACTACAGCTATTAAAAACAAGATCAAATTGAATGGATCAAATGGATTACCCATAAATTACTCCTAATTGCGAAAGCATTATACTATAATGTTTAATAATAAAATGGAAAAATTTAAATGGTTTATATTTTATCCTTCTTTTTGATTGGTCTTCCAATATTAGAAATTTGGATACTGATTGAGCTTGGCTCAATATTTGGTTTTTGGGGTACATTACTTTTAGTTTTCGGCACCGCAATATTGGGAATATTTCATATAAGAATGCAAGGTTTTGAGTTAATTTTCAATCTACAAAAAAAAATAATGTCTGGTCAAAAAGCAATACCTGAATTGGTCCAAGGCGTTGGATTGTTAATTAGTGGGTTTTTCTTTATTGTGCCCGGCGTAATAACTGATATTGTTGCTTTGATTTTTTTAATACCTTTTACTCGCAAATATATTTTGAAATTGTTGATTGGCTTCTTAATAGATAAGATGAGGGAAAGAGGTTATTAATCAAGCCTCAAAATCATCCCATAATGATTTTACAGACATAGCATTTATAAAATTCGTATGATCTTCTTTTTCTTTTTCGCTTACACCGTATGAATAAATTTCTACTTTTTTGATTTTAGGTGAATTAGTTTGGTTATTTTCAAATGTTTCTGCAACATTATCGGAATCAAGCTTCAAACCTGGTTCTTTTCCCCCTAAAAGCTCAAGATAAACATCAGCCAAAATCTTAGAATCAAGTAATGCCCCATGAAGTTCTCGATCATAATTATTAATATCAAACCTACGGCACAATGCATCTAAGCTGTTTTGAGCGCCTGGATATTTATCTCTTGCAATTTTAAGTGTATCAATTGCTTGGCTTAAATTGATTTCATTCAAATCAAGTCTCTTCAGCTCCGAATTTAGAAAGCCTATATCAAACTCAGCGTTATGAATTATTAGGGGGCTATCAGATATAAATTCTAAAAAATCCTCAACGATTTCTTTGAAAAGAGGTTGGTCCTTTAAAAAATCATTCGATAGACCATGCACTTCCTCTGCGCTTGGGTCCATTATCTTTTGAGGATTAAGATATGTTTGATAGGTTTGGCCCGTAGGCATATGATTTATTAATTCGACACAGCCTATCTCAACAACCCTATCCCCATTTTTTGGGCTCAGGCCGGTTGTCTCAGTATCTAATGCAATTTCCCTCATTCTATTATTTTTTTTACAATATTCGCGACCTGATTTCTAGCATCTTCAATACTAATTGAAGTATCCACAATAAAGTCAGCTTTCTTCTTTTTTTCATGGTTTGGTATTTGTTGTGTCATTATTTTTTCAAATTTTGCCTTTGTCATATTTGGCCTAGATAAAACTCTTTCTTCTTGTATTTCTCTAGGGGCATCAACGACGACGACAAGATCGACAAATTTTTCACCACCTGTTTCAAATAATAGGGGTATATCAAGGACAATAGCTTTGGCTTTAGCGTTTTTTTCAAAAAATACCTCTCTGTCTTCACCAACAAGTGGATGAATTAAGCTTTCGAGACTTTTTATCTTTTCTGGGTCCCCTAAAACCTCTTTACTTAAATTTTCCCTATTAACAGAGCCATCTGGGTTGATTGAGTTTGGAAATTTTTCTTTAATTTTTTCTGAGCCTTTCTGTCCCGGTCCATATAATTTATGAACAGCAGCATCAGCATCATATAAAGGGAGACCAAGTTCAGAAAAGATTTTTCCTGTCTCAGTTTTCCCCATGCCTATTGAACCAGTCAATCCAATTTTTAACACTTAAGCACCTATATTCTCTTCTAACTTTTCATATAAAAGTTTGTCTTCTAATAAATTGTCCAAATTATCATAATTATAAAAAAGACAAAAAGCAGGCGCTGCTTGATTAATAAGCATACCCAATCCATTTGTAAAATTAAGGTTAAGTTTTCTAGCTGATGATAATAAGTTTGTTTCAAGTGGAGTATAAACTATATCATAAATAAAGAGGTCCTTTTTTGAATTATTTAAGTTAAGGGTTAAGTTGTCTTCAACGCCTTCCATGCCTAATGAGGTTGAGTTTATAAGAAGATCACAATTTTCAATATTTTCTTCAAATTTATCAAGTGAGCCATAGGCTAGATTTAAAGGGCTATCAATATTTTTTAGAGCAAAACTTAACTCTTCAGCTTTTGATAATGATCTATTTAAGATTATTAGGTTTCTTATTTCATCTTTTTCTCTATTCCTGAAACTCTCACTGAGACCATATGCTATTGACTTAGCAGCGCCGCCAGCGCCCAAGATAATAATATTTTTAATTTTCTCTATAGATTCTATTTTTTGTTGCAAAAGAGATGAGAAGCCAAAATAATCAGTATTGTAGCCAACCAGTTTATCCCTTTCTATTTTGATGGTGTTAATTGCTGGCGTTTCTTTATTATAAAAACTTAAATCATTATTAATTGTTTTATCGACAATTTCACTGGCAATTTTCTTAAAGGGTATAGTTATATTAAATCCGCTATAGCCGCCCTCTTTAAGTTTTTCAACTAACCCTATAAAATCTCTTTCGTTTTCTGCGTACATAGCTTCGTACGAACCATCAATACCTATTTTATTTAACCAATGTTTGTGAATTAAAGGCGATCTACTGTGTTTTATTGGATTACCTATTACAGCTGCTTTAATCATCTAATCTTTGCCTATTTTTCTTATTGCACTGAGTAATTGTATTAATGGTAAACCTACAATAGAAAAAAAGTCGCCGTCTATTTTTTTAAAAAGTTTAGATCCATAGCCTTCAACATTATAAGCTCCCACACACTTCAGGATATTCTCACCTGATTTGGATAAATATTCATTGATTTCCTTGTCTGTAAGTTTGTGCATTTTCATTTTAGATACACCCTGGTGTCGCCAAATGATTTTATTCTTTTTAGATATTACAGTTCCAGAAATTAGATTGTGTGTTTTATTTGATAGCGCTTTTAAGTGTTTTTTAGCCTCTTGAATTGATTTTGGTTTGTCATAAATTTTATTGTTTTGAAGTAAAACTTGGTCGGCACCTATGATTATTTCTTCAGGTCCAGCATGTATAGAGAGGGCTTTTTTTTCAGCCAAATATACAGCGAGGTCTTTCTTTTTACCCTTAAATTCTTTTTTTTGTGTCGTCTCATCTATAGTCGGTTTTTTAACTTTGAATTCTATTCCTGTGTTGTTCAAAAGTTTCTTTCTTGAAGGAGAGCTTGATCCTAAAATAATTTTCATTTTTGTGCTCTTATACTCATTATAGCTGCGGCTGTTTCTTCTACCGATCTTCTCGTTGTGTCAATCGTTGGCCAACCCATTTTATTAAATATTCTTTTGGCATCATCAATTTCTTTTGTAACATTATTTATGTTTGTGTACTCATCTTTTTTTGGATCAAGCCCCAATTCTATGGCTCTTTTTTTTCTTACTTCAACAAGATTTTGTGGTGTAGTTATTAGCGCTATAACTGTTAGATTTTTTTCAGTTTCTAAAAATCTTGGGAGTTCTTGATTTGGAACAAGTGGGATATTCGCCGCTTTAATTCCCTGGTTAGCAAGATATATACATGTTGGTGTCTTAGATGTTCTACTAACCCCAACCAAAATAATTTCAGACTTTATAATGGTTTCAATATTTTGGCCATCGTCATGCTCAAGAGTAAAATTTAGAGCTTCAATTCTTTTAAAATATTCATCATTTAATTTATGTTGTCCGCCCGGCATTTTCGTTGCTTTAATTCCTGTTTCATCTTCAATTAAAGAAACTATATTGTTCATGAAGGGAATATATGTAGTTTTATTATCATAGCAAAAGTCCTCAAGTATTTTGCTTATTTCATCATCAACAAGAGTGCAAAGAACTATTCCTGGGTTTTCTTTAATTTTTTTAAAGACCCGCTCAAGGTTTTTCTTGCTTCGTATTAGGGGATAAACATTTTCTTCATATTCTAAATTTTCAAACTGGGCTGCTGCTGCTGCGCCAACAGATCTAAGTGTTTCTCCTGTAGAATCTGATATTAAATGTATAACTAGTTTATTATTGTTCATTGTTTAAAAACTGTTCACTTCCTGTTAATAAAATTTATTAGATTGTTTATAAGTTAAATAATTAGCAAGATATTCATATTATTCTAAATTCATCAACATAATAATAAAATTTACAAATTAATCTGTTTAAATTGTAAGTAAATACTATTTTTACTATTTATACACATTATTAACATAAAAAAATATATATTAAGTAATTGATTTTATTATATAATTATTTATATTGTGGATAAATTAGTAATTTTTTCTTAATTTTAGTGGTTTGTCAGTAACATTGTTGATATAATGTTTATCACCACTATTTCGGTGACTACCACATCTACTATAATTAATAATATTATTATAGAACCAATCTAAATTATATTTCTAGGATATTAAAAATGAAAGAATTAAAACTTCAAGAGTTGAAAGCTAAAACAGCAGCTGAATTAATTGATTTTGCTAAAGAAAATGGAGTTGAGAATTCAAGTTCATTAAGAAAGCAAGAACTCTTATTTGCAATATTAAAAGAGCTTGCAGAAGTAGATATTGAAATTATAGGTGAAGGAGTTATAGAGGTTTTGCAAGATGGATTTGGTTTTTTAAGATCTCCAGATGCTAATTATTTACCCGGTCCTGATGATATTTATGTTAGTCCATCACAAATAAGAAAATTTTCACTTAAAACAGGCGACACGGTTGAAGGATATATTAGGGGGCCTAAAGAAGGAGAAAGGTATTTTGCTTTAGTAAAAGTAAATAGTATTAATTTTGAAGAACCAAAAAAAGCAAGAACAAAAGTACACTTTGATAACTTAACTCCACTATATCCTGAGAGTCCATTTGTTATGGAAGTGGTTGAAAAAGATAAAAAAGATTTATCAGATAGAGTTATAGATATTGTATCACCTTTGGGCAAAGGGCAAAGGGCATTGATTGTATCACCTCCAAGAACTGGAAAAACAGTACTACTTCAAAACATTGCAAATTCAATTACAAAAAATCACCCTGAGTGTTACCTAATTGTATTATTAATTGATGAAAGACCAGAAGAAGTTACTGATATGCAAAGATCTGTAGACGGTGAAGTTGTATCATCAACATTTGATGAACCAGCAAGCAGACATGTTCAAGTTTCAGAAATGGTTATGGAAAAAGCAAAAAGGCTAGTTGAACACGGCCGTGATGTTATAATACTACTAGATTCTATCACACGTTTAGGCAGAGCCTTTAATACCGTTGTACCGTCATCCGGGAAAGTTTTAACTGGTGGTGTTGACGCAAATGCACTCCAAAGACCTAAAAGATTTTTTGGAGCTGCAAGAAACATTGAAGAAGGTGGATCACTAACTATAATATCAACCGCTTTAATCGACACAGGAAGTAGAATGGACGAAGTAATTTTTGAAGAATTTAAAGGAACAGGGAACAGTGAAATTGTCCTTGATCGCAAGATCGCTGATAAAAGAGTTTATCCAGCAATAGATATAATGAAATCAGGAACAAGAAAAGAAGAGCTTTTAATAGAAAACGAACAGCTACAAAAAATATATGTACTTCGAAGAATTCTTGATCCAATGGGAACAACAGACGCAATAGAATTTTTGATTGATAAATTGTCCCAGACAAAAACCAATGATGATTTTTACGATTCTATGAACACTTAGTTAAATGACTATTTTTGCGCTTTCAACAGTTGAAGGTCAATCAGGTATTGCTATTATTAGAGTTTCGGGCCCTTTATCTAAAAAAACACTAGAACACTTAACAGGCAAAAAGCCAAAACCACGACTTAGCACCCTCACAAAAATAAAAACACTAGATAAAAAGATCATTGATGAAGGTTTAATTGTTTACTTTCCAAAAAAACAAAGTTTTACAGGCGAAGAAGTAGCCGAATTTCATATCCATGGAAGCACAGCAATTATAGATAAACTCCTTAAAGAGCTTGGAAAAATAAAAGGCTTAAGACCAGCTAAACAGGGTGAATTTACCAAACAAGCTTATTTAAACGGTAAAATGAACCTTTTACAGGTTGAGGGTCTATCTAGTCTAATTCAAGCAGAAACAGACGCACAAAGAAAAATAGCACTTGAAGCTTATTTAGATCAAAACTCTAAAATATACTTTATTTGGCTTCAGGAGCTTAAGAGAGCACTAGCATACATCGAGAGCAGCATCGACTTCTCAGATGAAGATATTCCAGAATCCTTATTAAGCACTGCAAAAAAACAAATAAAAAAAATTACAGCTAAAATAAAAAAGCATGAAAAGACTTTTGAAGATAAAAAAAGAATAAAAGATGGTATAAAAATTGTAATACTTGGAATACCAAATTCAGGAAAATCAACTCTAATCAATTATTTATCAGGAAAAAAAATAGCAATTGTTTCAAAAAAAGCAGGCACAACTAGAGATATTTTAAATCAAAAACTAAACATAAAAGGTATACCAGTAACATTTTATGATACTGCAGGCCTCAGAAGGTCAAAAAACGATATTGAAGCAGAAGGTAACAAAAGAGCGGAGAAAATTGCTAAAAAAGCAGATATTAAGCTTTATCTTGGCTCCAACAATATTAAGAAACCATTTGGAAACATTGTAATTGATAAAAGCAAAAACAATTTAGTGGTTATTAATAAGTCAGATCTAAAAAAGAAACACAATGAAAAACCGAACCTTACTATATCACTTAAAAACAACAAATCATTAGATGTTTTGTGGAAAAAGATTAACCAAAAAATTAAAAGCCTTGCAAACACATCAAGCGGACCCTCTATTACATCTGAAAGGGAATACACCCATATTGTAAAAAGCATAGAAATTCTAGAAAACATCAACTTTAATGATGTCTCTCTTACTGCAGAAGACATTAGAGCGGTTATTAATGAAATCTCAGAAATTACCAAAAAGACCGATAATGAGGACATATTGGATATAATTTTTAATGAGTTTTGCATAGGTAAATAATGTTTCACATGAAACATTCTTCCTATTATGTTTCACATGAAACATTTTCCTTGATTAAAATAAATTATAACCATAAAACAAAACTATGAATGAATTTGATGTAATTGTTATTGGTGGAGGCCATGCTGGGTGTGAGGCTGCGACAGCGTCTGCGAGGGTAGGAGCTAATACACTTTTAATTACTGGATCATTATCAACGATAGGCGCTATGTCATGTAACCCAGCTATGGGCGGCATAGGAAAAGGACATCTTATTAGAGAAATAGATGCTCTTGATGGTGTTATGTCCAGGGTATCAGATTTATCTGGAATACAATTTAGAGTTTTAAACAAAAGAAAGGGACCAGCGGTTCAGGGCCCAAGAGCGCAAATTGATAGATCATTATACTTATGTAATATGCAAAATGAGATATTTAACTATAAAAATCTAAATACTTATGAGGCTATGGTTGAAGATTTAATAGTTGAAAATAATAGAATTAAAGGGGTTCTATGTAAAAATGGTGATACATTTATAGCTTCTTCAGTGGTTTTAACAACAGGAACCTTTCTCAACGGTATTATATTTTGTGGTAAAAATACAACACCAGGAGGTAGAATTGATGAGCCGCCAGTTATAGGTCTATCAAAAAGACTAAATGACCTTAAAATTAATTTATCTAGATTAAAAACCGGTACTCCCGCTAGATTAATTAAAGATACAATTAATTTTAATAAACTTGAAGAACAACTAGGTGATGAGACACCAGAGCCATTTTCCTATATGTGTTCAAAAATCACAAACAAACAAATTAGCTGCCATATTACAAGGACGACAAGAAAAACTCATAAAATAATAAAAGACAACATAAATAAATCTGCAATGTATTCAGGGATGATATCTGGCGTCGGACCAAGATATTGTCCTTCAATCGAAGATAAGGTCGAAAGATTTAATGAGAAAGATAGCCATCAGATCTTTCTTGAACCAGAAGGTCTTGATAGTAATCTTATATATCCAAATGGTATATCAACATCTTTACCAGAAGACATACAAGACGAGTTTTTGAAAACTATTCCCGGTCTTGAAAAAGTTGAAGTTGCTAAATACGGATACGCTATAGAATATGATTATGTTGATCCCAGAGAACTAGATCATACGCTTGAGGTAAAAAAGCTACCAGGCCTTTGGCTGGCTGGGCAAATAAATGGAACCACAGGATATGAAGAAGCTGCAGCACAAGGCCTAGTTGCTGGTATGAATGCCGGACGATATTCACAAGACAGAAACTCCTTTAAGTTTGATAGAGCTGATGGCTACTTGGGCGTTCTTATCGATGATTTAGTAACAAAAGGAGTTACAGAGCCCTATAGGATGTTTACTTCAAGATCAGAATACCGCTTAAGCCTTCGTGCGGATAATGCAGATCAAAGGCTAACTGATATTGGAATAGAGCAAGGAGTTGTTTCTAGTAAAAGAAAAGATTTCTGGAATAAAAAAAAGAAAAAACTAAAATCTCTAAGAGATAAATTAAACAAATATAATGTAACTCCAAACAAAGCTAGAAAACTAGGATTAAAAATTAACTTAGATGGAAAAACTAGATCTGCTTTTGACTTATTAGGTTATCACGAAATTAATTTTAAAAAGATTGAGAAAATTTGGCCAGATGTTTCTACAAGGGATGAAACACTTAAAAATACTATTTCTGCGGAAGCTACTTATGGGCGTTATTTGGAGAGACAAGAAAGAGACATTGAAATATTTAGAAAAGAAGAGACAAAAATATTAAGCGATGAATTAGATTATAATTCTATAAAAGGGTTATCTAATGAACACAAACAGAAGCTCACAAAAATTAAACCCTTAACCCTTGGCCAAGCTCAAAGAATTGATGGTATCACACCTTCAGCAATTGGCCTTATATTATCCCATATGAAAAATAAAAGCGGGGCCAACACTGACAATTAACAATAAATTAGAGACCTCCTTTTTATCCAAAGAAAAAGAGAAAAAATTAAAATTTTTTCAGGAGGAAATCATAAAGAATAATCAAAAGTTTAATTTAATAAGCAAATCATCAGTATTAAATTTATGGGAAAGGCATATTATTGATAGCGCGCAACTAATTAATTTTTTCCCTAAGGGCTTTAACAAGTTTATAGACATTGGATCAGGAGCTGGTTTTCCTGGATTAGTTATCAAGATCTTGGATAATAATCTAAAGGGACACCTTGTCGAATCAAACACGAAGAAAGCTAATTTTTTATCTAATACATCCAAATTACTTGGAATTGATATAAGCGTTCACAATGAAAGATTTGAAAATTTAAAGAAATTCAAAAATGATAATAAATTTGTTTTAACTTCAAGAGCTGTTTCTAGTCTGAACAAAATGATTAAAATAAGCTTGTCGTTCTTTCAGTCAGGATCAATTGGCCTCTTCCATAAGGGAGAAAAATGGCAACAAGAGATAAGTGAAGCAAGTAAGTTCTGGGAATTTGAATTTGAGGCAATTGTTAGTTTAACAAATAAAGATTCACGAATTATTATGATTAAAAATGTTATAAGAAAGTAACTATGAAGAAAATATATTCTATTATAAATCAAAAAGGCGGCGTAGGAAAAACAACCACAACAATTAACCTAGGCACGGCTATGGCAGCATGCGGCGCAAATGTTCTTTTGGTTGATATGGATCCACAAGGAAACCTATCTACTGGAATGGGAGTAGAAAAATATGATAGAAAAAAAGGCGTTTATGATATTTTGTTAAATAATATACCAATAGATAATGTTCTAATCAAAACCGAAATTAAAAATCTGGATCTGATACCTTCAAATGATGATTTATTAGGAATAGATATCCTTTTATCAAATGAATCCGATAGGGTTATGCGACTTAAGGGGGCTATCGAAGAATTAAAAACTTACGACTATATTTTACTTGATTGCCCTCCCTCATTAAGTCTTCTAACTCTTAATGCCTTAGTGGCATCAAATGGAGCTCTAGTTCCGCTTCAAGCAGAATTTTATGCTTTAGAGGGATTGAGCCAGCTTCTTAAAACTATTGAAGATATAAAAAATTCAGTTAATCACAACCTCGTTCTTGAAGGCGTTATAATTACCATGTTTGATGGTAGAAATAATCTTTCAAACCAAGTAGAGCAAGATGTAAGGTCGTATTTGGGAACTGAAGTTTTCACAACGAAGATTCCAAGAAATATCCGTTTATCAGAAGCCCCATCTCATGGGATACCCGCTTTAATATATGATCATAAATGTTCTGGAAGTGCGGCCTATATAAATTTGGCTAAAGAGGTTTTAAATAAATCAGGGTGGGTAATAAAATGACGAAAAAGAAGGGTTTAGGAAAAGGATTAGCAGCGTTAATAGGTGAAGCAGAAGATTCAAATTTAAGTAAATCTGACATTAAAGAAATCAATGAATTAAGTGTAAGAAAAAGTGATGAGATTCCTATTGAATTTTTATTTCCTAATAAAAACCAACCTAGAAAAATATTTGATCAAGAAAAGATAGATGAATTAAGCCAATCTATTAAACAAAAAGGTCTAATTCTTCCAATATTAGTAAAAAAAATAGACGAGAAAAATTACCAAATAATTGCCGGTGAAAGAAGATGGAGAGCATCTCAAAAAGCCGGACTACACAATGTTCCAGTAATTATTAAGAATTTAGATGATAAAGAGATATTGGAGATAGCCCTTATCGAAAATATGCAAAGAGAAGACCTTAACCCAATAGAAGAAGCTGAGGGAATTACAAGATTGCAAGAAGAGTATCAATATACTCAGGAAGAATTAGCTAAAATCTTAGGCAAATCAAGACCACAAATTAGTAACACAATTAGACTGCTAAAATTACCTCATAAAGTTCAAGAGTTTGTACAAAATAAATCTTTATCTGCTGGCCATGCAAGAGCTCTTGTGGGGGTTGAACAAGCTTATTCTATAGCCAAAATTGCTATCAAAAAGGATATGAATGTTAGACAGCTTGAAACTTATATAGCTTATATTAAAAACAAGAAAAGCAAAAAGGGCGGTAATAAATTGAAAGACCCCAATATATTGTCTTTAGAAAATGAAATTACCCAAATGTTGGGGTTATCTATTAAAATTGAACAAAAAGGCAATGAAAAAGGTAAGCTAGAAATATTTTATAATAATTTAGAACAATTTAACGATTTACTTAAAAAGCTTAGAAGCTAACTACTTTGAGGCCGCAGCAGTCAAACGCAAAACAATATTACCTACTATAGCCTTTGAAAGTTCAGGTGATTTTTTTATTTCTGTTTCACCTTCATTTATTATTGTAAGAACTCTCTCTGTTTTTTGAAGATTCCAAAGCCTTATTTGTCTGGTAAAGTTATCTTTTTCCTTAAAGAAAACAGGTGGTTTTAATTCATTCATTGCTTCTGTTAAATTTTTACCTGAATTCATAGCAATAAGCGTATTATGTATTCTTTGAAAAAAATTAGATAAATTATTTAAAACCTGAATAGGCTGTTGCCCATTAGATTCAAGCTTATTGTAACAGAATAAAGCATCATCAATCATACCAAGAGCTGTAGAATTACATAAGTTTTGAATTTCTACAGGTTTGTCGGATAAAAGAACTTTATCTACAATATCAGAACTTATTTTTTTTTCTTCTTCTTCAAACATATAAAGCATAATTAATTCAAGATTTGATTCTAGGGCTTTATTGTTTTGTCCAGAAAAAGAAATAATTTTTTGTTTAGCGTCATTTGAGATTGAAAAATTATTTATATTTAAATAATTCTCTATGAAACCATGTGTATCCTTTATAGTGTCTTCATAAAAAGGAATTGATATAAAATTATTAGATTTTTCAAATAGAGCTCTAAGTTTTGATCTAGGCCCTAATTTCCCTGATTTAACAAGGATAAATGTTTTTTCTGTTGGCCTTTCTAAATAATTTTCTAGACACCCTGCTTTATCGGTATCTAACATATCAATCTGTATTATTTTGATGCCATCACTAAGCATTATTGTGTTTATTTCATTAAAAAAGACGTCATCTTGGTTCAAAATAATATTTGAATTTAATTTCTGTGCCTCTAGTATTTCATTATTGTTTTGATTTAGTTGCTTGTAAATTTCATCAAAATTTTTATTAACACGATATTCATTTGGGCCATACAAGAGCGCACCAAACATTTTTAATGGCTGAGTAATGAGATCATTAATATCTGAGATCTTTCCCTTCATTTCCCCTGATTTTTTTTGAAAAGTGCTAATTGTCTTTTTATATCCTGTATAATTAATAACAAGACTCTATCTCTAGTATCTTGCTCATTAACAAAGTTTGCATATGGTTCGGCTACCCTATTATATGCTGAGGATATTAGAGATTCTCCAATAAATATTTCTTCTTCATCACTTTCTCTTTTGATACTAAATTTAACAGAAATAACTATATTTTTTCTAAGTACTTTTTCATCTTCTCGTATATCTATATCTTCAAACTGTTCATCAACAGTAAAGTTTATTATAAAATTATCAGATGCAGATATAGACTTTAAGGCCCCATCTAACCCCTTATAAACAATTATAGAACTTTCACTTTTATCGCTTGGTTCATTAACAATAAAGCCCGATAAAGATTCCATATTATAAAGAGGCTGAAAACCACAAGATTGAAGAAAAAAGACAAAGGAAAGAAGAACTATTATATTTTTTCTAAACAACAAAATTTAAAATCCTTCCCTTCACATAAATTATTTTTTTAATTTCTTTTCCAGCTAGATCGTTCTTTATCTTATTATTATTATTTGCGAATTCAACAGCTTCTTTTTCCTCAGTTGTTATTGGCAGGTTTAATTCACCTCGCTTTTTCCCGTTTATCTGAACAATAATCTTTGCGCTTTCATTATCTGTAAGGCTTTCGTCAAAATCTGGCCAAGATTGTTTACATACTAAGCCATCAAAACCAGCATGTGCCCATGACTCTTCAGCCAGATGAGGAATAAAAGGCGATAAAATTATTATGAGATGTTTCAGAATTTTAGAGGCAGTTTCAGCATTTATTTTCTCTTTTGTATCTGATTTGGAGAGGTCTCCAATAAGAGAATATATGTTTGCAATAGCTTTATTAAATGACATTGTTTCGAGATTAAAGGTGATATCTTTGATGCTTTTATGAATAATTTTCATGAATTGTATTTGTTCAGATGTATTTTTAATATCATTCTGTTCAACAATTTTTTTATAATCCAGAATTGTTCTCCATATTTTATTTATAAACTTGTTTGAGGATTCTATGCCTGCTTCTGTCCAGAAAATATCTCTATCAGGAGGAGAATCAGAAAGAACAAACCATCTTGCTGTATCCGCACCATATAACTTAATAATGTCGTCTGGATCAACTATATTCTTTTTGGACTTTGACATTTTTTCTGAGGGACCAACCTTTATTTTCTCCCCAGTATCTTTATGATAGACATCTTTTATATTATCTTCTTTCTTCACATACTTTGGCTCTATCCAATCACCATTTTCATTAGAATATGTTTCATGACAAACCATTCCTTGAGTAAACATACCATCAAATGGCTCTTTAATTTCTAGATGTCCTGTAATTTTTAAAGCTCTCGTAAAAAATCTAGAATATAATAAATGTAAAATTGCATGTTCAATCCCTCCAATATAATGATCAACAGGCAACCAATAGTTTGATTCATCTTTATTAATTGGTTTAAAGTTATCAAGCTCACAAAATCTCGCAAAATACCATGAAGAGTCAATGAATGTATCAAACGTATCAGTTTCTCTTACCGCCTTCAGCCCAGTTTCTCTGCAAGTTGTAAATTTCCAAGTAGGATGTTTTTCTAATGGATTACCTGGTTGTGAAAAGTCAATATCTTCAGGTAAGGTTATGGGCAGTTCGTCTATTGGAACTGGAATTATTTTGCCATCCTCTCTATGCAAAATGGGGATTGGACAACCCCAGTATCTTTGTCTCGAAATTCCCCAATCTCTTAATCTATAATTTATTTCCTCTTTTCCTATTTTCAATTCCTTTAGTTTATTGATAGCAACCTTTTTGGCTTCATCTATATCTAGCCCGTCTAGGAATCTTGAATTAATAATCTTACCCTCCCCAATGTATGCCTCATTTTCAATTACCATATCTTTTTCGCTTACATTCTCCGGGCATACTACGGGTAAAACAGGAAGATTATATTTTCTAGCAAAATCTAGGTCTCTTTGATCATGCGCTGGACAGCCAAAAATCGCACCTTTACCATAAGATGACAATACAAAATTAGCTATATAAACTGGAAGCTTTATATCTTTATCGAATGGATGCTGTACTTTAATTCCTGTATCAAATCCTTCTTTCACAACTTTTTCTATAGCTTCTTCGGAAGATGCAATTTTCTGGCATTTTTCTATAAATTTTAAAGCATTATCATCATTTTGAGATATTATAGTTGCTATTGCGTGATCGGGTGCAACAGCACAAAAGCTTGCGCCAAATAATGTGTCAGGTCTAGTTGTGTATACCTCAATTTTATCAGCAATCTTTGAAAACTTTTCTATAACTTTAAAACTAAAAACTGCACCTGATGATTTTCCTATCCAATTCTTTTGCATAAGTTTTACTTTTTCGGGCCACTTATCTAATTCTTCTAAACCATCAAGCAAATCATCGGAAAAATCTGAAATTTTTAAAAACCACTGATTTAGGTTTCTTCTTTCAACTACTGCTCCAGATCTCCACCCTAAACCATCTATCACTTGTTCATTTGCTAATACTGTATTATCTACAGGATCCCAATTAACTTCACTTTCTTTTCTGTAAACAAGATCATTTTTTAAGAAATCAATGAAGATGGTTTGTTGATGTTTAATGTAATCATGATCACAGGTTGCAAATTCACGGTCCCAATCAATTGCAAGGCCTAGAGACTTTAACTGTTTTCTCATACTGTCGATATTTTTATATGTCCATTCTTTAGGGTGGATTTTGTTTTCCATGGCGGCATTTTCTGCCGGCATACCAAAAGCATCCCAACCCATAGGATGTAATACATTATCACCTTTGGTTATTCTGTACCTAGTTATCACATCGCCTATTGTATAGTTCCTGACATGGCCCATATGAATTCTTCCTGATGGGTAAGGAAACATTTCAAGTATATATTTCTTTGGTAAATTTTTATCAGATTTCTCAGAGGCAAAGGATTTTTCTTTAGACCACAAATCTTGCCAATAAGGTTCTATTTTTTTTGGGCTATAATCCATTAATATACTTATTCAAAGGCTTTACTTCCAAGCCTAAGCTCTCTTGCCTTTGTAAGAATTGAATTCTCTATTAATTTTGCTGTTTCAGAGTTTACTTCAGCATCTTCCCATTCATTATCAGATTTAATTTGTCTGAATACAGCAACCTCTATAGCATCTGCCCTTAATCTTCTATCTTTTATATAGACAAAAACTTTAGTTCTTTCATTTGTTATGCCTTCACCACTATACCAGTTTGTTGAAATTATACCGCCAGTAGAGTCGCTTTTATCAATTGGCATAAACATGAGGGTATCTAGGCTTGCCCGCCATAAAAAAGCATTTACGGCCATAGAGTATTGGGACTGCTCTATTTCAGAAATTGTTCTCTCCGTTCTATTGCCGCAGGAACTTAATGAAAACATTACTACGAATACTAATAAAAATTTTAAAGATATATTCACAAAGATCTCCCAAAAAAGTTTGTCTAATTCATTTAATATCAGAATTATTAGGCTAAAATAAACTAAAAAAATAATAACTTCATCAAGATTAAATATTTTCTTTATTTATAAAAAATGATCTAAAATTAAATTATGGAAGAAATAATTAAAAATTATAATACTGTTCTTGAACAAATTAGGATTTCGGCAGATGAGGCCGATAGAAATATGGACGAAATAAAACTAATTATTGTTACAAAAAAATTTGATGTTGAGAGCATAAAGCCCCTACTTGATGCTGGCCATCAATATTATGGTGAGAACAGAGTTCAGGAGGCTAAAGACAAATGGCCAAATTTAATGAGTGAATATAAAAATATTGAATTAAATCTTATTGGGCCACTTCAAACAAATAAAACTAAAATAGCTTTAGATTTATTTTCATCAATTCATACCATTGATAGAAAAAAACTTGTTGATAAGATATTAGAATATCCAGAGAAAATTAAAGAAAATATGGAATTCTTCATTCAAATTAATTTGGCAGATGAAAAGCAAAAAACTGGAATTTCAACAGATAGCTTTAATGAGCTTTATAATGATGCCAATAAAAAACTAAAAATAAGTGGATTAATGTGTTTGCCCCCAAAAGATGATGATTCATCAATCTATTTTGCTTTTTTGTATCAAATGGCAAAAAAAAATAATTTGAAAAATCTGAGTATGGGAATGAGTTCAGATTTCAAAGATGCAATATTGTTTGGTGCGACCCATATAAGGATCGGCGAGGCTATTATGGGAGATAGAGTTGGATAACCAAAAAGACAAGATTGCTATAATTGCAAAAAACCAAAACTTACTTGATCTGTTAGAGGAGTCATTTTTATTATATGGAAAATTTTCAATATCTATTTTTACAAATAATTCAATTTTGGATTTAATAAAGAAGGCAGACAAAACTAGCGCCTTAATTGTTTCCATAGATATTATTGATAACCTTGATAAAAAACATTTAAATTTTTTCAGAGAAAATGAAAAGAAATCAATCTTTTTAATCAATAAAAAAGATAAAAAAGATATTTTGTTAGAAAAACAAATAAAACCAAAATCTATAATAAATATACCATTAAGTATTAGTAACATTATTCAAATAATTGAGAGCCTGATAAGAGAAGAAGTAAATAAGATGAATGATATCACAATGGGTAAATTTTCTCTTGATGTTGTGGGTAGAAAAATATCTTTAAATAAGGTTAATGAGAAATTAACTGAAAAGGAAACAGAAATCCTTTGGATGCTTTTGAATAAAATTGGTCATCAGATATCTCAAAAGGAACTTCTTAAAGAAATATGGGGATATGATGAAAGTATCGAAACAAGAACACTTGAGACACATATATATAGAATAAGAAAAAAACTTAACTCTATTGGAGCTAAAGACTATAAAATTAGCAATATTGATAATTCATATATTTTAAGCCTAGAAAAATCTTAATTAAATTTAAAATCTGCAACAACAGGAACATGGTCTGATGGTCTTTTCCATCCGCGTATATTTTTCTCTATGAAGGTTTTTTCTAAATGGTTAGACATTTTTTGACTAACCCAAATATGATCGAGTCTTCTTCCCCTATTTGATTTTTTCCAATCTTTTGCTCTATAGCTCCACCAGCTGTATATCTTTTTTTCATAGCCTTGAGTTAATCTAATTGCATCTTCAAATTGAAAAGATTCTAAAAAATCCTTCAATTTTTTAATTTCTATTTCTGTATGACTAACAATATTCTTTAATTGTTGATGAGACCATACATCCATTTCATGAGGGGCAATATTTAGATCCCCGACTAAAACAACTAAATCATTATTGACTGACTTTTTATTAGAAAATAATTTCGTAGCTTCTTCTAAAAATTTAAGCTTATGTTTAAATTTGTCATTGATCTTAGGGTTTGGCTCATCTCCGCCAGCTGGAACATAAAAGTTATGAATGAGGATTTTCTTATTTTTATAGAGAAACTCAATATTCATATGACGGGCATCATCCTTATTACAGAAAATATGTTTTCTACTAGAATTAATTGGATGTTTTGAAGCTATACAAACACCGTTATATCCTTTTATCCCAAAGGCTTCAGTATCGACAAAGCCCATCTTTTCGAAATCTTTAAAAGGGAAGTCTTCTTTTAAGCATTTTGTTTCTTGTAGACACAAAATATCTGGGTTAAGTTTTTTAACTACTTTTTTTACAGAATTAATCCTTAACCTTACTGAATTTATATTCCAGGTAACAACTCTCATTTTTTATTCTATTATGAGTCTAAGATATTATCCCACATTTCATCAATCATCATTTCATAATCAAAATCCATAATTATTGATGTGTCCTCATATCTTTCAAAAATCTGAGCATCAGGGAATATCCTTGGATCACTTTTATAGCTATCTTTAAGAATTTCAAATGACATCTGATTAGCAGTAGCTAATTGATTATTTATAGCTATATTTCTTCCAATTTCAGCATCCAAAATTGCATTGATATAATAATGCGCGGACTCCTTGTTATTTGATTTTGCTGATATACAAATTATATCTTGCCAAATTAAACTACCCTCTCTTGGATAAACAAACCCAATATTTTTATCTTTTTCCATTACCTCAAGGGCTTCTTCATTTGTTGCAATTGCTAAATCAACTTCATCAGCTTGAATTAGTGCGATGCCATCTGCATTCCCAAAATTTTTAATATGTTCTTTCTGTCTTTTAAGAAGACCTTCAGCTTGGTTAATCCAACTTGGATCATTTGAATTAGCTGAAATTCCAATATATTTTAATGCTATTTGTATTAGCGTTCTTCCATCATTAATCAAGGCAACTCTTCCGGAATATTTATCTGAATCTAATAGCCATCTCCAGGTAGCAGGAGGATTATCAAATTTATCCTTTCTGTACAATATACCAATACCACCCCATGTTAAAGGTACTGAGTATTTTCTACCATCATCATAATTAGATTTTAAAAACTGAGGATTTATATAACCTATGTTTTCAATTAGAGAATTATCTAATTCTGATATCTTTTCTTCATATATAGCTTCTTCAATTAAATAGTTTCTTGCAATTATTACATCAGCAACTTCTTCATAATCTGCGAAGTCTAACCCTTCATCTTTTGAGTAAAATGATGTTTTTATTGGAATGCTTATGGATTTCTCTAGTTTTGATAAATCTCTTTTTTCAACATACTCTTCCGGCATAATTACTGAAAAAGAGATTTCTTCTTGGGCATTAGACTTTACTGACCAGACAAGAAGTGAAATTATAATAAGTCCTGAAAAAAACTTTAAAAGACTTATATTGCTTCCAATTACTTTTATATTACTCATAATTTACCTCTCCACAAAACTCTATACTCTTATATATATAAGATTTTCTAATGAAAACATTATTTTGTAATAAAATACTGTTTTTCCACATTTTCTTTGAATTTTAACTTAGAAAAAAAAATATTAGTTACCTTCTTTTGATGATCAGTAAATTTCCATTGGCGAAGAATAGGTCTAGGATAATCAAATATAACTTCTAAGGAATTTCTTTCATTTTTATTATTTAAACTAATAAAAATTTTTCCTATATTTTCATCTATAACGGATGTTTCAATATATCTATTAATGTCAGCATCCTTATTTAATAGCTCTAATATCGGGTTATTATTTATTGAATAATTTTGGAAACTTTCTGAATCTCTTTCTTTGAAAAATAATTTTCCAGATTTATAAATTATTATTGTTTCAGAGGGAGGATTGTAATGAAAAGCTATTTCATTTTTATTGTTAATCCAAAAATTTCCTTTTGAAAGATTTCCAACATGATCAATTTGTGTAAATGCTCCTGTAAGTTTATTAAAATTTTTAATATAACTTTTTGTGGATTGCCTCCATCTATCGTGACTTTCATTTTGATCCCGATTATCAATGTTGCCAAGAACTGGCAATGAAAGAATTATAAATATAATAAGGTTTATTTTTAAAAGCCGAATCATTAGCCTGAACTTATAGAAGCTCCCTTTTCCCTTGAGTATTCGGAGCTGAAACTATTCCTTTTTCTTCCATTTCTTCAACTATTCTTGCTGCACGATTATATCCTATTTGTAGTTTTCTTTGGATATAGCTAATTGAGACCCTTTTATCATTCGTAACAATTGAGACGGCTTGACTATACAATGTATCTTCACTGTTATTTTCAAAAGAAGATAAATCATCTTTATCATCCTTTTCTTCAACTATTTCATCAATATAATCTGGATTTTCTTGTTTACGAATGTGTGAAACTATCCTTTCCACCTCTGAATCTGAAACAAATGCCCCATGTACTCTGGTAACTCTTCCACCTTCCGATAAGAATAACATATCACCGTTCCCAAGCAATTGTTCTGCCCCCATTTCATTTAGAATGGTTCTACTGTCAATCATCGATGCTACCCTAAATGAAATCCTAGTAGGAAAATTTGCTTTTATTGTACCTGTAACAACATCTACACTTGGTCGTTGAGTTGCCATAATGACATGTATTCCAGCTGCTCTTGCCATTTGGGCAAGCCTTTGAACTAAATGCTCAATATCGTTTCTTGCAACCAGCATCAAGTCTGCCATTTCATCAATTACAACTACGATAAAAGGTAGTTTTTCTGCTACAACCTCTTCTTCTTCATAAACTGGGTCTTGATTTTCATCATATCCTGTGTGAACTCTTCTTTTAAAGGTTTTGTTTTGAAGGCTATATTCTTCAGCTTTTCTATTATACTCGGCCATATTTCTTACCGACAAAATAGCCATCTTTTTGTATCTTTCCTCCATTTCTCGAACAACCCATTTCAGCGCAACCACAGCTTTATTTGGATTTGTAACTACTGGCGTTAGTAAGTGAGGAATACCATCATAAACAGATAATTCTAACATTTTGGGATCAACCATTATTAGTCTACAATCTTCTGGTTTAAACTTATATAAAATTGATAAAATCATTCCATTTATACCTACAGATTTACCCGAACCAGTTGTGCCTGAAATAAGTAAATGTGGCATTAAAGAAAGATCGGCAATAATTGGTGTTCCCCCAATATCTTTTCCAAGGCTTAAAGGTATGCCTTTTATTTGTTTTTCGAAATTATCTGAGTCAAATATTTCGCGTAAATAAACTGTATTTCTGTTTTCATTTGGAAGTTCAATACCTATTGAGTTTTTCCCAGGAACAACTGCAATTCTTACAGATGCCACAGCCATCTCTCTGGCAATGTCATCAGTTAAACTTATTACTCTTTTTGTTTTAATTCCTGGTGCAGGCTTTAATTCATAAAGCGTAACAACTGGTCCCGGTCTTACAATATCTATTTCACCTTCAACACCAAATTCTTTAAGAGCATTTGATAGTTTATTTCTGTTTTCTTCAATTAAGTCTTCTGGAATAATATTTTTATTATTTTCATCTGCCTCTTTTAACAAATCAAGCGATGGAAGCTCATATCCATCAGGACTTGATTTCGCTTTTGTTGTTTTCTTTTCAATTATTTTTGGCGCAGCTTTTTTAGTTGGCTGAATTTCTTCATCTTTAGATATAATCTTTACTTGCTTCGGTTTGTCTTCTTTAACATTAGCTTTTGAAGTTCTGGCTCCTTTCTCCTCAATCTTTTTGCTTGGTAATAATGCATTACTTCCAAGTATTAAAGAAGTTGTCGCCAACAAGAGAACTAGAATATTTTTGTAATAATTGCTTATTTCTATTTCTATTAAATTACCTAAATAGATTAATTGATTATTTAATAAGTGCCCAAATATTCCACCATTTTCCGAAATAATGTGACCTGAAAAAGACAATGTAATTACACAAAGAAACAATAGTAAAATCATTTTAGATGGTTTTTGTGATCTTTTAGTTAAAGAGAAAAAACCAAATATGATTAGCCCAATAGATATTAATATTGATGCAAAACCAAATGTTTGTATTAATATATCTGCAGCATATGAACCAGGATAGCTAATTAAATTATTTGATAAATCATCTGACGATGTATTTAAGCTTGGATCAAATTTATTATAGCTCAGGATTGATATTGTGATTAAAGTTCCAATAATCATTAGGCCAATATTTGTTAAGAAGGTCATTAAAAATTTTAGCCCCCTGATTAATAATTCATATAAATAGCGTAATGCTATTTTTGGATAAAAAGTTATTTTAGAAACAATGCTCATTTAAAATTTGATCTCTCCAATATTGCCATCGAATCAATATTATATTTGTTCTTAAATATTATCCACAGCAAGGTTTTTTTCTATGAGTATTTGACAAATTACTATTCAATGTAAAATATCAATCTTATGAATGATAATGATAAAAACATTGATTTTATTATATTTGGAGGAGGAATTACTTCGGATGTTCTCTCTCTTATATTAAAAAATGAAAATAAGAAGTTTTATATCTTAGATAAAAATAAAAAAGATAAATTAGTTGATTCTCCAAGGTCTTTAGCGCTTTCACCATCTTCAGTGAATTTACTAAATTATTTTGAAATTGATTTTCCTTTTGAAAAGGTAAATGCAATGAGGGTCTATGAGTCTGATTTGAGTAATAATAAAATAAAGAGTGAATTAGTTTTTAATAATGAAAAGACTTTATCGTATGTGGTCAAATATAATGATCTTAAGGACTCACTTTTAAAAAAAACTAAATCTTTAAAGAACAGACTCAAGCTAGATGATTTCTCATCATTTGAGCTAGAGAAAAATCTTATAAAACTTGTCATGAGAGACGGTAAAGAAATATTTGCTAAAAATATTATTTTTACACAAAAAATTGACACAATGCTTCTTTCACAATTTAAACTTTCATATAAGGAAAAGAATTATAATCAAAAGGCTATTGTTGCTACCTTAGAACATAAGGCTTCTCATGAAGGCGTAGCTTATCAATATTATGATAACGGAAAACCATTGGCATTACTTCCATTATCAAAATCAAAGGGTTTATATAGAAGCTCATTAATATGGTCTCTAGATGATTATCTAGCAGATGATATTTTATCTAATCACGATTTAAATGATGTTTTGCATGAAAAGATAGGGCATCTTTATGAAGATATTAATATCTCTGAAGGCCCTCTATCTTTTGACTTGGATAAGTTTCTTTTAAAGGGAAAAACTGACAATAGACTAATTTTTGTTGGTGACTCTGTAAGAATGATGCATCCGATGGCTGGTCAAGCTTGGAATCAAAGTCTTCGAGATGTCTCATATATTGCTGATGCATTATTTGAGTCAAAAAATCTTGGAATTGATTTAATTGCTACACCTTCATTTAATTCTTTCAAAAGAATAAGAAAGATAGAGAGTGAAGGTATGACCAATTCAATTGATTTTATAAATTATATTTATAATTTGGATACTTCGATATCAAAGGGCTTCAGGAGAAATCTTATGAAATTTGTAAATTTTGTAAAACCAATAAATAAATTATTAATTAGTGAAGCCGAAGGTGGAACATTAAGACGCCCAAGCCTTCTTTTGGGAGAAAGACCAGGCTCAAAGAGAATTTAATCTAATTTTCTAGCTTCCTCAGGAAGCATAATTGGAATGCCATCTCTAATTGGATAAGCAAGCTTAGCTTCTTTGCTTATTAATTCATTGTTTTCTTGGTCTAATAACAATTTATTTTTAGTTACTGGACAAACTAAAATATCTAAAAGATCTTTATCAATTTTGTTCATAATATTTACTGTATAGATTCAATGCCCTTATTTGTCGATAGGGCCATTTCGGTCATTGCAATTAAAAGTTCATTTCTCTTCTGAGTATCTTCAGCTTCTAATAGGGCCTGTTTTTCTTCTGCGCTATAAGGGCTTAATGAGCATAAAGAGTTTACAAGTGTTTCTGTGGGCGAACCTTTAACAGCATCCCAATCAATTTGAAGATTATTTTTTTCCAGATATTTTTTTAAAACATCTAAAAGTTTATCCCTGTTAGCCCTATCTTGGTTAAAACCTGGAGTTAAATCATTTTCAAAATCTTCATATGAAACTTTGACTTGCCTATAAGGTGTCAGTGTATCTAGTTCTTGGGTAACTTTATATCTACAAATGCCATTTAAAGTTATAATAAACCTTGAGTCTGAAAGCTCTGTAAACGATGTAATTTTTCCAAGGCAACCTATAGAATATAATTGATTTTCATTACTTTCTTGGGTTTGTATCATTCCTATTAATCGATCAGAGGATATAGAATTATCAATCATTTCTAGATATCTTGGTTCAAATATATTGAGTGGTAATTGGGATCGAGGAAGAAGAAGAGCGCCATTCAAAGGAAAAATCGATATCTTACTAGGCATTTCTTCAATCTTTTTATATTTGTATAAACTACTCATGCTAACTAAATAAAATTGAAGAAAGCTTTTTCCTTCCTTCTATAGCAAGTTCATCTTCAGGACCAAGAGCATTAAAAATTTCTAAAAGATTTTTTCTCGGCGCTTCATCATTCCACATTCTATCTTTTTCAATTATGAATAAAAATTGGGCAATTGCGTTTTTATAATCCCCTTTGCCCATGAGACTCATAGCAATACTAAATCTTATTTCGTGATTGTCGGGATTTTCTTCAAGTTTTTTTTCAAGATCAGTTATATCAACATCATCAACTTCATTATCTTGTGTCTTTTCAAATATTTCAATTCCTGATTTTGCTGACATAAAGTCTTGGTTCTTTTCCTTATCAGGACCCTCTATGTTTGATAATATCTCTTTAGCTAAATCAACTTCATTAATTTTTAGGTAGCAATTTGCTAGCATAGATAATGCTGTAACATTATCAGGTTCCGATTGAGCTATTTTTCCAAAAACCTCTAATGCTTCATTATAGTTTTTATCACTAAAGAGAGCTTTACCTTGATCTATAGCTAAATCATTTTCAGAAGGGCCATTAAGAGCAGCAAGTTTTTCAACAAAAGTTTTTATAGACGACTCTGGCTGCACACCAACAAAACCATCAACAGGCTGACCATTATGAAAACCAAGAATTGCTGGAATAGATTGTATTTGTAATTGTTGAGATATCTCAGGATAATCATCAATATTCATTTTTGTTAATGTGACTCTTCCATTGGATGCAGCAACAAGCTTATCTAGGATTGGAGCAATTTGTTTGCATGGTTCACACCAAGGCGCCCAAAAATCTACTATTACTGGAGTTGATTTTGATTTTTCAATTACTTCTTGAACAAAATTTTCATTTGTTAAGTCTATTGAATGAAGCCTTTCCGCCTCGTTGTGACTTGATTGATCAAAATCCATTATTCTAAAGTGCGTCTTCCTGTGTTTCACCAGTTCGAATTCTTATTGCTCTGTCTATATCAGTAATAAAAATCTTACCATCGCCAACTTTGCCTGTTTCAGAAGTTTTTGATATAAGATCTACTACTTCCTCAACTTTTTCTGTAGGAACAACAAGCTCAATTTTTATTTTTGGTACTTCAGTTGTTTTGTATTCTGCTCCTCGATAAATTTCCGTTTGACCTCTTTGGCGACCAAAACCTTTTATTTCGGTTGCAGATAAGCCTTCAATTCCAATAGTTATAAGCGCATCTCGTACATCATTATATTTATGAGGCCTTATAATTGCAGTTATCATCTTCATGGTTTCCCCTTTCTCTAGTCTAAGAGCAATCTTAACTAATCTTCTTATCGACTCTGAATGCGATGGAATATCTGTTTGGTTTCTTCTCCACTTATCCACTTCTTGTCTAAATTCAGAGGAGGCTACTAACTGTATTCTTTGATCCTGTTTATTCATGTTTTTATTATACATAAGAAAGATTAATAGTTAAGCAAGTTTGTTTACAACTTGATAACTTTCAAATATTGTAAGTTTCTCAAGCGGGTGTAGCTCAGTGGTAGAGCATCACGTTGCCAACGTGAGGGTCGTGAGTTCGAATCTCATCGCCCGCTCCATCTTTTTATTAGTATAGAATTTTATTGTTAGTATTAATTAATGTTGTTGTATTTAAGCAACATCATTATATTTAGTGCCTCTATATTTAAGTTCTTTCATCTTTTTTCTTGTTATTTTTTCAATAACAAATAAAACAACATTTGGTGCCGTTTAATATCGGATAATAGGGAAAAAGGTTTAAATCCTTTGCTGTACCCGCAACTGTTATTAAGTGTTTTTGCAAATGTGTCACTGAGAAATTGGGAAGACTGTAAGAGCTATACTTAAAAGCCAGGAGACCTGCCAAAATAGTCGTATGTTTTTAGATCGGGATAATCTATAAATGCGGGCTTTGCCTCTAAGCGACATAAAATTTTATGGAGTAGGCAAAGAAATGTTTGTCATTGTTTTTATCTTTTTATTTTTTATTCCATCTTTGAATGCTCAGGAAACAAATAATTTTTCTATGCCTGAAGAAATAATTGTTAAATCAACTAGATCTGAAACTAATATTTATCAATTGGGTAGTTCGGTAGATATTATTACTTCAGAACAGATTAAGAAAAGTGGTTTTAATTTTGTAAATGAAGCTCTTCAAACCATTCCTGGTTTATATATTAGTCAAAATGGTTCTTTGGGTGGAACTGCCGCCGCTAGGATTAGAGGAGCAGCAAGTGGTCAGACTTTGGTTTTAATTGATGGTATCTCAGTTTCTGACCCATCAACTCCTGATGGTTTATATGACTTCTCAAGTTTATTAACTTCTAATATCGAAAGAATTGAAATTCTTAAAGGCTCTCAATCAACGCTATGGGGTAGTGATGCTATCGGAGGTGTTATTAATATAATAACAACTAATGAAGCAATAGGTCCAAGTATTAAATTGAATACAGAAATAGGTTCTTTCAGTACACAAAGAATTGGTGCTGACTTTAGATATTCAAATACAGCTCACAATTTATACCTATCTTATAATCAATTAAAATCAGATGGTATTTCAAAAGCAGACAAAAGTGATGGCAATTCTGAGAAAGATGGAATAGGCAGTAAATCTTACTTAATAAAAACAGATCATAAAATTTCAGGATTTGAAATATCTGCTAACCTTAATTATAGAGAATCCGATATTGATTATGATAGTTATGGATTTGTAACGGGAGTTACTGATGGTGATGAAAATACAAAAGGCCGACAAATAAACTGGGCCCTAGAAGCAAAAAAATCTTTTTTAGATGATCGCTTAACAAATACATTTTCTTTTGCTGAGTCTGAGGTTGATAGAAAATATTATACGAATGGAAAAGAAAACTTTTCTGCAAAGGGTAAGAGAAGTTTTACAAGATATACTGTTAATTATAATTTTAACGATAATAATTTCTTTACCTTTGGAGCTGAGGCAGAGATATCTTCTACATTTGATGACGATTTTGAGACTGAATCATTATTTTTTCTTTACGAAGCGATGCCACATGAAGATTTAGGACTCTCTTTTGGTTTAAGAGAAGATAAAAGAGATAATTTTCCAAGTGAAGAAACTCCTAAGGTAACAGCTTATTATAATATTAATGATAATATGCGCCTATCAGCTAATTGGGGCGAGGGGTTTAAATTACCAACAATATTTCAATCTACATTTTTTTGTTGTGGAGCAGATAAACCAAATAATCATCTGCTTCCAGAAACTAGTAATGGATATGAGGTCGGCTTAACTTATGAATCAACTGAAAGATATAATAGTTTTAAGTTTATTTATTTTGATCAAGAGATTAACAATATGATTGATTTTTCATTTAGCCTTGGTGCTTATGAGAATTTAAAGTTTGTTAACTCTGAAGGTTTTGAATTTAATTTTGTTTCTAGTATCACTGATAATATCCTTTTATCAGGAGCTTATTCCAAAACAGATAGCACAAATGAAACAGGCGTTAGGCTTATTCGATTGCCAGAAGAAAAAGCAAACTTAAATTTTGATTTTTCATGTGGGCTTAAGAATAAAATTTTTGTTTCATTCTTATATAATGGTGATGAAACAGACCCAAGAGGTATTGTCAAAAGTTGGATTAGATCTGATATAAATTTTTCTAGAAAAGTGAATGATAATATTAGAATGTATCTAAAAATTAAAAATATTTTTGATGAAAATTATCAAGATATATATGGGTATGGGACCGAAGAAAGGTCATTCAATTTAGGCGTATCGTTGGATATTAATTAATGATTAAAATGTCTTAACCCTGTAAAGATCATTGCTAAACCAGCATCGTCTGCAGCCTGAATAACTTCTTCATCTCTTATTGATCCACCGGGTTGAATTATGGCTGTTACACCGGCCTCAGCTGCTGCTATCAAACCATCAGCAAACGGAAAGAAGGCATCAGAGGCAACAACTGAGTCAACTGCAAGAGGGCTGCTTTCACCAGAGGCAGATGCTGCATCTTCAGATTTTCTTGCTGCAATTCTTGAGGAATCTAGTCTATTCATCTGTCCGGCTCCAATCCCAACTGTTGCTCCATTCTTTGCGTAAACTATGGCGTTTGATTTTACATGTTTTGCTACAGTGAAAGCAAAATATAAATCCTCTAGTTCTTGATCAGTTGGTTTTCTCTTTGAAACAACTTTTACCTCTTTTTGATTGATAACAGTGTTGTCATTAGTTTGAACAAGGAAACCCCCAGTGACTGTTTTCATTACATAAGATATTTCACTGGTATCAGATAAACCGCCGGTAGAGAGTAGTCTTAAATTCTTTTTGTTGCTTATTATATTTTTAGCTTCGTCCGAAACAGAAGGCGCAATAATTACTTCAGTAAATATATCTGTAATTAATTCTGCGGTTTCCCTTTGTAGTTCAGAGTTAAAAGAAATTATTCCTCCAAAAGCAGATGTTGAGTCACATTTCAGAGCTTCTTTATAAGCTTCTGCTTGACTGGCGTTAATTGCAACTCCGCATGGATTGGCATGTTTGATTATTGCGACAGCATGGTTTTTATTTGGATCAAACTCTGAAACTAATTCAAATGCAGCATCAGTATCATTAATATTATTATAACTAAGTTCTTTTCCTTGAATTTGTTCTGCAGAAATAACGCCATATCTATTTGTACCATCACTGTAAAATGCTGCCTCTTGATGAGGATTTTCTCCATATCTGAGTGATTGTATCTTTTCCCCTCCAAAAGATCTGTATGTTTGATCGCCATCTATTATTTGTTTGTTCATCCAGTTTGATATAGCTGAGTCATAAGCTGCTGTTCTTGAATAGGCTTTAAGGGCTAAGTTTTTTAAGGTTTTTTCTAAGACTTTTCCATCTTTTTTTAATTCTTTTATGATTAAATTATAATCATTTTTATCAACGACCACAGCAACACTATTATGATTTTTTGCCGCCGCCCTTATCATTGCTGGTCCGCCTATATCGATATTTTCGATACACTCTTCAAAACTTGCATCTTTTTTAATTGTATCTTCAAACGGGTATAAATTAACAATTAATAAATCTATTGTATTAATGGAGTTACTTTTCAAAGTCTCCATATGATCCTTATTAGTTTTTATTCCTAAAAGACCCCCGTGAATATTTGGGTGTAGTGTTTTTACTCTTCCATCTAAAATTTCTGGAAATCCTGTTACAGATGATACATCAGTAACATTTACCCCTATATTTTCTATAAACTTTCTAGTTCCGCCTGTTGATAGAATATCAATATTCAATGATGATAATTCTTTTGCTAAGTCTTCTAGGCCGTCTTTATCTGATACAGATATCAGCGCTCTTTTGACTTTAATCCCACCACTCATAAGATTAACCCCGTAATTTTAATTTAGAGATATTGTTGGCATAATTATCTTGTCCGCCCTGAAAAGTTGAAGTTCCAGCAACAAGAACATCAGCTCCAGCATTTATAGCTAATTGTGATGTTTCAAAATTTATACCGCCATCAACTTCAAGCTCTATATCTTTTCCAGTGGTATCAATTAATTGTCGAATATTTTCAATTTTTTCTAATTGATCATGCATAAAACTTTGTCCACCAAAGCCGGGAACAACTGTCATGACAAGTATTAAATCAATGTCATCAATTATTTTATCTAAGACATTAATTTGAGTTGATGGATTTAATGATATTCCCACTTTACAACCCAAGGATTTAATGATCTCTATGGTTGCCTTTGGATCACCCTCTGCTTCGGGGTGAAAAGTAATAATATCTGATCCAGATTTAGCAAAATCTTCTAGTAAAGGATTAACAGGAGTTATCATTAAATGAACATCAAATGGGATTTCAGTGCATTTTCTTATATCTTTAATTACCTCGGGACCAATGGTTAAGTTTGGAACATAATGCCCATCCATAACATCAACATGCACATAATCTGCTCCCGCAATTGTAATTGCTGAAATTTCTTCCCCAAGTTTTGAAAAATCTGCTGCTAATATCGATGGAGCAATTTTAATTTTTTTGTCCATTTAAATTCCATATCAGAGGCTTTGACTCAACGCAAGTATTCAAGATACTTTTTTTAAACTTGCAATAAAAAAACCATCTCTATTTTTGACGCTTTTTTTTCCGTTAGGTAGAATTCTTAACCACCCTTCGTCTGTTACTGAGCATTCAATATCTTCGATTAGGTCTGAAGAAATTTTATCAATTTTACAATCTTTATGTTTTTGAAGGAATTTCATAATTTGAATTTCACCTTCTTCTTTTTCAAGTGAACAGTTGCAATATATCAATTGACCGTTCTTACTTAATAGATTCCAGCTTTTCTCAAGTAATTTTTTCTGTAGATCTACTAAATTGCTTACAGATTTTTCGTTCTTTGAATAAAGTATATCTGGATTTTTTCTTATTGTGCCAGTTGATGAACACGGCACATCCAATAAAATTTTATTCCATTTTCTTTCAGTTTCGTAAGTTAATATATCAACATTTTCAATTACAGTATTGAATTTAAGTCTTTTCATATTTTCTTTAAATCTATTTATACGAGTTTTATTTAAATCAATCGAATGTACTGTTGCTCCTAATGAAATCATTTGGGCAGTTTTACCACCAGGTGCAGCACATAAATCAAGAATCTCATCATTTTCTTTGATATTTAAACATTTTACAGGTAGTTGAGACGAATAATCCTGCACCCACCACTCACCTTCATCATATCCTTTCTTATCAGCAATCAATCCAGACTCTCTTAGTCTAAGAACATTGTTTGGCATAAGCTCGGCATTAAGTTCTATTTGCCACTTTGATACGTTACTTTTGACAGCTATATCAATATGCGGATGAATATCTTGGATACATTCAATAAAATGAAGATAATCATTTGGCCAATTTTTCTCCCATCTATCCGATAACCATTTTGGTATTTTGGGAGAGTCATTAAAGATCTTTTTGTATTTCTCTTCTTCTCTGGCAACATTTCTCATAACTGCATTAACTAGAGCTCGCCATTTTACTGTTGCAATATCAACTGATGTATTAACGGCAGCATGATTTGGAGTTTCTAATATAAACATTTGGGCAATGCCAATCCTTAATGCCATTTTAGGGTTACTTGGGAGTTTTTTTATTGGCTCTTTAAGAAGCCGATCAATAGTAGAATCAATTTGTGTCAAATATCGCAACACAGATGAAGATAATAAATAAATAAATGCCTTATCTTTGTTTGAAAGTTTTATGGATTTTTGATTCTTCATAGCTTTTTGAAAAGCATTATCGAAAGATAGAAAGTCTTCGATTACATCTTTTAAAATTAGGGCAACTTTTTTTCTAGCCATATTGCCTGATTTTTTTTCCATGAATCTAACCATTAAAAATTGTTTATTTGTAAAATAGGTTATATATGAATTTATGTCTAAAAATCTGGAAAATATAGATAAATTAAAAAATAGAAATTCTCAATCTGCTCTTAAAGAGGCTGAAGAAAGAAGAAAAAATAAAAAAAATAAAAAGGCTGTAAAAGAAATAGATGGAAGGGATGGGCCTGAGCCAACCCGTTATGATGATTGGGAAAAGAATGGTATCGTAAGTGATTTTTAGTCTAAAGATTATTTAAAATTATTTTAGCTTAAATATTTCTATATACATACGAGTGTCAAAAGGAACACGAGCACTTATTATATGTAAGGTAATAAAGTGTATAAATGGGTTTCCAGTTACAACAGTAAAAGTAGCTTTACCCATTCCAACTAGTGTTTGAGTCATTATGATATATGTAAAGGATGTTAGTCCAGTAGATAAAGTGCTGTAATCAACACCTTGGTCAAACAAACTAAAGATTGAATAAAAAAGACCCCCGAACAATACAACAATTAATCTGCTTTCTATTAAAACTGCAATACGTGGAATGAAGATCATATGCATCATTACAACAACAGGTAATCCAGCTCCTAAGGAATTAACTAATATTCCAAGCGGAACACCCTGTGCATATTGGCTTGCAGAAATGCCACCAAAAAAATCTGCAGATCCTACTAGGATTGGACCAAAAAAATCTATCGCCCAATAAACAATTATTATCCATAGATCTCTTATCCATTTAAATGAACCAAAAAGTTTTTTTAAGGAAAATCCCCTTCGTCTAAGCCAAATTAAAGGAAGAATAGTATAGATAATTGTATATGTAATTGCCCAAACCCACACATCTACTTGAGATTGACTTCCGGTTGAATAAACATCTGTGCCAGGAAAATGAAGCCCCATATTAAACCCAGCTCCCAATATTAGTTGGGTTATGATCAAGTACATTAAAGATAACCAAGCCTCTTTTTTTGCAGAAGATTTTTTAACTGCATAAAGTTCAGCCCAATTAACTGCTTCTCTCTTTCGTGTTAGATATAGTAATAAAAAGACCGCAAGAACCAATACAGGCATATAAATAGTTAACAAACTTTGTAAACCATCTATTGCTATAGGAGATACAGTGAGGCCTTGATAAACAAAAAGAAAATAAGAGAAAGTTGCAATTAACCATAAGGAAAGGCCTGTTAGAAATATTTTACTTTTGAGAGACTTTAATAATTGCATATTCGTATTTTTTTAGATTAAGTGTTTGAATTTAAAAATTTCGACTTTCCCAAAAAGCCCAGCCTTTTTATAGGGATCATTTTCTGACCATTTCTTCGCTTCATCTTTATTTTCGACATCTATAACAATTAAACTACCTATCATTGTGTCTTCTTCAGATAAGAATGGACCAGCATATTTCACTACATTAGTTTCAGCGACATACTTTAAATGATCTTCTCTATTTTGCATTCTTGTCTCAATAGCATTTTCTTTGTCTTGGCAAATTAAACAGTAAAGCATTAGTTTTCCTCTTTTATTGGTCTATTAAGAAGGTT
>Ga0208410_1000051_pt1 | contig 60854 bp, 85 predicted proteins | sample ETN02SmetaG_3_FD_185787 | JGI IMG/M metagenome (GOLD analysis project Ga0208410, IMG submission 185787) | Marine microbial and viral communities from oxygen minimum zone, Eastern Pacific Ocean - ETNP2014F10-02SV257 (SPAdes) (version 2) | ecosystem: Environmental > Aquatic > Marine > Oceanic ... | reverse complement strand
GCTAATAGGTAAAAACATAAATGATTTTGCAAATGTTGTAATACCTGATTGTATTAATTTAAGTGATGACATACCTGTAGAAGATGTAACTACTAAACTTGTATTACAAGGCGGTATTCCAATTAACGAATTATTAGTTAATGGCGACATTACGCCAATGCTACAAAAAATGAAAGATAAACCATATGTAGTTAATCTAGCACACGGAGTGAATAAAGAAACTCCTGTAGAAAATGTTAGAAACTTTGTACAAACTGTAAAGGACTTTAGATGAAACTATCTATTACAGTAGTTAATGAACGTTATGCAGTATTTGATCCTATAACAGGAGAACTACTATCTTTACCTAACGTAAAGCCAACAGAAGGAAGTTATATTTCTATTGCTGACGATGAAGTTAAAGGAATAATAGAAGGTAAAGAAAGCATGAACTTCTATTATGTACATTATGTTAAAAGAACTAAAACATATGAACTTAGACAACGTACTAATCATGATATAGACAGTTACTTTGTAGATGACTTAATACACGAACTACCAGCAGAAGCAGAAAACCCAGATATTACAGTAACTAAAAATGTTAAAGATACTTGTTGGAAGTTTACAGTAGGCGGCGATTTAGAAATGAATATATTAGCTCAAAAAATTAGTTTAACAAATTCAGCAATTAGCTTTAGTTGTACAAAGAAAAACGATCCAAATATCTTATATAAGACATTAAAGTTTTCTTTTGATAAACTAATTGATGGAAAATACTTTGTATTACCATTTAGCGAGAAATTTGAGTTTGACAACGAGCCAATTTCAGTGTATACTATTAAGAAGTTTGACAGTTATAAGTATGAGGAAATAATATGAGTGAAAACAAGATCAATATAGCAGAACAGGATATTATATTTTTAAGTTATGATGAACCTAATTGTGAAAAGAACTATGTTGATTTAGTTAACAAAGTGCCATGGGCTAAACGTGTGCATGGTGTACATGGTTCAGATGCGGCACATAAAGCCTGTGCAGAGTTAAGTGATACAAAACACTTTGTTACTGTAGATGGCGATACAATTATTAATCAAAAGTTTTTAGATGTAGTATTAGACTTAGACGAACTAGGCGTAGATGATGATTATCAGTTTAGTTGGTGTGGTAATATTGACATTAACGGATTAAAGTACGGCAATGGTAGTTTAAAAATGTGGACTAAAGACTTTGTTCGTGATATGAAAACACACGAAAACAATGATGGTAAAGATGAAAATGTTATAGAGTTTTGTTACTTTGACAATTACTATCAGTTAAATGAAAACTTTAGTACAAGTATTATAAGTGCAACACCACATCAAGCCTGGAGAGCAGGATTTAGAGAAGGTGTTAAGATGTCATTAAACAGAGGTGCAAAAGTAGAAGACCTTGCAAACAACACTTGGTGGCAAAATTATCATAGACTTCTTGTATGGATGAACGTTGGTGCAGATGTTGAAAACGGATTGTATGCTATAATGGGTGCAAGAGATGGTTGTCAAAAAATACTAGCAACTGATTGGGATCATTCTGTAACAAGAGATTTTAAATGGCTTAATGAATATTGGGAAGAAATTAAAGACTTTGACGTAGAACGTATGATTGCAGAGTACGGAGAAGTATTACAAGGACAAGGACTACCTATTAGTAATAAAGCTCTAGACGAAGAGCAAAGCAAATTCTTTAAAACGGTCTACATTAACTCTGACCGTGTATTAGGTAGATGAGCGAACTTGAAAAAATAAAAGAATTAATGCCGGTAATCGAAGAGCAAACTTCGCCTACCTTTTGTTTAGCCAAATGGCATCATACAACAATATATCTAGCAACAGGTGAAACACATAGTTGTTACCACCCTGCTCCACACCCTATACCATTAGAAGAATTAAAAGACAATCCTAGTGCTTTACATAATACTATAGAAAAGAAAGACCAACGTAAAAAAATGTTATGTGGTGAAAAGCCAGATGGTTGTAGTTACTGTTGGAAAATTGAAGCTATGGGTAAAGACTTTGTAAGTGATAGACATATTAAAACAACTAGCATTTATAATAAAGAAAGACTAGCGGAAATAAAACAAAATGGTGCGGATTTAAACGTAAATCCTGAGTATATAGAAATTAGCTTTAGTAATGAGTGTAACTTTAAATGCGGTTATTGTCACCCTAAAGCATCAAGTAGATATTGGAATGAAATAAAACAACACGGACCATATAGTATGTCTACTAAACATAGACAAGATATTGATTGGTTTAAAGTTTATAAAAAAGAAGAAGAGAATCCATATGTAGATGCATGGTGGGAATGGTGGCCTGAAGTTAGTAAGACATTAAACATTTTGCGTATTACTGGCGGAGAACCTTTAATGCATAAAAGTTTATGGGAACTATTTGATAAACTAGAAGCAGATCCAAAGCCACATATACAAATTGAAGTTAATAGTAATATGGGTGTCAAACATTCATTAGTACAAAAGTTAACTGAAACTGTATTAAGATTAAAAGAAAAGAATTGTATTAAAAGTTTTAAATTATATACAAGTATAGATAATTGGGGTCCTAAAGCAGAGTATATTCGTACAGGTTTAGACTTAGAATTATGGGAAAAGAATTTAGATTACTTTTTAAGTAAAACTCCTTTTTCTGTTATCTTTATGATTACATTTAATATCTTTAGTGTAGTAGGATTTAATCACTTATTAGAAAAGATACTAGAGTGGCGTTACAAGTATAATGGAATAACAGAGCCTCAAGTAAGATGGCAAAAAGTACAGTTTGATACTCCACACTTAAAAGAACCTCATATGTACGATATGAATATATTACCTAAAAAAGAGTTTATGCCTTATATGGAAAGCCATTTACAATTTATGCACGAGTATCAAGATGATAGGGACAGAACAAAATTTAGTAGTTTAGAAGTAGAAAAATTTAGACGTGTAGTTGAGTATATGCGTACAACAGAATTTGAACCTGCTAAAAGAGAACTAGCACGTAGAGATTTTCATCGTTGGTTTTCAGAACACGATAAACGTAGGGACTGTAATTTAGTTGAAGCTTTTCCAGAGTTGGAAACGTTCTTTAATAATTGTGCTTAATCAAGCAACCTTTGATCCATATAACTAGGACCTTTAACTTTAGTTTCATAAAACAACATATCTTGCCAACGTTGTTTCATTTGTGATACATTAAATCCTTTTTTATCTTTACTAGCATCACGCAACAGTTTAATCCAAACTTCTTGTGTTTTTTCTACTTGTCTATCTGTTTCGTTTTTCCAGTTATGTTTAAATACACCTTTAAGATATTTGTAATGTTCTAATGGACTAGGATGTCCGTCAAAGAAGTTTTTACCTATTAGTTTTCTATCAGCACTAAATTTAGTTTGTAAATTTTGGTGCCAAAGTATTTCATAAAAGCTAGGTCTTAAAAAACTTAAAGGTTCATGATAAAACTTTATTGCATCATCTAATCTTTGACTTGTTTCTCTAGGATCAAAGTTTCCTTGGCTATCGTCCCATTGATTAGGTTGTTTTATAATATCACACATTTGTAAGAAGTGCCATTGTGCTTTATGTTTTAACATTTCATAAGCGGCCTTAATAAACGCAAGATCTCTTACATACGCACCTTCTTCACTAAAGTACTTTCTTACAAATTCTTCGTTATATACTTCTTGTGAATATATGTTTCCTGGAGTAACCCAAGGACCTTGTGATTTATTTTGTGGTAAAAATCTATCTTCTCTACATACATTAGTCCATTGTACTACTACAAGATCTTCATGAGTAAAGTCATATAAAGCGTCAGCCTGCATAAGTGTATTAAAGATATAATGATTACCTGCTCCACTTCTACCTAAGTTTACAAACTCAATATCCCCTAGTTCTTGTGCCAAGCAATTAGCCCAAGTTCCCCAAGTATAATTTGTAAAACTGCACCCAAAAGTAAACAATCTTTTAGGTTGTATATTATACAGTTGTTGTTGCATCTGCTATTTCTCTCATTTTCTTTGCTGTTTCTTTAAAAATATCTTTACTATACTTACCTTCAAGTAGTGTACGGAAGTTCTCCATTAGGACTTGTTCATTTTTAAATTTCCATTGTATTTGGTCTTCTACAGATTTCATTTCACGTATAAGTTTAATCTTACTTCTAACTTCTTTCCATAGAGCTTCCCACCTTTTTGCTGGATCATGTATATCATCAAAACTTAAATCAAACCAATCACCATAAGTTTTATAACCATAATCTACTAAACGTTTATTACACCCAGGCTGTCCCCATATTACAAAAGGTTCCATATGGTATATTGCTCTAAAAGTTTTTTCACTATAAAATAAACTAGTGCCTTGCCAATCGTCTATATGCGTTTCTTGTACTATTTGAAACAATGTTTGATCATTTAAATTACTGTGTAATGCCATAGCATGATTAGTTTTAAAGTCATCTGTATCTACTACTAAAGGTACAACTTGACGTTTAAATATATTTAGATCTGCTTTAGTAAATTTGCTATTTCTAAATGGTGGCTGGTTTATTAACCAATCTAAATTAGTTCCATCTAAAGTAGCATGACTTACATACATATCTTTAAATTCATCGCTATGAAATATATCCATAGCACTATAAGTTCTATGTGGTCTAACTAATCTACTTAAAGCTAATCCTACTTTGTTATGTACTTTATCACGATATAATCTTCTTGTATTTTTTACTGCCTTTTTAAATCTAGTTCTAACAATAGCATCAGTAGTAGCATCAGAAGTTACATTATATTTTCCAGGATCCATCTCTATTTCTTTTTGCCCTTCAACGCCAAATATCATTCTTTCAAAGTTATGATAAGAAATTACATTAAATGGTTCAACATCAAGTATTTTTTCTTCCATATTAAATCTTATAAGGTTTTGTTGATCACGCATATTACTTGAAACAAAAAATACTCTTTTAGGATCAATATTACAATCACGTATCATTTTATATAGAATATGATAATATGGCTCACTATAGATAGTACTAAATCCTTCAGTACTTGCATCAAAGAAGAAAAATGTTTTTGGATCTTTGCGTAGTTGTTTTCTAACTTTTGGCTTTATAAATCTATAGAAATCGGTATCTTTTTTCCACGTAGGATACTGAATTAATACAGACATTACCGTAATATCGTCATTTGGTATGCCCAAAGTGTCAAAAGCCTCTTGTAAATTAACCTGAGTTTGGATAGACAAGGGATCTGTCACATATTGGTTCATTTCTAAAAAGCCATGAAGCTGTTTCATATCAGATTTCCTACCATAAATACTACTATATTTATATACGCATTTAATGGTAGGAGATTAGTGTGAAGATTAGTTTTATCGGATTAGGTAAATTAGGTTTACCTTGTGCAGAAGCAGTAGCACAAAAAGGACATACAGTAAGCGGTTACGACATTGTAAAAGTAACTAGCGATCATATACAAGTAAAAGATACTATCGCAGAAGCAGTAGCAGGTCAAGACATAGTGTTTGTTGCTGTTCCTACACCACACGACCCAGCCTATGATGGCAGAGCTCCTACGGCCCATTTAGAACCTAAAGATTTTTCCTACAAAATTGTAAAAGAGTGTTTAGAAGAAGCAAACAAATTTATGACTAAAGACCAGTTGCTTGTTCTTATTAGTACAGTATTACCTGGAACAACACGTAGAGAATTTGTGCCAATAGTAACTAACACTCGCTTTGTTTATAATCCATATCTTATTGCTATGGGTACAGTTGCTTGGGATATGGTTAACCCAGAGATGGTAATGATTGGAACTGAAGACGGTTCACTAACAGGTGATGCAAAACAACTTAAAGACTTTTATGAAACGTGTATGGAAAATAATCCACGTTATGAAGTAGGTACTTGGGACGAGTGTGAGTGTATTAAAGTTTTCTATAATACATTTATTAGTACAAAGATTGGTCTTGTTAATATGATGCAGGACGTAGCACAAAAGCAAGGTAACATTAATGTTGATGTAGTTACTAAAGCACTTGCAGAATCAACACAAAGAATTATTAGTCGTGCTTATATGAAAGCAGGAATGGGAGATGGAGGTGCTTGTCACCCACGTGACAATATTGCGTTACGATACATGGCAAAAGAACTTGGATTAGGTTACGACATATTTGACGCTGTAATGAATGCAAGAGAAAAACAAGCTGAAAACATGGCTATTGAAATGTTAAAGTATGGAAATAGAATTAGGTTTAGTAGCGACAGTTATAAGCCGGGAGTAAAATATGTTGACGGAAGTTATAGTTTATTAGTTCAACATTATGTAAAACAACATGGTGGTTATATTGTAACAGAGAAACCACACATATACGTATTAGTACACGAAAACGATTGGACCCCTGAAGGCGTTACTGTATTTGATCCATGGAGAACTTATAAAGGACCTAATAAGGTAATTTATTACGGTAACACTAGATGAGCAAAATATTAATAGCAGGTGATAGTAACGCACTAGGAGAATGGGGTACAATAATACCAGGACCTAGTTGTGCAAATCCTGACCACCCAGAAGTGTTTCGTCCTTGGAACAAAGACAAGTATTTAGAAACTCAACACCCTAAACCTTTTCAAGTTGTATGGCCAGGCTTTGGTTATTACTTAGATCAAAAAGGTCACGCAACAGTTAATTATGCGTTTGGTGGTTGTGGTAACTTTCAAGCATTATACAAAGTAGAAGAAGCACTAGGACTAGCACCTTGCTTTACAAGTCCTACATTTTACAATCCTGATTGTATTGTATGGATGATCACTGAACCTTGTAGAGATTTAAACAAATTATCAGATGAAGCAGGACTATATGATTTAGACAAATACTACGAAGCTACAAATAATCTTGTGCAAAACGCAAAAACAATAAAAGAAATAAATGACGGATTATTACAACACGCATTAGATGGTGCTCAAAAAATATATGAAGAAACTAACATACCTTGGATAATCATAGAAGGTTGGACTAAAGTAGAATTAAAGGAACATCATACGTTTGTAAAACATATTCATAAAGACTGGATGGCCAATATTATTAAAAGACCTGTACCAATGTTTAGTAGTTGGCAGACTGTAGATAATATTAGAAGACGTAGACCAGACTTAACGGAAAGTGCCGCGGAAAGTTTGCGTTTGTTCCAAAGACAAAAACCAGAACTTAATATACCTAACATACCGCAAGGACCGGAAAACGAATTTAAAGCCATAGTTGATGATTACGAAGCAGTAATTAAAATTATGGAGGAGAGCCCATTGTTTCCTGATAACTGTCACCCGGATAGAACTTTACAGGAGCAACTGGCACACGAGCTAGACCCTTATGTATGATGTAGTTTTTATAAGTTATAATGAACCTGATGCTGATGAAAGATATAAACGTTTACTAGAACGTTATCCTAATACTAAAAGAATACATGGTGTTAAAGGAATACATCAAGCTCACATTGCCGCCGCGAAGAAATGTTCAACAAAAATGTTTTGGGTTATCGATGGCGATGCAGATTTATTACCAGAATTCAATTTAGATCATAAAGTAAATGAATATGATTTAGATTGTGTCCATGTTTGGCGTAGCCGAAATCCTATCAACAATCTCATTTACGGTTATGGTGGTGTTAAACTCCTACCACGACGACTCACTATGAACGTAGATGTTAGTAGTCCTGATATGACTACAAGTATATCTGATAGGTTTAAGGCTATGCCATTCGTGAGTAATGTTACTAGTTTCAATTCAGATCCTTTTAGCACTTGGAAAAGTGCTTTTAGAGAATGTGCAAAATTAAGTAGCAAAGTTATAGATAGACAAGAAGAAGGAGAAACAAATGAAAGACTCAAAGTATGGACTACTAAAGCTAATGGAAGATTTTGTGAGTTTGCGATTCGAGGTGCTAATGCTGGTATGCGGTTTGGCCTTTCTGACGGGGTGGATCTGGGGTTAATAAATGACTTCGATTGGTTACTACGACAGTTCGAAATGGAGGAAATGAATGATTCCATTTAACAAGGTTGTAAAACTAGGACAAAAAAATATGTTAGAAAACAAAGTATTTTCTGTGTCCTGGATCCTTGGACGTTTTTGTAACTACGATTGCAGTTATTGTTGGCCTTATGCTAGAAGTAAAATTTTAGATCACAGACCATTAGAAGTATATACTAAAAATATAGATGAAATAAAAAGACAAGCAAGAGAAAACGGCTTTAATGATTTTCATTTTAGTTTTAGTGGCGGTGAACCTACAGCATATAAGAAGTTGTTACAGCTAATTGAACATTATGCTAATGATATACAAAGCAAATACCTTAGTATTCATATGACAACTAATTGTAGCCCGAGTAAGCGTTGGTGGAAACGCTGGCTTGATGCAACAGATGTACTTCATAGAAGAAGTATTACTGCGAGTTTTCATGCCGAATTTGCCAATGAAGAAGAGTTTGCAGATAAACTTTTATATTTGCAAGATAATGGAGTACTAGTAACTATTAATCAAGTTATGGTACCAAAGTTATGGAAGGAATATTATGATAGAAGTAAAAGATTTAGTGACCTTGGTCTTCATGTCACTCTTAAACCTCAGTCCGATCCTACTGCTAGTTTTGTGGTGTCTGGCTATACGGCTAAACAAAAAGAAATACTCCAAAATGAAAACAATCAAGATGAACCTCAGATCGTACTCAAAGACGATGATGGAGTAGAGTATTGGATTGACCAAGCAGAAAGATTAAATGCTTATGGCTTTAATAAGTTTAAAGGTTGGAATTGTTGGTCAGGATATCAAAGCTGTATTATACGTGAACCAGGCGGTGAAGTAAAACGTAGTTATAGTTGTCATGATGAACCTTTAGGAACGTTAGACGAAGGCTTTGAACTATTTAAAGCACCAATGCCTTGCATAACTCCAACGTGTGTTAGTAGTGCAGATAGTAAGATACCAAAGGAAAAGAATGTATAAGTTAGAAGACATAAAATCGATACACTTAGAAGTTACTTCTAAATGCCAAGCGAAATGTCCTATGTGTGCTAGACGTGTGCATGGTGGTCCTCTACTTGACTCTATTACTTTGGCAGAAGTTGATATAGAATTATTTAAAAAATGGTTTAGTCCTGAATTTATAAAACAACTATGGCACCTAAATATGTGTGGTAACCTAGGCGATCCTATTGTAGCAAAAGATACATTAGAAATATATCAATACTTAAGAAGAAATAATGAAACAATGGGTTTAACAATGCACACTAACGGAAGTGGTCGTGTAGCACAATGGTGGAGAGAACTTGCAAAAATAAAAGTTGTAGCGGCATTTGGTATTGACGGATTAGCAGATACACATTCTAGATATAGAGTAAACACCAATTGGGATAAAATTATAGAAAATGCAAAAACATTTATTGAAGCTGGCGGAGAAGCACGTTGGGATATGTTAGTCTTTCAACACAATCAACATCAACTTGAAGACTGTCGTGCATTATCTAAAGAATTAGGCTTTAAAGAATTTCAAGTAAAACATACAACACGTTTTAGAGATGGAAAGTTTGATGTTATAGATGAAAAATGGAATAAAGTTGATACGTTATATCCGTCAGATAAAAGTTTAGAAATGATAGCACCAGCTGAAGCGGCCAGAGAAGAAAAATTACCAAAGATTAATTGTAAAGCAGTTGAAGATCATATGTTATATATTAGTGCAGGTGGTGATGTTGCTCCTTGCTGTTGGTTAGATTTAAAATGGATGCCTCAACTGTTTCCAAGTAAGATGGATTATATGATGAAAGTTAAAAGGTTTCCTAACTTACACGACGAAAGTTTAAAAGAAATATTTGATAGTGGGTTCTTTGACTTAATAAGCAGTCAATGGACAACTTGTGGATTAAAAGAATGTTCAAAACAATGTGGTAGCTTTGATAAGTTACGTGAACAATTTGTGGAGAAGAAATGAAAATAGGAATAGGAGTCTTAGTTGCGGCCATTATGGCGTTTGCTACATGGCTACTAAAGAAAATAACGAGGAAAAGATGAAGATAACAATAGCAGGATATGGAGCAGTAGGTCAAGCACACGAACAATTATTAGGAAGTTTCGTTGATGTTGAAATATATGATCCATATAAAGGACATAAAAGTTTTAGTAGTGATACTGATGCAGTAATTATATGCACAGCAACACCTTCTTTTGAGAATGGTGCGTGTAGTGTTAATAGTGTATATGAATGCATTGAAAAATCACCAGATGTCCCTATATTAATTAAAAGTACAATTAGTTTAGAAGGCTGGGAAACAATTATAGACGCATTTCCACAGAAGGAAATTACATTTAGTCCAGAGTTTTTACGTAATGCAACATCAGTAGAAGACTTATTAAACACAAAAGACTTATTTTTAGGTGGTGGTAATACAGAGTTCTGGCAAAAAGTGTTTGCTACTACATTAGGCAGTGGTACTAGCTTTATGTTAGCAGATCCACGCCAATTAATTCTGATTAAATACTTTAGAAATAGCTTTTTAGCAAATAAAGTTGCTTTCTTTAATCAAATATACGATTTATGCAAAGCAGTTGGTATTGACTATGAAGCAGTTGCTAAAGGTGTAGGAGCAGATACACGTATAGGAGCGAGTCATACTGAAGTTACAGGAGAACGTGGCTTTGGTGGGCATTGTTTTCCTAAAGATATTAAGGCAATAATACATTCTGCTCAACAAGAAAATGTAGATTTATCCTTGTTAAAAGAAACACTAGAATATAACGAAAAGGTGCGTAGAAACGTGACAACAGAAATTGTAGATGCAATGAAAAGTATATGCCCTGAGGCTTGGAATGAAAATAGAGATTGAAGATATTAAATTTTGGATGGACGCAATTCGCAATAGCGAAGATAGGGACAGAACTCTTGAAAGTTTCTGGGGCGGACAAATCCAATCTAAACTATTCTTAATAGACGCATTAGAAAAACATAAGCAAATTAGAAATGCTGAAGTTGTTATCTTTGGCGGCTGGAATGGATTACTATCAAGTATGATTTTTAATAGTGAGTTAGGTATAAAACATATTACAAGTGTTGACATTGATCCTAAATGTAAAGAGATAGCAACAACAATGAATAAACGTCAAGAGATAGAAGGTAGATTTGAAGCTGTAACTGCCGATATGGTAACTTATGAATATACTAGACATCCATACTTTATTATTAATACAAGTTGCGAACATATTACACGTGATCAATATAATCAATGGTTAGAAAATGTTCCAGAAGGTTGTCAAATTATTTTACAAAGTAACAATTACTTTGATCACCCAGAACATATTAATTGCTGTGAAGATTTACAACAGTTTAAAACAAGATCTAAATTACGTATTACAGACGAAGCTGAATTAAAGTTAGAAAAGTATACAAGATTTATGATTATAGGACGGAAGGACAAATGAACGTACGAATAGGTTGCAGAGGAAGTGAGTTAGCATTATTATATGCTGAAAGTGTTACAAAAAAACTTGAACAGTTGGATTGTAAAGTAACTATTGTACCTATTAAATCAGACGGCGACATTCATAAGGAATCTGTTATAGCTGACATTGGAGGCAAAGGAGTATTTTGTAAAAAAATAGAAGATGAATTAGAAGCTGGATCAATTGATGTAGCAGTACATAGTTTTAAAGACTTGCCAACTATAATGCCAAAGGAATTAATTATTGCAGGTGTTTTAAAACGTAATGATCCTAGAGAGTGTGTAGTAGGAAGTTTACATCCTGGTGCAGTAGTAGGAACAGGATCTCCAAGAAGATTAGAACAGCTTACTTTAATAGATGAATCATTAGAAGTAAAACATATTAGAGGTAACGTACCAACAAGAATTAGAAAAGTAAAAGACGGTGAATATGATGCAGTTGTTTTAGCAAGAGCCGGAGTAGAAGTATTAGGATTAATAGACCATATTTCACATACGTTTGGCTTTGATAAAATGTTACCAGCTGTTGGACAAGGAGTTATTGCTATGCAAACACGTACAATGAGTCCATATACAGCTTTAATAAGACAAATAAATCATTTAGAAACGTTTTATTGTGCAATGGCAGAACTCACTGTAATGAAAGTATTAGATGGTAACTGTCATAGTGCCGTAGGTGTACTTGCACAAATTACAGGAGACTGTATTACGTTAGAAGCAATTAATTATGAAAATATGAAAGAGTATAAACTTACAGGAAAAATGCTTGATTATAAAAAGTTAGGAGAGCTTGTAGGTAAACAAATAAAATGAATAAAACATTTTGCCCATTACCCTGGTTACATTTAGCAACACGACCTAACGGAGATGTTAGAGTTTGTTGTACTGCCAATGCCAGTGGTGCAGGTATACTAGATGATTTATCAGATGTAAAAACAGCAGGACTTGTTAAGAAAGACGGTATTGCTATGAACCTACGTGACCATACAATAGAAGAAGTATGGAACAGCGAACATATGAGAAGAACTAGACTTCAAATGCTTAATAACGAAATACCTGCTAGTTGCGTAAAATGTTTTAATGAAGAAGCAAAAGGTATGATGAGTAAACGTAAATGGGAAACAAGAGAATGGCAAGAACGTGTAGACTTTGATAAACTTATTGCTAGTACAAAAGACGATGGTAGTTTACCTGTAGACATTCCTTACTTTGATTTACGTTTAGGTAACTTATGTCAACTTAAATGTATAATGTGTAGCCCACACGATAGTTCAAGTTGGATTAAAGAATGGAAAATACAAACTCCGCAGTATAAAAATAAAGACTTAATTGCTGACCAAGGTTGGGACGATCAATATGATTATACTTGGTACAAAAAAGGATCGTTTATAGATTCTATGAAACACCAAGCATTTAATATACAAGAATTATATTTTGCAGGTGGCGAGCCATTACTAATACCAGAGCATTATAAAATATTAGAGTTTATGGTTGAAGAAGGATATGCAAAAGATTGTAATTTAAGATACAACTCAAATGGAGTAGAACTACCAGATAAGTTGTTTGACTTATGGAGACATTTTAAAGAAGTACGTTTTAACTTTAGTATAGATGCTATTGGTGAACGTAATGACTATATTCGTTATCCTAGTAAGTGGGAAACTATAACAAAGAATTTAAAAAGACTAGACGAGAATACAAAGGATAATACAGTTATTAATATTGCCTGTGCAGTACAATTACTAAACGCAGGTTATATCGATGAACTAGCTGAATGGAAAATGGATCAAGGATTTAGTAAAATTAATCCATCAATGTTCGGCGGTGGTATAATAGGAACACATTTAGTTTACTTGCCATCTTACTTAAATGTAAGAGTGTTACCAGAACCTGCAAAATTGTGGGTTAAAGATAAGATAACAACATTTGTGGATAGACAAAAGTTTAATTTTGAGTTTTGTAACAATCCATATGGCAGAGATAGATGGTTAGGGCTGATTAAATACATGATGCAAGAAGATTGGAGTCATAAGCTACCTGCTTTGCGTGAGTATTTGGCCGTAACCGATAAAACTAGAGGGTTAGATTACACCAAAACTTTTAAAGAATTAGGAGAATTTATAAATGGACATGAATAGAGCTATGTTATGGAACAGTCTTACTAATTTAGGTGATACAGTAAAACTTAAATTAAAGATAGATCCATACCTTGTCGAACGTCAACTAAAAGACAAGTTCGCAGACAACTGGTGTCCTTACAACGTAAAGAAGGATACAGTAAACAACAGATGGGGATTACCTATTACTAGTCATTCAGGCGATGTAATGGACAACTATCACTTAAACAGCTTCGGCTATATGCAACGTTACCATGACGTTGAGATGAAGGAAGAAAACTTTACTACTCCAACAGAAGTGTATAAAGAAATTCCAGATCTAGCAAAACTTGTAGATGTATTTGCACCTGATATAGGTAGAGTACATTTATTAAGAGTAGATCAAGGTGGATTCTTTCCACCACACAGAGACTTCCCAGGTCCTGACCCGGAATACTTTAGATTACTATGTGTGTTTGGAAGTTGTAAGCCAGAGAACTTTGTTCATATGTTAGATGGAAAACCTTTCTATCCTGACCCAGGCTTTTTATATTTTATTAACTTTCAACTTGATCATAGTGTGTTTAGCTTTTCAAATGATTTACACGCATTAATATTAACTGTAAAATTAAATGAACGCACACACGATTTGATCATTAAACATAGTATGAGCGAATGAGGTTAGGCTACAAAGATCCTACAAAAAAAGACTGGTTTCTAGTCAGTTGGACACTTTCTAATAAGTGTAACTATCGTTGTGAATATTGTCCAGACATATTACATAACGGAAGTACAGGACAACCTTTGTGGTCAACAGTAGAACGATTTATACAAAACTTTAAACAAAAAGATAAAACTATTTGCTTTAGAATTAGTGGCGGAGAACCTACATACTGGAAACATTTTATAGACATGGCTGAGTGTGTTAAAGAGCAAGGACACAAATTTACATTTGTATCTAACGGCAGTCAAAGTGCAGAGTACTTTAAACGTATTGCTCCTTTTACAGATGCTATGATGTTAAGTTATCATAAAGCATACGCAGACCCAGATCATTTTATAGAAGTAATAAACGAATCTAAAATTACAACAATAATTAATATGATGTTACTACCAGATGATTTTGATGAAGCATTTGCAGTATCAGAAAAAATCTTTAGTAATACAAGTAATTGTACAATATGGCCTAAAGTAATTGTTGATAAAACGTATAGCGATAACATTACAAACGAAGTAGTTGCATATACACCAAAGCAAAAAGACTTAATAAAAAATTGGCCTTTTACTAGAAAGATTAACGATAAAGACTTACACAGAGGTTCAATGGAAATACAATTTAGTGATTGGTTTAAAGAGAATCAAGAAGTTGATGCTAATCAATTAATCTTAGATGAAAAAAATAAGTTTAGAGGTTGGAAATGTTGGGCTGGCTTAGATGGTGTTAATATAGATATGTGGGGAAATATGTATCGAGCAGATTGCCAGTTTGGTGGACCTTTAGGAAATTTAGAAAGATACAAGTTACCAACAGAACCTATAACTTGTGGCAAAGAAATTTGTAGTTGTTTAAGCGACATCTACATAAGGAAGGAACAAGAGGAATGGACGACAACGTAGCATTAGCAGAAGGCATGAATCAAATATGGAATTGGTTATGCGGCCATTGTGGTTGGCGAGGAGTAGCACAAGAGTTAAATACCAATGACAACATAGAGGAATGGTGGGTATGTCCAAAGTGTTCACAGCCAGACGCAATACAAGATATAGGTTGGCACAAAGGAAACGACAAATATTATGGTTAAGCATTTAAGAAAATATATAGGATTATATCTAACAGCATTAGTGTTGCCTTTTATGTTTGGATATGGAGTAAGTGAAGAACACCCAACTTGGGTATGGTGGATAGCATTTGGTCTTATAATATTAAAAACTCCTCCTTATAGTATTAGTGATCGTTTTTGGTCAGCATATAGTAGATTACTAGAATGGATATTAGGACCACTATTAAGCAGAGTAAAAAAATGGCCTTGGTGGGCTAAAAGTATATTTGCATTAGTGATACTTTACTGTACTGAAACATACGTTTTATCACCAATGGGTTATACAATGTTACCTTGGAGAATGGACTTTTCATGAAAATTTTAATTACAGGTAATCCTAATTATGAAGGATTATGCAAAGGTATATGGGAAGCCTACAATCGTAATATGGTAGAGTTTATAGGACGTCATAACGGTTGGGATATGAACGATGCACAAAAAGTCGCCAACTATGCAAAAGATTATGATGTATTTGTAAACAGTCTTTATGGACCTGATGGACAACAGTATAAAATACTAGAAGCAGTTTATAATCAGTTTGAAAAAGGACATATTATAAACATTAGTAGTACAAGTGTTTATTGGGAAGGCGGATATAGTCCTAAAAATTATAAAGAAAACAAATTAATGCTAGACGGCATGAGTAAAAAGATGAGTCAAGACTCTTGTTGGGGTAATAGTGATATAAGAGTTACTAACATAGCATTTGGTCAACTAAACAGTCAAAGTCAACAAGCACGTGAAGACGGCAAAAATAAAATTAGTTTATTAGAAGCTGGAAAATATGTTAAGTGGTTAATAGATCAACCACAACACATAAACATTCATTACGTGTGTATGGATCCTATACAAAAAGCCTAGTAAGCTCAGGACAATGATCTAATACATTGTCGTTTCTAATTTTATCTAAATCTTTTGTATAATTTACAAAAGTATCTAATAAGTTACTTCCGTTATTTGTATAATTTATATTTTTTAATTTAGGATTGATATCTTGTAAAATATCATTAGGTAAAACTCTTGGATTTAAGTAAGCCGGAGTAGCCACTACATTGTTAAAGTAAATTGACCAGTTACTCTTTTTATTTTTATCAAACCATTTTTGTATTTCGTGTAAGTGTGCAATATTGTATGTCATTACAGTTACAGCAATTATTATTCTATCAAAGTCATATTGTTGTAAGTTGGTATTAAGTTGTTCAAAGCTAAAGTTCTTACCGCCTCTAATGTATTCATAAAGTCCGTCAGTACCTTCTAAACTTACTGTCCATTTAGTATGACCGTATTGTTTTGCCAAGTCGGCAACTTCTTCATCTACCATAGTTCCATTAGTAGTCCAATCGATAGTAACGTTTTTAGCAATACCTAAATCAATAAATTTCTTAAGTATAATTTTATTAGCAGGTTCCATATAAGGTTCGCCACCTTTAATACTTAGGTAACGTAAGTTCTTAAATGGTGTTGGATCTTCAAAAAGTCTAGCAACAATTTCTTCACTTTTATTTGTATAACCAAACTCAGGATGTTCTACAGGACGTTGATAATCAGCTGATATTGATGCCAATTTCTTTTCTTCTTTAACCCAAGCACTTGAACTTATACCATTACACATACGGCATTTTAAGTTACAAATATTACTCATATTAAACTCCAAAAACATTATATCTGTGAAGTTTTTTGAGTAGTCATAATCCAAATTTTCAACCATTGGATTAAGTATATCACGGAAGAATAAACGTCTACTATGACCTACAGAACCTTCTTTTAAAGCACATTGTTCGCACTCGGGTGGTAGTTGACCCATACGCAAAGAATCTTTAGTGTATGACGCTGTAAAGCTGTCTAAGACGTCATTTAAAGACGATTTAAGCACGTTACCATAGCGATTTTTGTACACTCCGTCTGGTACAATATCACCATTAAAACGTACCAAAATGCTGTGCCATGGGGCTAAACATTTCATATTTTGGTAACCTCATTTACCCTTAACCATTCGTCTATTTCAACCAAAGAATGGCTGTTATCAATTGTGTTGAAAACCAAGGTATAAAGTTTTTCTTTATATATAATAGGTCTTCCAAACAACTTTGAGTTGTCCGTTTTTGTTGCATGAAACGTACCATCTGTTGCTACACTTATAATAGGTAAGCCAGGAGTTCCACTAGGCAAAAATATTGCTCTGCCTTTATATGCAATACCGCATTTAAATCTATACTTGCCACCGTAGCCTATTTCAATATCAAAAGGTCTACTTTGTTTTGTTACTGTATCAAATACAACACCGTACTTACTTTCAAAGTCATCTCCGTCACCATATGGTACACCAATAATAGTTTCGTCAACTAAAACTTGAGCATTATATTTTTTAGCAAAGTCTGGAACGTTTAGTTCGTGTGTAGATACACTATTGTATTCTGTATTAAATTCTACAACTTGAGTAAGTCCTGCTGTTTCACCATAAGGCAAACTGTATAACGTATCTCCTACTGGAATTAAATCTGTAAACTTTCTACTTAAAGTATGGTCAACAGGTATAGGATACTTTACTATATCTTTGCCGTCATAACTTACTAATACATTATAGTTTCTAAAGTCACCTCTAGGCATACTCCAATATCTTCCATTACAGTATGCAGTACCCATATGACTCTTTCTCATTTCAGCATCAAAGTCTTGTGTATGCAATCCTTTTTCATCAATGTATAGTAAAAAAGATGTATTAGAAGTTCCTAAAGGAAAACTACAAGCAGTAGTTCCGTTAGAAGCACAACCATAAAATTGTCCCATACCACCTTTGTCTAGTGTATGGTATATAGGTGTAGTACCTTTTAACTCTACTACTGTTCTAAACTCGTCCCAATAGCCATATGGAATTAACCAAGTGCTACCATTAACTCTTGCAGTAGCATTAATTTTACTTGTAACAGGAGGTAAATTTAAATCTATATAGGAAACAGAATTCCCAAAAACCGCCACCTTACTATAATCTTTACAAAGTTCAGTTGCAAAGGGTGGAGATATTAACTCACCATCATGCTCTGCTAATAACAAATGCTTAATGTCTAGTTCTCTATAATGATCTTCAAATGCTTTATACATCTCTTAAATCCACTGTCCTTGCTTTCTCCGTAAGAGTATCAAATATTAAAAGTTTATGAAAGTCTTCAGATTGTCCGTAAGGGAAAGCATATATTACGTCATCTAAAATTACGCACTTATTATATTTTTCAATACTTGTATCATCTTTAAATAATTTGCTTACATCTATTGTAGTAAACTCTTCTGTTCTAATATCTAGTTTAAGTATTTCTGTTAAGTCACCTTGACTTTTCCAAGTACTTTCAGGTTCGCATACGCAACCACCTCTTGGCATAAAGTAAAGATATCCTTTACTGTTTTCAACACCTGCAAAGAATTTTTTACTTTCTTTTCCTATACCTAAATTAATTGTGTGCCAATATGTATCATGACCGTTATCTGCTGAAGGGTCTATAACTAACATTTCACTCCACGTTTCTTCGTGTCCTGCTGGAGGGCAAAATATTTTACCATTACTTGCAACACTATGAGCAAAGTATGTTCTGCTTGTTCCTTTAATACCTGTACGTTCAGTAATCCATTTGCCATCAACAAATTTAGTTAATACGTCAAAGTTAGGGTTTTCACTATAAGGCGGAGCATATAATCTATTGCCAACCTTAGCCATTGTAGTATACTTTTTATTATTAAAGCCATCGTGTTCATAGTCTTCCCATTCAGGTAGCATATCTGTTAATTCATATTCTTCATTACTACAATCAAATTCTATTCTATAATTAAAGCTATTATCTAAACTTTCACCTCTAGGTAACCCATATATAATTCCATCTATTATTTGTGTAGTATGCCACTTCTTACAATCGTTAGTAGGTAACTTTAATTTTTCTTGGTCTGGATACATATAAGGTAAAGCTAAATTTAATACGTAGTCATATGGTTCGTGTTCACCATAAGGTAAAGCAAATAAATTATCTCCGTGTATGTGACCTTGTATATATTTTCCTTTTCCTTTTTCTACTTCACTATACTCTACACTATCATCGTCTGTATCTATAATAAGAATATTATCTTCGTTGTAAGGTAGTACAATAATTTTGTTTCTCCAAGCAGTTCCCCATATCCATTTTTCTGTACAATCGCTAACGTCTAACTTAATTCTTGTAAACGTTTCGTCTTTAGGATTAAACTTTAACATATAGTCAATAGACTCTGTTAAGCCAAATGGCGGAATATAAATCATTCCATTGTTTGCTACTATTGGATAGCTAAATGCTTGTGGGGTCATATGCTCCTCCAAAAGCTGATTTTAAATCTGCTTCTAACTTTGTTTTAATTTCTTCTGGCGAATAAATTCCTATGTTATCCCAATCAACAAAGTATGTATTCTCGCCATCTATCATAATATTACTTAACACCCAATCGTAGTGTGCATAAGGCATTGTTTGATCTAATGTTTCTACACAAAAGTCGTGTATCCTTTTAATGAACTGCGGAGTATGTGCAAACTCATTGGCAGGTGTACCAGGAACAATGTGATAGTCTATGTACATACTGTTTTCAGTTTTACCATAGTCTAAAACATAACCAGGAATAACTTCATTTAATATAGTAACGTGTTCTTCTAATCTATCTAAATCAATATCATACCAAACTTTACGATATCTATCTTCAAGTTTATAAACTTCACGTTTCTTTTCTATATTCTTTTTAATTAAGTCCATAAGCCTTTGCTACCTCTGGTAGGTAATCTTTAATATGCATACCTCTCCAGTTATCTAATTTTGTTATATATTCTCTAAACTTATCTTGCCATTCAGGGTCAGCATCAACGTCAGCCCACTTGGCTATGTTTCCTGTAAAACGTTTCTTTAATTCGTCAGGTGCATTTCTTACGTGTAACCAATAAGGAGTTATTAGTAAGTTATCATAAATTTTAAAACGATTCTTTGCACAATACTCTCTTATTTCGTCATCATATATTGCATTTAATACACTAGTGGTTGGAGTAACATCTACAGTACAAAACTCTGCATACCTTTGTGTATTTTCTGATATAATATCCCAATCACTTCCGTGTCTAATATAATCTATTTTATGATCTACTGCATCAATACTCATACTCATAATTACTGTACGGAACTTTTTTAATATCTTTGATACTTTGGGGTTCCATAATGTTCCATTAGTATTAAATCTTACACATACAGTAGGATCTAGTCTATCTAAAAAGCCAGGTAAGTGTTTAACCATCATAGGTTCGCCACCTGTTAAGTAAACTTCTTTCATATCAGGCAAGTTTTCAAAGTGTTTTAATGTTTCTTCAGTAACCCAATTAAAGTTAGGCTCATCTAATAAAGGCATATGAAGTGGTTGCACTCCTGCTTTCTGCATAGCAATAGCCTCTTCGGCTAAACTACTACTAGATAAATGGAAACAACTAATACATCTTAAGTTACAACTATTACCAAAGCGAAGATCCCAATGCGAAAGTCCTGGACCAAAGTGATTTCTAACGTATCTAGTACCATCTTCTTTAACTTTAGTACGCATACTCTCTAAACCTTTTTCTTCTGCTTCTTGACATTTAATACAAGCCTCAGGCCATTCATCACGATCTAATTGTTCACGCACACCTCTATGGAAATCACTATCGTGCCATTGTTGTGGTGTATGAGTGTATATGGTTTCTTTGTTATCAGGTTCAAAGGAAGTACAACACAAACGATATTGACCGTCTGATCTTGTACAAATTTGATGTTCTAAATACTTACACTTCACCGCAAGTTACCTCACATAGTTTAAATCTTTTATCAGCTGGATCTGTTAATGTATTACTTTCTAATATATCAACTAATGGCATATCGTTTACGTTTAACCAACTAATAGTGTTTACTTCTTTTCCATATATACTATCAACATCTTTAGGATACCTATCAGCTAGTGTATGACAGCAAGGAAATACTTCTCCCATATGACTAACTTGTACCTTATTCTTTATTTGCCACTGACATTTAATAGTGCTATTCTCAAATCCTTTTTCAACTAACCCTTTCATACGTTCTACATTATCTAAATGTTTATCGTCGTATGTAATAGTACGTGCTTGATCTTTTTTACTTGCTTTAAACTTTTCTACTGCTTCACTAACTACACTATCTAATGCACTAAAACTATAACCGCCATTAATATCAAACTTTCCAAAGCCCATCTTTTTACTTAATGCTTCGCACTCTTCTAATTGGTGTGCATTATGTTTGAATACTAACATACGCCAACGTGCTAATCCACCTGCGTCTATAAATGCCTGTGCGTTTTCCATAACTTTATGCCATAACACATTTCTTCTATATAAGTGATTAGTATCTTCTAACCCATCAATACTAAACACTACATGAGTTGGAAAAGGAAAAGGTTTTAAACACTCTGCCAGTTCCGCAAAAAATTTAGGGCCATTCATGCCCCCGTTTGTATGTATATTAATTTCTGGCATTTTATAATTTTTTAAATAATTAATACATTCAAAGATATAAGGATTACGCAACGGATCTCCGTATGCTCCATTTAAAACAATCTTGTTTATATTCTCGCATACTTCTTCTGTGAATAAGTGTTTCCACGTATTGGGTCTCATATGTTCAAGAGGCATTCTAGGGTTTACTTCAGTTCCTCCTATGTTTCTGCTACAATTACCACACATAGCATTACAATGGCTAGTGAAATCTACTGTTACAGTATCTATGTCCTTTACTCGTAAGAATGGCATACTGTATTTACCGCCCATTAACCGAGTATTTAACTACCCTGGCTCGGTAAATATACGTATGCAAGAACTACACCAATTTCATGATACAAACGGTGAAATAAAAGCTCAAAAGTATCCAGAACAGTTTGATCCTAAATGGATTGTTATGGAAAGTGAGTGGCCTTATTTCCGTTTAAGTGCTTTAGATAACCAACCTTGGAAAGGTATGTATATTGAAGCTGAAAATTTACTTGATTCATTTCATGAACATAGAGAAGAATATGGTAAAGGGTGGAAAAGTTTAACACTACACGGATTAAATGAAGATACACAAAGTCTTGATAGCTATGGAGATAGAAAAGACTCTATTAAAGAATTAGATTGGACTTGGGTAGCAGATAAATGTCCTGAAACTAAAAAGTTTTTAACAGATGTATGGCCAGCAGAGTATTTAAATCGTGTACGTTTTATGTTACTTGAACCAGGTGGTTATATTTTACCACATCAAGACAGAGCCGATACAGAAAAACGTTTAAGTGTTTGCAATATTAGTTTAAACAATCCAGAAGGTTGTGATTTTGTTTTTAAAGACGGAGGCAAAGTTCCTTTTGAAGATGAAGGTAGTGCTTTCTTAATGGATATTAGTAACGTTCATAGTGTATGGAATAGAAGTGATAAACCTCGTATACATATGATTATACATTACGAATTAGGAAGAAGAATTAGAGATTTCTTTTATGTATTAAGACAAAGTTACTATACGAATAGAGGATAGTATGGAAAGATTTCCAACAGCAGACGAGAGATACCCAAGAGGAGGTATTGTAGCGGACAATATGTCTATCCTAAAAGACTGGAATAGTGTTACTGTAGATAGATACTATGATACTCTTAATGTAGGTAACAAAGTTGCTATCGGTATACTAGACATTTCAAGAGATATCCCAAATAAATTTGTACAAAAACGTTGCTTTGATATGACATACTTTTATATTAATCGTATGATTAAGATGGGCTATTGTAAGTACGTTGGTTTTAGTAATAGTGTAAAGACTATTTTAGAAAATGCTATAAAAGAAAATAAAGAATACTGTATGATTGCCGCACAAGGCTTATTACTTACTAGAGGACCAAGTCTTTTAGATCAAAGTTTAAAATATGCAGAAGGAAATCCTAACTTCTTTGTTATAGGGCATATCATGGATAAAAAGAAACAGCATTATTTAACAGAAGGTTCATATCCAGGGTTACATAGACAATATCTATTTGTAAATTTAAAGAAATGGCAAGAACTAGGTAGTCCAGAGTTTGATGAACTAGGTGTTTATAAAGATAGAAAGCCTGTATTAAGTAATTTTGTATTCAGCAAAGAAACAGTTCACGCAGATTATACTCCTGCGTGGGTTAGAGCAGATATAGAAAAAGGTGAACAGGAATGGGAGGTAACTTCAGATGGGTCTAATTGGATTGATTTGGCTTGTAAAAATAATATTACTATAGATAACCTTACAAGTGATATGAGAGCTTGTAAAATATTTTTATATCCTTATAATAAAACAGATGTACTATCAAAGAGTTGGGTACAAAAAGATTATTGGCAAGTAGATGAATTAAATCAAAGTCAAAAGGCTTGGTTACGCAAACTAGATTACCAAGAAAAGATTGAAAAGAATCGTGTTTATGCGTTTAATACAGAAACACTTTCAGGAGAAGGCATACGTACTACACAACCTATTGAACATTTGTTTAGTGCGGCCGCAGGATTTAAACCACTTGCTATTTTAAATGCAAATAGGTTTCATGACCGTACAATGGAGCACCCAGGCACTCATGTACACTACTTTGATTGGTGTGATGCTAGTTTATTATACAAAAGAGACTTAATAGAGACGTGGGATGGTTACGATTTACACCATTGGCTCCTGGAACACGACCTAAAGTATAACTTCAGCTCAACGTATAGAGGCAATTACGAGTCATTTTGGCTACAAGAAGTTGAAGAACACGGCGGTAGAGAAGCATTTAAACAGCTATGGGATAGGTATGTACAGCTAGATCATTCTTATTATAAAATAGATATTGTTAATGAACCTGAAAACTTATTTCATATAATAAATGCACACCAAGGCAACAAAGTATTATGGACTACTAACATTTGGTCAAGCGAAATGTTACATTGGAATTTAGAACCAGAAGTATTAGAAAATAAATTTAAAAAGTTTAGGTCACTAGTGCCAGATGATTTAATATTGTACGGACACGATTACGTTGCAATAGATTTAAGAGAAAGTATAAGGAACACAAATGGAACAAAACACCCAACCTTTCAAACGGTATATTGAAAAACACGAACCCGTTGATTTAGGGTTTAAAGTTCAAAAGCTGTGGAGAGTAGATCCAGGAAAAATACAGGAATGGTTTGAAGACCTTGAACAAAACTACTCTGACTGGAAGTTTGTTATAGGAGAAAATCATCACGTATGGAAAGAACCTATAAGTGATCCTGAAGCAAAGACAGGACATTACTTGCCAGAAGATAATGCTTACTATACACTTTGTTGGAATGATGATAGCGAAGGTCCTAAACCTTTTGAACAAGGTATGGCAAAAGACGAATACAAAGATAATGATAATGACGAACTTAATCCTCGTAAATGTTTTACAGGTTACGGATTAGAGCTTGTTGAAAATTTACATTTACGTAGTAAGAAGTGGTTAGTAACAATACATAAGCCAGGCACTAAATTAATTACACACCAAGACAGCCCAGATAAAGTTAGAGTTCATATACCTATCTATACAAATCCTAATAGTAATTGGATTATAGATGGAGAAGAAGTTCATATGGAACCTGGTTGGGCATATCTTGTTAATACAACTCTTCCACATAGTGTGGAAAACAATGGCAGTACAGATCGTATCCATCTCTATGGAAAAGTATGGACGGAGGATTTACTATGAAGCTATGGATTATTAAAGTAAGAATATGGAATTGTATGTGGATAACAGGTTGGAAGATTAAAAGATGGTTGAAAAATATACTTTAGAATACTTGAACAGCAAAGACTGGGATATAATAGAACTAGATTGGAATCTAGATTCTGTATTTCTACAAAGCTGGTATGAGCAAGTACACGAAAAGTATAATCATTTATATTTTAGTTGGCGTAAAGAAGAATACTTAAAAGAAAAGTATCATTTAAAAAACATAGATACAGCATTCGCAGGAGAAGTAGGAGCAAAGGGTAGAGGTGTACATGATGAAGGTTATCATATAATAAAGTACATTAAAGATCAACTAGAAATACCAGAAGAAATATTAGTTATGGAAATTAGTTGGTATTGCGAAAAAGAAATTCCTTGCACTCCTAAATGGGCAGGTAGAGAAGACTTATATCCTGAACTAGTTAATCCAGGCGAAAAGTCAGTACAAGAAAAGTTTAAATTTGGATACTTTAAAAAGTTATATGATATGCTAGGAGAAGATGTATGGAGAGATACAAGTATTAGACATCATCAACCTGGTGTAGTATTAGGTAAACACATTGACGGGCCAGACGTACAAAGGTTACACATACCTGTTGATAGTGATGAAAATGCATTATTCTTATATGGGGAAAATTTAGAAAGAGAATACCATATGAAAGTAGGAAAGGCGTATGTAATAAATGCCGCGGTTCCACATGGTACAATTAATAAAAGTAGCGAAAGTAGAGTACATATACAAACTAAACCTACACACGACAATTTATTAAAGATACTTAATAAGGAAATAACTTTATGAACGTAGCAATTACAGGTAGCAGAAAAGGTATTAGACACTCAGGTAGTCATATACTTAATTGGTTGCACGATTATTTTTCTAGTTATAATGTAACGCAATTAAGTAGAGAAACAGGATATGACTTTTATCAAAACTTTGATGATATAGTAAATGAAATATTAAAAAATGACATATTTGTAAATGCTAGTTGTATAGATGACTTTCAAATAAAACTTTTAAATGCTGTATACGGTAAAGTAAAGTATATTATATGCATAGGTAGTATTGCTGGAGACTTTAATACTGACGAAGATTATGCTAAAGTAAAACGCAATTTAAAAGAAAGATGTAAAATGCTACCTATTGAAACATTAAATACAGACACGAATTTGTTTCATATGACAATAAGTGAAGTAGAAAAAGATGGCAAAGGTATGAGTAAAAGTGAGTTTAGCAGAGTATTAGATTTTTGGTTTGCTAACCCTACAATAGCAAATGTTGATTTTAAACATTATGTTGAAAGCTATGACGATTGGAAAATAGAAAAAGTTAGGAAGATAGTAGATGCACACAGAACTTAAAGTATTAAAGCCTAGAATTGACCTAAGTGAATTAAGACTATTCTATATTGACTTACAAACTAAACACCAAGATATGAAATATGTTTGGGAAGAAAAAGATGAAGAAGGTGTTGGTGGACATAAGCTAGAAGGTGTAGAAGGTTGGGCTTTACAAAGTAATTTAGAAGACCTAACTAAACCTTGTCCTCCGTATAACATTACTAAAGAAGAAAAACGTGAATATAGAGATACAAAATTAATGTTTGGATTAGCTCGTAAGCTACAAGATAAGTTTCCTTTTGCACATCAATTTAGTGTAAGTGTACACCCGCCAGGTGCATTAATTAACTTTCATAAAGATACAGATGATTATTTAAAAGTTCATATTCCTATATTAACTAATAGCAAAGCATTCTTTACATTTGAACCTAATAGAAAATATGTACTACCTGCTGATGGACGTATGACACTTGTTAATACTAGCATATCACATGGTACACATAACCAAGGTGAATCGGATAGAGTACACTTGTTTTTTAAAGTTCCTAAAGACGCTGAAAATGAATTGCTTAAATACAACGAGGAAACAATATGATAATTAAAGACTACGATCCTAAAGATATTGATATGAAGATGTTGTATGAAGATACAAGTTGGGGTGCTATTGAATTAAACTGTAATCTTGATGTTGAAAAACTTACACAATACTATGCTGATGTAAAGAAGAACTTCAATCATATGTTCTTTGACTTTTATAATTTTCCAGATAGATTAAATGTAGAAGTTAGTAAACAATATATGGACTTAGGTTATTGCGGATATTACTGCGGACCTATTAGCGGTTATACACTTGCATGGCCAGTAGAAAAATACGAACCATTACCGCCTCCTAGTCAAGCTAATACAGATATGTTTCCTGAAACATTAGATCCAGAATTTTATGACAAGTGTAATATACTACCTAAATATCGTTTTGGTTATATGAATAATTTAATTGAAATGTTAGGTGAAGATAGTTTTAAACAATGTATTATTACAATACATGGTCCAACAGCACATATCAAAACACATAAAGATAGTACTGTAAAAAAATTGCATATACCTTTAGAAACAAATGAGAAAGCAGTTTTTTGTTTTGGAAAAGATAGAGAAGTAGAGTACAATATGAAAGTAGGTAAAATTTACATTTTAAATACTAATGCATATCACGGTACAGATAATACAGGTGATACTGACAGGGCTCACTTCTTAACTAGAGTAGATGAAAATAAAATATTAGATATATTGGCTTTATGAGATTATTAATAGTTGCTGTATGTATGTGGATAATAGTTGCCGTTGGCGACAGCAAAGCAAACCCTTTAGAGAAGTGGTATAAAGAACCACTAACTGAAAAAGATAAAGTAGGTATTGTTTTGTTTAATGTATTACAAACAATAGATATGTTACAAACTTTAGAAATAGCAAACAATGACAATTACTATGAAAAGAATAAAATATTAGGTAAGCACCCTAGTGAAGCACAGGTAATAACTTATTTTATAGCAAGAGGTTTTGCACATTACGAAGCAACTAAAATGATACCAGAAAAATATAGAAAGTTTTGGCACACATATAACGTAGTTTACAATTATGATGTTATTAGAGATAATCATAATATAGGCATAAGGATAGACTTTTAATGAAAGTAGTAATAGTAGGTGGTGGAACAGCTGGTTGGATGACTGCAAGTTATCTTGCAAAAAAGACTGACTGGAAAATTACTGTAATACAAAGTGAAGAAATACCTCCAATAGGTGTAGGCGAAAGTACGTTACCTAGTATGTATGACTTCATTACTGAACTAGGACTTACAGAACAAGACTTATTTGATCGTTGTGATGCAGTTAGAAAGTATACTATATGTCATAGAGATTGGAACAACTACAATACACAATGGTGGCATCATTTTTGTTTTGATGAATCAGAACATAAAGAACAAATAGAATGGATGCGAGATTATACAAAGCCTACTAAAAAGTGGCGCCATGCTTATCACATAGATGCTAATAAGTTTGGTATTATGCTTAAAGATAAAGTAGCATTACCTAATGGCGTAGAAGTTATTAATAAAACACTTTCGTCAATAGATAGTAGCGAAGCAGATTTAATTATTAATTGTGCAGGGTTTAGTAACTTATTTCCTAAAAAAGAAATGATTAAAACTAACTTAAAGAATAATTGTGCAATAGTTTGTCCTAGCTATGATAAAGTAATAAAGTATTATACAGAAACTACTGCATTAAGCAATGGTTGGATGTGGAACATATACTTGCAGAACCGTATAGGTAATGGGTATGTTTTTAGTAAAGAACACCAATCAGTTAGAAGTGCTAAAGCAGAGTTTATAGAAAAGTGTCCACACAAACTAGAACTAGAACAGTTAAGAGTAATTGAGTGGGAAAGTCAATATTGCGAAAATCCATATGAAGGTAATATTTTAAATATAGGATTAAGTGCAGGATTTATAGAACCATTAGAAGCACAGGCAATATGGCTTATACAATATCAAATAGAAATGTTAGTTAAACTTGTAGGTAAGCAAGACGTATATAATAAAGCATGGTTAAACGTAGTTAAGCATATAGAACAATTTTTAGAACTACATTATACAGCTACAAGTAAACAGTCAAGCTATTGGGAAAATAAAGTTAAAGAAGTTGTAATTAAAAAGAAACCTTTTACAATTTTTGATCAGTATTCTTATCGTTGTTTAGCGAGAGGTTACGCTCTTCCTTATACCGAGTCACATTAATACGCCACAAGTTCTGTGGTACATTATATAATTCCATTTGTCTATCTAAAGTCCATATACCACGTTTAGCTAATAACGGCATCATTGTATCATTCATACGTTGACTCTTACCACCATCATCATTTATGTTAGTGCTAATGAATAAGTCTGCAGAGTTAGGTGCCCAGTCTATTTGTAAGTTTAATAAATGACTTAAATGTATTCCTGTTTTAAAAATATCTCTACCTGTGCCTAATGTATATCCTGGTAGTTGAGCACCACGGAATAAACATCTATAACAATTCCAACCTACTTCAGGTAAGTCGTGTATACCTGCAATACTAATAATTTTATTTTCGTAAAGTGCAATAGTCCAAGCACCGTTCTTTAGGCACCATTCCCATTTCATTTTTTCTAATGATGTATTGTTTGAGTAATTTTGCGATGCACAAAACTCTTTTACTAAAGGTTCGTCGGCCTTTGTCGCAAGTCTAAAACTTATTTTTCCAAGTAGATCTTTGTTCATTATTTTTTCTTCGTAAAAATGTTTTTGTTTCTACGTCAAAAATATCGCCTGTATGAAATCCGTCTATTATACATTCGCCTTCTTCTGTAAAAGAAACACTTTTATCTATTACTGTAAAATGTGGTGTGTCATAACCAATCATTACTGGTGGTGGACATTCAGTCATTCCGTACCAGTTCGCAACAGTCTTTACTCCTCGGTTTTTGAATTCATCTATAAAACTTTGTTCTATTTTGGAACTACCTGTAACCATATATTTGACACTACTCATATCCAAATCTTTAAAGCCTTTACTGTTTAATAACAGTTCTAAATGACGTGGTATTAAAGCTATATACGTCGGTTTAAAGCGACTTATTAGCTCGGGGTAGGTGTATGCACTAAAGTTCGTAGAAACGTACTGTGCGCCGCTTAAAAACGCAGGAACGGCGGTGATTGTGTAGTGGGCAATAGTGTTCGCAGGAAATACATCTAGCACTATATCGTCTTTAGTTAATCCAATTTCTGTAATTGATTTATGGGCACATCTATCAATATAATCCCAAGTGTGAGTTACCACTTTTGGTTCATCTGTAGATCCGGAGGTGAAGAGAGTAATCTTGCTCATATACTTACTTATGGTTTAAATGAATTGGATTAGTTTAAGTTGACTAGTGTAAGTCTACCCAAGCAACACCAGTACGTAGTTGTAATTTACTTTCTGTAGTATTGTAAATTACCATACCAGCACTTACTGAAGCTAGTGCATTTCTTTCAACAGTTGTCATATTAGCAAATTTAACTGTGTCTGTAAATTGTGCAGTTCCAACAACGTCTAGGTTAGCACCTGCAACATCTCCTGGAGCACCGTTAATTTTTACTTTACCAGCGGCATCAAAAGACATTGATTTCAAGCTAGGTGAACTTCCTGTTCCTGCATTAGTAATAAATTCTATTTTACCTTTTGCAGTATCGGCCGCAATAGTTTCATTGCCGTCAACTGTAAATGCAATAATTGAACTTGGAACATATACGCCACCATTGTGTGTAGGATCCCATGATTGTCCAGTTAAAACACCTTGCCAATCACCTGCTGTCGCCTGTGCTGGACTTTGTGGGTTAGCACCGTGTAGTGCTGAGAATGTAAACTTACTTGTATTGTTTGCACCTGTTCCCGCTTTAGTAATTACGTCGATTGGCTTAGAAGCATCAACGTTAGTTAATTGTAAAGTCGGTGAACTTGCATCAGCAGTTTTACCTAATTTTAAAAATGTTGTACCAGTTAATTCTATTTGGTCGGATACAAAACTTACAGTACCGTTATTTAAATTTACTCTACTGTTTACTGCATCAACTAATATTGTTGAATCATCTCCAACAATAGTACCTTTAAAGTTACCAACAATGTTTTCTGATTCTATAGTTGCCGCACTTACCGTTCCAGTAAATGTACCTGCACCTGCATTAACAGCCTTTGAAGTTGCATTAAAGAAACTTGAGTTGTCAGTTGCTTTAACATCACCTTTAAAAGTACCTGAAGCATTTAAGGCTCCAGTTGCTTTATTAATAATTACTGTTGAATCATCACCAATGATGTTTGCATTAATACTTCCAGCATTAAGATCGTCTGTTACGTGTAATGTACCAAAGTGTCCTTGGCCCCATCTTAATACACTTGAACCTATATTTCTTGCACTATCTACGTCTGGTAAAATGTGTGATTCTACTTTAGATGTTAAGTTGATTGTATCTGTACTAGCATCACCAACTGTTAAATTTCCACCTAATGTTAAGTTTCCATCAGCAGTAATATTACCTGTTACTGTTATATTTCCAGTGGTGTTTATGTTACCTGTACCAACTAAATCGTAGTTGTTTAATGATAGATTGGCTTCTAAAGACGTACCTGCTGTATCAACTGGATTACCGCCAGCAGTAGAGCCATCACCAATATACAACTTTTTAGTATCTGTTGTATAGATTAATTCACCATCAGCTGGTGTAATTAATGCTCTTTGTGAGTCTGTACCTCTTCTAAGTTTTAATGCCATTTATATAACTCCTGGATCTGTTATATGTATTTATACCTTTTAAACAATATTACTTACGATGCTTGATGAACTTTGTGGTACGTTTTTGAACGTCTTTTTTAATACGATCTGTATCTACTTTAAAATCGACGTGTTTAATACTGCTATCATACGTATTAAACAGGTCTTTAAGGGTCTTTTCTAGGGATTTTACAGGGTTCTTTTTAACGTCTACTGCTATGTCCCAAACCTTACCGTTGTTAAAACGAACTCTTAACGAGTGTAAGTACTCTAACGGTATGGCATGAACGTCTACATCTCCAAATACATCTGGCCACTTATTAATAACTTCTTGAGGAAGTCTTTTTGTCTTGGCCGCTCCGCCTGGAAATTTAGGCTTTTGCACTGGATTTGCCTTTTTTACTTGGGCTTAAATCCTCAGCTTCTTTACGTAGTCTTTCTGCTTCTTTGAACATTCTATCAGCATCAGCTCTCATATTTTTAGCTAGATCTTCATCTGATAAAGGTTGTTCTTTTGCCGCATCAACTACTGCCGCCGCTTCTCCTGATGGTACAGTTTCCGCAGTAGCTACCGTCTCAACTGAACTACCACCAACGGCTAAATCTTTAACTGACACACCTTTTTGTTCTGCAATAGTATTGTTTAATTCATCAAGACTAATTGTAGTTTGTGTATCTGGTGTCATCTCTATATCAGATGTTGACACTTTAGTTAGTTTTCCGTTAACGTGGAAGTTAGCTAACATTATGCTACCATCTCCAAGTGGAGTACGTTGCATAGCATCTGCTAATTCGTCAGCATTTTGTCCGGTGTTGCTTTCTAACATATTAATTAATATATCATGCTCTGAGTCACCTAGGTTCTCAGTTTGGCATACTAGACAACTTTCTGGTTCGTCTGGTAGAGTTCTGAATACGACAGCAACTTTACGTCCTGTCTTCTTCATTCTTCCTATATGTTTTAGGGCCATTATTTTACCTCCCCTGTAACAGGATCCGCATTATCACCTGCTGGAGCAGTTGCCGGAGCAGTTGCTGGTGCTGGTGCATTAGCATTTGGATCTTTTGCTACTTGTTGATTTTGGATCGAAGCTAGAAATTGTTCTAGTTTAGAATACGTCTTTCCTACCGCTTCAAGTTCGTTGGCTTTGAAAGCCCCACGACTTTGTGCTACTTCGATAATCGTTTTTAATACTCCTAAATCTTGAACTGTAAGTTCTTGTGCAGGAGTACCAGCTGGAGCACCCGTCGGTGCTGTCGCCATACTTGGCTCAGGTTTTGCTGGAGCCGTTGCAGTTTTATTATCTTCTGACATTTATGTCTCTCCTATTAATAGTCGATATTATAATATATAATTATATACCTACTTAATATTTATTAGTACTTCAAATGTGGACAGGCTAACATGAAATATGATAGCTCTTTTGGATCTTCAAAACCAACAGTAACATTATTTTGGTATTGGTTATGACCGTCCAAAACTAACGTAGTGCCTATATGATATCTGCCTTTTAAGTTCTTATTAATCCATTTTTGGATTGCGTCTTGAAAGTTATATTGTTGTTTGAAGTGTGTATATTCGAAATGTGGAGAAGCATATGATACTTCTCTCATATCGAAAAAATTAAGTGCATTTGGTTTCAAATTATCTTGCCTCCTCGTAGTGACAAGTAACGCCAAATGGTGCTTGTAAATTCTTGTCATGATGTCCGTGAATAACAAATACTGTATCACAGTAATTTTCATCACCCCAGTTATCCCAAGGATAACCATCTGTAAACATTATGAACCTTTTAGGTTGTATATCGTTTTCTTTCATATACTCCCAGTTAGCCATAAAGTCTGTTCCACCGCCACCCATAAGTTGGTATTGTGAAAGTTCCATACCATTGTCAGCACTAAAGTCTTGTTCGTTATAAACTTTAGTATCAAAACACCAAATTTTAATATTGTAGTCTTGGTACTCTGACATAATACCTTGTACTTCTCCTAAGAAGTCTTCACCTTGCTTATTACCTATTGAACCTGACATATCAATTGCAATAGCAATATCAATAGTTTCATCATAGTTCATACCAGGAAGAATTGCTCCTGTATGCCAACCTTTTCTGCTAGGACGTTGGAAAGTAAAATCGTTTCTAATAGTAGACTGAATTTGTTGTCTAAGGATTTCTCTCCAGTTCATTTTAGGTTCTGTAAGTTCCTTAATCATTCTTTCAATTTCTGCAGGAACTTTACCAGCACCAGCGGCCTGTGCCGCACCCATCATACTCTCTTTAATTTCATCTCTAATTTTTTTAAGTTCTTCTTTAGAGTAACTAGGCTTACCATCTTTCTTTTTATCTTTACCTTTTTTACCTGGAGCCTTTTGATCTTTATCTTGACTGTCTTTATCCCAATCAATATGCTCGTCAAGTAATTGACCTAATTGCTTTAATTCTTCTTCATCATACTTCTTGTAGATTTCATCATATACTTCTTCTGAAGTTTTACCTTCATATTTAAAGTCTTGGAAAATTGGAATATCAGCTGGTTTAGTACCAATGTTATCTCTAACAAGAGTGTTATTAACAATATAGTCAGCCGCGATATTATGTATTTGTGGATCTCTATCTTCACGTCTTGTCATATGATCAAATACACAATGAAGTATTTCGTGTGCAATAACAAACTCTATTTCTTTGTTAGTCATTTTAGCAAAGAAAGGAACACTATAAAATAAGTGTCTACCATCAGTAGCGGCAGTAGGGCACCAATCACTAGCTTCTTTTATAATAAGTCTAGTTGCCATATTACCAAAGAAAGGATGTCTTAAAAGTAATCCTACTCTTGCTACAATAATTTTATCTAAAACTTCTGCCCTTAATTCGTCTGTGATTTCAATTTCAGGAGCCTTTTTAGACTCTTCATATCTATCTAAAACTTCTTGATCTTGAGTTGCTATTTCTGTATTAGTCATTTGTGCCATCTTTTCCTAATTGTTATATGTATATTATAGTATATTTAATTGGATTTGTCAACCAAAAAGAGCGGGGAGATTCCAAAAAAGAACCTCCCCAAATAGCCAAAATATTAGCTACCTTCTCCTTGTGCGGCTTTAATATACTTGCCGAATCGCTCATGGAACTCATCAAAGCACTCAACTTCATCTGGATCGATTGGAAGTTGATATTGTGTAAGAGCTAACTTGATACCCATGACAACCAATTCGGTATCAAAGTTGTCCATCGCAAAACGTAAAAAGTTATTGACTTTTGAGTCGAACTTTTTATCGCTCTTATCACTAGCTTCTTTCAACTCATAACACAATGAAACAGTCAAGGAATACATGGCACTGATTTCTTTCGTTTCCATTGTTTTTACCTTACCAGCTAATACATCAGATGGATTAGGTAATTGAGCTGACACTTTTCTATGTGCCATGAACTTAACGGCAAGTCCTTCGCCGACTGAACCACTAACTAAATCAGTTGTGGTTGCTTCATCGTCATCGTCTTCCAATAGCTCGGAAACAAATGACCATGATCTTGGTGTAGCAAATGAACGACTTGGACTTTTTGGATCAAAGTCATATAAGTCTTTCTTGCTAAATGTTAAGTAACCTACAACATCTTTATGGATGTCGTTTTGTACTGCCCAAGCAAACCAATCATCAAAGTCCACTTTCATTTCTAAGTGAACAAATCTGTTTGCCAATGGAGCAGGCATTCTGTAAGTTACACCCTTATCTGCTTCTCTGTTACCAGCGGCAACAATCAAAACATTGTCAGGTAATTTATATGTACCAACTTTTCTGTTAAGAATTAATTGGTAAGCCGCGGCTTGTACTGCCGGTGCGGCCGAGTTCATTTCGTCTAAGAACAATACAATCTTCTTATGCTTCTTAGCCATTTTCTCATCTGGCAATTCAATAGGCGGTGCCCATTTCATTGTATTGTCGTTAGCGGCATAATAAGGTATGCCTTTAATATCTGTAGGTTCCCATAATGACAACCTTACGTCAATCATATGAGCATCGATATCTTCACTTATTTGTGAAACAATATCGGACTTACCAATTCCTGGAGGTCCCCATATAAAGATTGGACGTTGTTTTTTGAATGCCCTTTGGATGCTTTTCTTTGCACCATTTGGACTAACTTGTCTTACTGCGATGTTTTCCACTTTGTACTCCTTTGTTTAGTTTTTCAGTGCCATACTTAATTTCTAAGTATGTATATATAATAACACCTATTACTAAAAAGGTCAACCAGAAAATGCAATTATTTTAAGAAAAAATGTGTAATAAAATCAAGAGTTTACCAATTCATCTGTCCGTTTTAGAGCTTTTGCCAGCCCATATTTACGGACATCACCACTAAAAAGATGCAATTCGAGTGCTTTCTTTTCGTCGGTAACGGTAATTCCTCTATTTGTTAAGTAGTAAGGACAGTCTATAAACCTGTCCAAAAATATAATAACTTGAGTAGTTATTTTAAAGTCGGCTGGAAAAGGAACCTCATAAGTAGCTAAATCTATTTTATCACTTAAGAACATCATGCCATCGTCAGTTAAACGTAGTCCACCTGACTGCCTAGTGTTCTGCCACCACTTCGGCATATATTCAGCCATGGTACTATCGCTTATTGCAATATCGGCCTGTTTCAAGAATACCTTAGTATAGGTTTCTTTCCAGTTCATTTATTCTTCCTTAACTGTTTCGCCGGAAGTTAACTTTACAACTGTGAATTCTTCTACTTGAAATAGATCGTTTAATTTTTTAGCTAAATTATGTGCATGACCTGGATTGGAAAAAGATACCTTTTTGTATTTAGGTCCAGGATAGTTTGTAAGTGTGTTAGAGCTTTTTAAGTTGAACGGCTTATCCTTATAAAATACTGCCCAGATGGCTTCAGCATCTAAGACCTGCTCGGACTTATACGTTTTTCTATTGATGTTCTCTAAAACAACTGTTGGTTTAGGTCTGCTCATTTGTTATCCTCTTATACATATATTTATCTCAAAGAGATAGTAATATACGTATATTACTAGATAACAACTACCACTGTTGACCGCCATCTGCGGCGACGGAAATAACTTCTTCTGTTTTATTTTGCTGATCTACTAGTTTCTCTAGATCACCGTGTAATCTAGACATTACTTCACCTAGTGTAAAGGCAAGAATTTTAGCTTCTTGTAGGGTCATTCTAACTTCAGCTTGATTGCTAGTATCAGCAACTTTTACTTTTTCTATATACTGCTGAAGTGGAATAGGGTTTAAAGGTTTAACTTCCATTACTTAACACTCCTTTTTAGATCATCTCTGTTATTTACAAATACTCTAACTAACCTAGATAAATCTACTTCTTCTGTTTTTAAAGATTTAGGATTTTTAAAACTAACTTTACAGTCGTTAACCTTTGCATAGTTCATATTTTTTTCATCTATAACAATGGCGTCATCTGTATTCTTACGCCAATCGTGTGAGCTATAATTAGCTTCTGTTGACATTACTTAACTCCTGTCGCATTTCTAATTCAGTCTTAAATGGCCCTTTATGTTCATATTTCTCTAATGTAACTAGCTTGGGACAAAAACTTTTAACCCAACCTTTTTCAAAATGAATACAAAAATAACCTGCACAGTAAAGACTCTTAGATTTTTTGCTTTTCGTAAACAATGCAAATTTACGTTTTAAATCAAACATAGCATTGTACGGTGTTGTTGATGTTGGCAGTTTGTAAATTTCTTTACTAACATCTGGAGCATTTGATATACTACCTTTAGTCCATAGTATTTCTCCTAATGTTTTTTCTACTGCATTTTTATTATCATAGAAATATGATCCAGTATCGCAACTATACATATATCTATTATCGTTATCTTTGGATAGAGTGCCAACTTTTGTCTTGCTGTCAGCATCCTCGATGATCCAAAATTTATTCTTTAAAATTTCGTTAGCTTTTAAACTTGTCATAATACAGGATACCTCGCTTGTAATGGCTCGGCATAAGCCTGAGCATTATCAGTTATTCTTTGCATATCATATAATGCACAGAACTTCATAAGACGCAAACCTACTTGTTTAATATTCTTCGGTTGTGCATTCTCTTGAATAGTTAATTTTATCTTTTCTTTTACGTTTTCAGGTTGTGCATTTAAATCACATAACATTACATTACGTTGATAATCATCAAGTACTCTATGTTCTTTTCCTTCATGATCTGTCCATCTTTGTAACATTAAGTTATTCCAAGCATAACCTTTATTGCTTTTATCTGCAAATGCCTCTTCTAAGCCTACTTTGTTTTTTGTGCCTTTTACTCTTACACCAGGATATGCAGAAAATACATTATCACTAGTATCGCCTCTCATACATTTTTCAAACAATAACCAATCAGGATCAGGTGCTGGTTTTTCCTTTTTAGTTTTATTGTCAATTACACGTTTACCTTTGTCATCAAAATAGCCTTCGTGTGTAATAGTTGTATTGCTTACACCATTGTATTGTGCAACCTTAGGGCTAATTAATTGTGCAAAGTCGCCATCTGTACTAATAATAACGTGTTCATCGTTAGGGTGAGCTTGAATCCACCCTGCAATTAAATCGTCAGCTTCTAATTCATCGTGTTGTAAAACTGTACAATTTGTTTTATTAGTTATAAATTCTCTAAAAGCATCAAACGTTTCCCAGAACGTTTGTTCTTCTTGTTGTTGAGCTTCTGTTAAAGCATCACGAGTTTCTTGTCTATTACGTTTATAAGGTGCATAAACATCTTTACGCCAACTACGGCCTTCTAAACAAAACACAATATGATCACCGTCAAAGTCTTGCCATGACTTTTTGATACTATTAAATGTAATATGAAACGCCATACCTACTTTAATATCGAGTTCACCTCTTACTACATGACGAGCTCGAAAGAACGTGTTAGCAGTATCAACCAAAACATATTTCATTACTATTACCTATTTAAATTTTTATTGTGTTTAAATTATAGCATAAAGTTAGTCTAATGTCAACTAACTTCTGATTTACCATCTTTTCGTTTATTGATCTTTATATGACCTGCTTCTCTATTTGGGTCTAAACCTTGTTCTTCCAAAATGTTTCTTGCAATAGTTTTAAACCATGCATCAACAATCTGTTCATTTGTTTCCCCAGAATAACCAGCATCAAGTAATTGTTCAATAAATTCGTTATTCCAATCAAGTTCAAAAAATCCATTTTTGATATCTTGATGATTAACGTGAGTATTCAAAACTGCTACCCAAGGTTTCTTTGCCTTAGTCGCCGCTTTCTTTTCCTCTTGTAAAAGACGCAATCTTTTATCTTCGCTTGTTTCTTCTACTTTCTTTTTACTGAACTTATCTTTTACTTTATTGATAAAGTCCTTCATAGTGTTTCTCCATTTATTTCCCAACCTGCTCCGACACTCAAAACGCAGTATGTATCATAACTCGGATGGTACTCTATTATTGTATACGTTTGAGTTTTTGGATTAACGTATATTGAAATCGGTATAAATGCAGGAACATCAGATATTCCAGCTTTATCTCTAACTGGTGTTGCTTGTATTCCATTAGCAAGTAATACTTCTTCATTTTGTTTAAGTATGCCTTGTATTTCTACAAGTGGGTGACATACTATTGGCTTTTCGTTCCATTCACCTGACAAAGCAGTTGTTGTTACAAGAAATGAAAGTCCAAAGATTAAGGCTAGTTTTGCTAACCCGTTCATAGCTATTAAGTTTTTCATAGTTTCCTCCTAAGTACCTATAGCATTTCCAAAAAGATAAACGTGGACTCTTGCCGCCACATTATATCCTCGTTTAAAAGCCTTCTCCGCAACCTTACCTGCACCAGCAACTTGTTCTTCTTCCCTTGCTCCTGTAGGCATAATCCATACCGGCCAATCAACACCTGCATCTCTAAACTTTTCAACTGCTGATTCCATCTCGTCCCATTCTCGTTGTTTACTACCAACAACAAATTTTAGTTGTCCTTTTTTACTAACTTGTAAGTATTCTGCAACTGTCTCAGGTTTAATTGCTTTCTCTGGCTTTTCACCTGATACTGTAAACAGTTTAGGACTACAACTAAAAAATATTTCTGTGTCTATGCTCTTACCCCATTCTATAAACTCTGGTCTTAACTTTTGTGTACCATTAGTTTCAAATGTCATACTGCCCGGCAAGTTATTTTGTCTTTTAAGTTCGTTATATATTCCAACTGTTGCCTGTTGTCCTGTAACCATTAAAGGTTCACCACCTGTAAAACATAAGTGTTGTGCAAACTTACTAACAGGATGTAAAAATTTACCTTCTGGATTGCTTTCGTTTTTAATACAATCTATAATTTTGTTTCCAAGTACTTCAGGTGTTTCATGACCCATAAGTCCTTTAAACTTCTTTGCCCAAGTATAAGAACTATCACACCCTTTTTCCCATACAGGTAAATCTTCAACACGTTTTACAGAACTTACATCAAAGTCTTCAAACGGTAATTCATATGTATCTGGATTAGTTGGATCTAATTGTCCAAAGCCATTACATTGTAAATTACACAAAAAGAATCGTATCCAGGCCGTCGGTGCTCCTGTATAGTGTCCTTCTCCTTGGATACTATAAAAGATTTCACTGTAATAATACTTACGGACTGGAACAGTCATTATTTTACCTCTGCTAACGGTTCACTAGAATGACTGTCGTTATAGTCGCTATCTCCAAAGTAGTTTCTTGTAGTAGTGTGTTTAACTAACATACCATTCTCTTTTTTATATGTAATAAACTCTTGTTTAACCACACCTGTAAGGTCAGCTTTAAAATTGTCTTTCAATGGTCCATCTCCTAAAGTCATTCTACTATCTCCTCTATAATACCAAGTATCTCTGCAAGGAACAAACCTGCTCCTGCGGCCATCATCCATGCTCCGCCATTCCCAATAGGCATATCTGTTGTATTAGCATGAACCCAATAAAATTCATAACCTGCATAGACAAGTAAACCACTTGCTACAAATCTAAATACACTTTTAACAATGCTTACTGAAAAGTGATTATATCTAGGATCTTTCTTTTGCATCTTAACCTTTCTATTTGCCACTCGCAAACTCTTGTTGCAATTTAATGTTATCCATGAACTCTTTTTTAGTTCCTGAATCATCACCAAATGCTCCACGTAAAACAGTTGTTTGTGTAAGACTGCTTTGCGCCATAATACCTCTATTCTCACAACAACCATGAGTTGCTTGAATATAAACACCTACGTTTTTAGAACCTGTTGCTTTTTGTATTTCATTAGCAATAACATTATTAAGTTCTTCTTGTAGTGTTCCACGTCTTGCACACCATTGTGCAATCCTTGTATACTTGGACAAACCAATTAATTGTTCTGCCGCAATAATACCGATGTATGCCACACCGCCCACCGGTTGATGGTGGTGTGAACACACAGATTTAATTTCGCTTCGTACAACTAACATTCCTTTATAACCATCTTCAATATGGTTAGGAAATGCCGTTGCATTAGGCATTGGGTTATAACGACCACTCATTAATTCATTTATATACATTTTAGCAAGACGTCTGCCTGTATCTTTACTATTAGGATCGTTAAATCTATCTATAACCAAGCCGTCAAGTACTGCTTCAAACTTAGGTGTAAGTTCTTCAATCAGTATTTCTTTATCACCTGGTTGCAGATGTTTAGATATGTTGTCACCAGCCCAGTATCGATCGCCTGAGTCTGCTAACCTTTTTATAATTTCTTCACTTTTTTTCACTTCTCTTTTCTCCGATGTTAAGGCAGAGGATTGCCATTACTATAATAAGTATACACTTATTTAGGTTTTTTGTCAAGTTTATTCTGGAAAGTATCTATTCAATACTTCCAATTCGTCCATGTAAGTTGCAATTATGGCTATTTCTTTTTCCATAGCTTCTAACACGTCCGGGTGTTCCCCAATACCAACTGCATTATCCAAGTAAACATTGACGTTCATAATATGCTTATCAATATGTCCCTGTGCATGGCTCTTGAGTGCTTTTAGCATTTTTGCTCTATTATTACTCATTTTCGTTTCCCTTCAAATTGTTGTGGTAGATATTCTAATGCAATCGTTTTATGAATGTCTTCTCCAAAGTGTTCTCCATCGATTGTTTGTTTAGTTATATCTACTTTCTTTTCACGGAGGAACCATTCCTCAACGTGATTTGGTGCTACTTGGATTAAGTCAAAATTATAAAATGAATTTCGCAATTTAGGAAGAATCATTTCGTCTGGTATCCAAGTCCATTTGTTCAAACTGAATAATTTAAGTTCAGCCCCATTATTTCTGCAAAGCTCTTGCAGTACATACATCTCTTTAAACCACTCTCGTTGCGCCTTAAGAGACATAATTTCCATCCAAGTCTTAACTTTCATATATGGTTCAGCTCTTAAGTCTGGAGCTCCCATCATAAACCTTGGATCAAATTTTACGTTAAAATGTAATCTTTCTTCATAGTCTTGTGGATAACATTGTAACGGAATATCAAATACATTTCTTTTTTCGTTGTGTAATCTTTTTAACCACAAGTCTATATTACCTTTTTTATGTTCTAAATGATATAGTTCATCATGTGGTATTACATTTTCATAGTCGGGTGGATCTATCATACTTAATCTAAAACGATTCCAGTATGTATTTTGTACAATAACTTCATCAATGTCATCATACTTTTTAAATAAGAAACTTAACCATTCACTATATTCCCACCAACCATTTGATGAGTTAGCAAAGATAACTCCGTCTTTATCTTTATCGTTAATATAGTATTCTGCCCAGTTGTTGTCATTCCACTTGCCACTAAACGGCCAGCTATTAATGTCTAATACTTTATCTTCCGGCATATCCTTTACGTGATATCCGCAAGTATGACTACAACCTAGTGCGGCTACTCGTCCCATAATCTATAGTTTCCCTTCTCTGGTATTACGTGTCTTACACCACCTCTTGGATCTTTCATATCGCCTAAACGTCTTGGTATTAAATGTATGTGCGGGTACATAACAGTTTGTCCTGCTTCTTTACCTACGTTTTGTCCTATGTTAAATGAATCACAGTAACCACGTTCTACCCAATCATATCCCCATTTGTAAGCCGCCTTGAAACATTCAGTTAAGTGTTCCCAGTCTTCTACCTTCGGTACAAAAAGAACGTGTCCATCTGTAACCGGATACCCGTCTTTAAACACAGTAAATTGTTTTGTGTCTACAAGTATATCTTTCCAAGGTATGTCTTTAAACTCCATCGATAAACTCCGTTACATTATTCAATAGCTTTTGTAATTTCTTTTTAGCTTCTGCTATGTTCTTTGCAGGTACCCAGGCTTGACCTATTCCTTCTTTAATTTCTAATGCTATATCATTATCTACAGTTTTAGTCATTTTAAGAACCGGTGGTGCTATAAATTTAACCTCAAGTACTTTGTCCTTTATATCAGGAAACTTTACTACATTATCTTTTATTTTATCACTCATAATTTTGGTTTTAGTCTAATTAATTTTTTTGGTCTTAATTTCAATGCTCTAGTCATTAAGTTTATTATACCACCTTTTTTAAAGTCTGTCAAGTGTCTTTTCTTATCTAATTCGTGTATAATGTCATCTGTAAGTATACATTCTGTTAAATTAACTTTTGATGTTAATTCTGGTGTAGTAAATTTAACATAACATAATGGATCACCACGTTTAATTTCTAACTTTTTCTTTGTATCATTAAACACAAATCCCCAACTACAACTTCTTACCCAACTATGTATATTAAAGCTACCACCAATTACTTCTCCTGGAAACTTATCTTTGTGCATAAACGGAGGAAGTATTTCCATTAAACACGGTTCATCTGCTACAAACAAATAGTTTAAGTTAAACTGAAACATAGGTTTGTTTATATCATACATCTCTTCAGGTTGATGTAATGTAACTATACTTTGTAATTGATGTGTACTTACTTCTGTGCTTTCTATATCAACTCCACCCTCTTTAGGAATTGCAGTAAAAGATACAGGAGACTTTAAAAGAAATATATTATTGTAAAAGCCTTGATAAGAAGGACAATCAATTACGCCTCTTTTATTATACTCTTTATTTTTTACTTTAGGTGTTTTAAATCTTTCTGGTTCTATTACTAATAAATTTGGTATAGTCCCTGTCCAACACCATCCTATTTTAGCCGCCATACTCGCCTACGTTTTCCCAAGGATAAACAAGCCAACAATCTTCTTCAGCTTTATTAACTTCATCACAACTGTAAGTTACTCCATCAAACTCACTAGCTAAATTTTCAGTTAGTACTGCAAACTTAACATTATGTCCCCAAGTCCTTGCCCACTTCTCAGGATCTTTATGTCGTGATTCCCAATCTTTTTTAATCCAATTAAATGTAGCACCAGTATCATTGATGTCATCTACAATTAAAATCTTTTTGCTAGTTGGACTACCTGTTGCTATTTTACCATCTAAGATACCAAATGCATCATCAGACATCCAATCAACACTATCTCCTGCTCTACCTGATTCGTTATCACGTAGACTTACTTTAATAGCTTCACAACGTATGCCAGTCATATTACTAATAATAGTTGCTGGAATATTGCCTCCTCTAGTAATACCTACAATGTAGTCAGGTCTCCAATAGTCAGCATACATATCGTTTACAATGCTTACACACATCTTTTCTACGTCCGACCAACTATAGAACTTTTTCTTAATTTTCATTATTGCTCCTAATATTAAAGTTTCCACTAATAGAATACCTATCAGTATCTGTTATATTTTTCCCAGTATAATGAGAAACCCTGGAATCGAATACTAAAAGCATACCAGCTTTAGGCTGAATAACTTTTTCAAAGCGAGGCATATCATTTACAAAAACTGTAAAATGTAAGTCACCTTGACCATCTTTGTGTTCAGGATAATACACAAAAGAATATAAACTGTTTGTATGACTGTGAAAGGCAGTACTGCCATTCGGTTCAGTCTTATGTGTCCAGATACCCGTCAGCTCGACGTTTTGTTTTGCATACGCCATAACTGATCTCTCTACTTCCCCCATGAAGTGCATACAGGTATCTGAACCGGGGAACTTAATGTCTTCATAGTGGGTATCTTCAGGGTTAGCGTCAATTCTTTCTTGATGTTGTGTAATGTCATTCATTAACAAATCGTTATTAACATTAGATAGATTTGTTTCATATACATCAATACTTGCAATATTATGTTTGATATCTGTAACTGGCAAAGGTGGTACATATTCTTGATGCCATGGATAAGTCTTTTCATCACCCATAACAATTCCGCCTTCTCCTTTGCCGTGTTTTTCTTTTAAAAATTTAATAAATTTAAATGTTGGTGTAAACCTATGAGTATTTCTCAAAGGTGTTGCAGTATGTAATATGTTACTTTTCCATAGTATCATTCTGCCTGGAATAGGTGGAATAGCAATTATTTCTGGAAAGTCATCTCCTCCATCTGTATTTGCTCCTTGTCTTAAGTTTGTAATAAACTTTGTTTCTCCACCGTCATTAATATCCCAATTATTATTTGCATAAAACATAAATGTCCAGGCTTCGTCACTTTCATCATCAACGTGATAATGAGCTGTTTCCTTAGGAGCAAATATATTTGCCGCACTTCTTTTTAAAATACAACCATGTGTTTGTGGTAAGTATTCTTCGCAAACTTTCCATAATGCATGAAAAGTTTTTGTATTCGTGTATTCACCTGTTGCCATTCCTGTTGGCGGTAAATCTTTGTCGTCTACTTCACCATATAGATAAGGCCAACTTTGTACATCTTGTACAAGTTCATTAAGCTCTGGTGGGCTAAAATAATTATCTATGATAATCATATCGCCATTTAGCTTTTGTGTTATCTTAGGTGTAGTCATCTTGTTTCTTATCTTTCAAATAGGCTTCGTGGTGTATCCAACGAAAACCTTGGTTATATACGTGTCGCATAAATCCCCATTCTTTAGATTTCTTACCCATATAGAATAAACTCCAACACGGTATCTCTTTTCCATTTTCATCCTTTTCTAATTCTAACCAATGCAAATCATCTGCCTTTCTAAAACGTATTGTACCTGGTCCCCACCATTTTTTAGTAGATCCAACTACATAACCTTCTTGTGAACGAATTGGAATATGCTCCCAATATCCACCTTTAATAATAAGTGTTCCCCAAGACCAAGGATGATCGTGAAGTGTTGGTTCATCACTTACTAATATTTTATGCAAAGTTATGTTAAAAGGAAACCAAGAACGGTCCTTAAGAAAGATGTAATAACGAACTAGATAAGGTATTTTACCATCTCTATCGTATATAGTTCTTTTTCTATTCTTAAAAATTGATATCATTATCGTTCTTCTTCTCCATAGCATAATCATCTTTACATAGATTATAAACTTCTAAAAATCTTAAGTATTGCAATTTTAATGCAGGATACTTTTCAATCATATCTTCAATTTTATATTCTGATGGCCATTTGTCTGTACCATCTAAACCTGTGTCCCAAGTATCATTCATAGTATCAAATGTTACTGTACCTAAATTAGTATCAGTATAAGATACTCCTGAAAAAGTAGGTGCAGTACCTGAACCACCTTGTACTATACCGCCAACTGTTTCTCCACCTGCATAACTATATTCTATGTCTGGTGCTTCTATACAAGGGTAAGCATGACCAGGACTATCTGGATCAGGACCACTAACCGTAACTGTTTGATTACCAACTGTAATTTTAAAGTCGTCTGATTTTAATTCGCCAGTTATACTTTTATCATCATCAGGATTCATTACTCAATGCTCCATAAAGTTTTTCACCACTAAAGAAGTCTGCTTGAAGTTTTACAACTTGTTTTCTTAAAGCAGGAAGATATGTGTCGTAGTTTTCCATATAGTCTTTAATTTTGTTTATTAACAAAACTCTATTATGTTCATAACTACTAAAACTTTCAGTCCATTCACTTGGATACTTAAATTCATCTAACGCCATTTCTTTATAGCTTAATCTATCTGGAACCATTGGTAATGTATCTACTAAAGCACCTTCGTACCAACTAATACCTAGTGTTTCTTGTAAGTTAGCACTAAACACTAGCTTTGCTCTACCTAGTAGATTGTGATATTCAATTTTAGTTAAATCTTGTTCTTGACATACAATTAATTCGTAGTCAGGTAAATGTGTTCTTAAATCTCTAAATATATCTGGTTGTTTCTCAGGAGCAATCCTATGTGGAAATAATATAACGTTTTCCTTAGGCATATTCCTATAACTATCTAAACTATTCTTTAGATACTCCATAGGCCAACCAACACGTTGTACTTTAGTTTTATCTGTTGTAAGTCCTACGTAGTTGCCTACTTCTTTAAATGCATCTACAAATATGTTTATATGAAAGTCACTTGCAAAGAAGTTGTTATCATAACATTCAAACATAGAACGTTCTGCATTTCTAACCCAGGGTTTATCACCTATTAGTCTGCCAAGAAAATCTTGCGGATCATAACTACCTGCGTGCCACAAACCACCAATGCGAATATTAACACCCAATAGTTCTGCCATATACCGTAGTTGAATAACTGTAGGGTTCCAGGCATCGGTGTAGAGAAAATAATCACCGTCTTTAATTTCTCCATTGCAGAACTTTTCTCCTATAATCTCTAACTGCTTACTCTTGTAAACATTAGTTCCGCCAAAGTTTAAAAAAGCACCAGGTGTAGTTGCTTGTGGAGTATCACCCCCACTTATAACTTCAACAGATTGATTAGTTGAACGTTTTAATTGCTTTGGAAGATAATCTTTCCATTGCTTTGTATAACGTGTATCAACTGCTTCAATGTCTACAATATATATCAACTATGTCTCCTTTTCTTAAGACGTGCTAACCTTTTTTCACGTCTTTCTTTTCTTGCCTTAGCCGGATCAAGAAATGCTCGATACGACTTCGAATTTTTATTATACAGATCTCTTTCATTAAATCTGTATCCTTCGAACCTACAAAAATCACGAAACTTATCTAGGTCGTCAAAAATTTGAACGACTTCAGGGGTATCAGCAAAATAAGACATTTAAAGTCCTCCTTCATTATTTGCTATATTCGATGTGAGCACCATTCTCACCATCTTCTGAAACATCAATGTGAACTTCTCTACCTGGGTAACGTTTAGAAATAGTTTCATATAAATCGTCACTTATCATTTCACACGACTTATAATCAAGTTCTAAAGTTTTGTCATCATAGCATTTTTCCAACCATCTTTTAAATTGTATAAACTCTATATCACGATCATCGTGAAATACTTCTATAGCAACTTTAAAGTGGAAAATATGTCTATGCGGATAACCTAAAAAACTAACATCATATTCATCACCTGTTGCTAGTTTAGGATCATCCAACGCCGCAGGGTATTTGTGTATACCTTCTTTTCTAAAAGTAACCCAAATCATTCTCTTTGCCGTCGTCATTATTTGTCCTTCTCTTTCTTGTTTAAAATTCTTCATAATCATTTCATCAAAATAAATATGATCTTTTTCTTTTATTGTAGCATCACCTTCCATATTAATCAACCTCTTTTATTGGTGTATCTCTACCATATTCTTCCCAATTTGTAAATTGGGTCTCCAGTTTAAGATCCTTAACGTGATGGATCCAAACACCCTTATTGCTATGTTTAAAATCGTTATCATCAATTTTAATACAAGCCTTATTATTCAATTTTTCTATATTGGGTACTTTAACACTAATCTGTGAAATAAAATTATCAAAACGATTGTAATCAAAAGCAATTACGTGTTCATGATATTTGATATCATAGTCCAAAGTTACTAACCAACCTTCTTCCAATAATGGCATAATCATATCGTCCCAATCTTCTTTTTGATCATCATTTGTAGGATTGAAACTTTGATTAGCACCCAAATAAATGTGTTTACAATTATTCTCTCTTGCTTGGTCCATAACATCAACTGACATTTGTGTACCTACAACAAACAATGTTCTTTCTAGATGTGCAGGAGTTTTCTCTACTTCGTTACCAACAAAGTATTCTACATTATCCTTTACACCATTATCGTAATCACGTTTCATTTATATCTCCGTTAAAAGCAATACTAATTCTATCTCTGCTACTTCTATTTGCATTTGCATTATGCAATAAGTAACTTGGAAAGCAAACTAGCTTACCTGTCTCTGGTTTAATTCTAAATCTTGTACTATTCCATTCATTAGGTTGTTTAATATATCTATACGGAACTGCATAATCATATAACTGATGTGGACTAAACAAAGTTAGTTCTCCACAGTTATCATCTGCCTGTGCATAGTATACACAACTTAAAACATTTCTATCATGCATATGAACTTGATTAATGTTAGTTGTTGCACCTTGTGGATAGTTAATATTAATCCATTCGTTTTTAATACTAATAGGACAATTAATATGGTAGTATTCTTTTTCTACCTTTGTCATCATTTCTTGTACTTTAGTTTTTAATTCAGTAAAACGATCATCTTCGATACGCCAATCACTTTGCCAGCCACCTTCTTGCTCACCCCAAATTATTTCCTTTTTCATATTATAACAAGCCTCTACAATAGTTTTGTTATCTATGTCAAGATACTCTTCTACTAAAAGAGTTGGAAATAACGAAGTTGTTTGCATTACATTCTCGCTAACTTATCTTTGATTGCTAATTTAATTTTCTTTATTCTTTGTAATACTTCTTTACTTTCCCATGATCTATTTGTTTTACGTTCTTCAGTCATTTCAGAAGTTTTACTATCGTACCACTTGTGATCATATTCAAGTTTCTTTTTAGCTCTACTTGGTTTCTTTATTTTTTTAGCTTTGTTCATTTTCTAAATCCTCCAACTTACTGTCATCTAAATCCTCAACTTCAGTTTCTTCAGCAACAGGAACACTATCAGCATCATCAAATAAATTATTAAATTGTGTTTGTGCATTAACAATTCTTTTACCTGTGTTACCTCTTGTTCCAATGATAGTATCCCAGAATCTTGAAAACTCTGCAATAATCATATTTGCTTTATCTCTATCATCTGTTGCAAAAATGGCATCAATTACATCTCTAAAATATAACCTGTCAAATTTTTCTTGTACTAACATATTAGGATAAACACCTGCGTCATATTGTCTATTAGCTTCTTGTACTGCATTAATATGACTCCATACGTTATGTGCCATCTGTATAGCATAACTAAAGCTATCCCAACTTGTTTTACCTTCTTTACCTATTTTATTTAGGTCTCCTGGAGCATATATGCATATATCTTTTACTGTTAATCCTTTACTTACAGGACTATCTGTAAAGTTTTTAAATATACCATCTGCTAATACTCCATCTCTAAAGTTACGTGTATCTTGTGCATACTTCTTATCGTCTATGCTAGGCACCATTCGATACACCCATTTAGTTCTATCTACTGTTTCTGTTTGAATATAAAGTTGTCCATTAGCAGTTGCTAAAAACGGACTTGCACAATCAAATGTTACAGTAAAGTTTGGATTGTGATACTTACGAACTGCTCTTTGAATGTCAGTTAATAGTACTGCCCACTCTAGTTTACTTGTTCCTAAGAAGTGCATAAAGTCATGCAATCCTTTTTCTAACAATCCATCAAAACGTAGTGCAACTAATCTTTTCAATATTAAGTGAATGTCGCACATATTCTGGCCACCCATTGACCAACCATTAAAGTGATCTGTATATTTCTTAGGATCACAATAGTCTTTCATTTGCTGATACCAATCTTCTGCGTCAGCATGGTTTTCACCTTGTAATACATTTAAGAATTTACAATTACCATTTCTATTTTTCATAAAGTAATCGTTATTAATTCTTGTAGCATTTACGGCATCCTGGTAATTGTCAATACCCGTTGCTTTTGCACCAGCAGGGGATCTTGCCACCCAGGCAGGAATATCAAGTATCATTCCATAGTCCATATAAGCATCCATCCACGTAAGGACTTGTTCACGTTTCTTTTTAGCTTTAGGACAATTAGGATCTTTCCAATCACCTTCCCATACACCCTTACCAATCTGGAAACCACCTGAGTCTCCTAGTAACCAAGAATTGTTACGATCCCTATTACGAACCATATCTTCTTTGGGTGCATTTTTATTAACGTCTAACTCGGCGTGTCCTGCCGAATATAGACTCCAGTGATAGTTGAACATACTAGCTTTAGGTTCAAGCCAGTTTAAACTTTCTACTTCTGTTGGAAAGTTCTTAGGTATTCTACTTTTTTCAACATATTCCTCATACCTTTGTTTACCTACAAACGTAGCGAAGAATCCACTAATGGCAGGGAGAAATACTGCATAGTCTTTTTGTGCATTAGTTAGATCTGTATTCACTCGCCTCTCCTATTTAGATTGTGCAGGTAAAATATAGTTATAAGTTGCTAATCCCGAATCAACACTAATTTGCATAGCACCTTGATCTGAGATTTTCATAGTTAGCTTACCATCAAGTCCAAGTATTGCTTGTACCTGTGCTACCGGCCAACTCCATGCGTGTTTTAGTTCACCTGTAATACTTTTAGCAAAATCAAACGATCCTGCGTGTGTACTGTGATCACCAAAGTAAAATACTAAATTATTATTTTCAGTTTTTACTGTAAACACAGTTTCTTCTGTATGAGCCGCACTTTGCAATTTCATTCTAGTAATACTTGCAATAGACGGTTCAAGTTCTACTTCCCACGTAGCACCTTTAAACTTAACACTCTTAAGTTTCTCGTTAATAATTTCCTGATTCATAAATCTATAATCATTTTGGAAATCACCTGCTTCGTTTTCAAAGTGAATATGTGTTGGAACTTCTGCTCCATTACGAGTTGCTTTCTCTACAGAAAGTTTTGCGTTCTTTTGATACTCTGGATTCTTTAAGTGTAAAGCCAGTTTATCTAAATTAGGCATACCAAATGTTGCCGCAAACTCTGTTACAGGATTTTTAGTATCAGCAGTTAGAATAACACTTCTGTCTTCTGCCATACTTTCGATTTGTGTATTTGCGTCATCTCCTGTAACTTTCACTAGATTTAAAAAGCCTAGCGAATGTGTATGTGCAACTACATCTTGTAAGATATCTTTCATTAGTTTTTCTCCATTGATCTCTTATTGTATATTAATTTAATCATAAAGTCAAGTCCTTTTGCGATTTTAAGTAGTCAAATAAATTGATTTTACTTGTCCAACCCAAATCCTTTAATTTTGAAACGTCAGCTTTATTACAAAGTCTTTCCGTTTCGTCACCAATTCTTTCTTCGACTTGCATATCGAAAAAATCAGTAATCTCTTTTAATGGTGTACTTACACCCGTTCCTATATCCATAATGCCTTTTGCATCTCGATTCATAAGAAACGAAATGGCACTACAAATATCGTCTATGTGGATAAAATCTCGTTTGTGATTTGTGTGTATATAAGAAAGATCCTTACGAAGTAAACGAGGAATAAACATTTTTGGCCTTTGCTGACTATTACTATATATAGTGCAAAAACGCAGGCCTAAACTTGTTTGTGGCGCAATACGTTCCATTGTGTGTTTACTCATTGCATAAGGATTTCTAGCAGGTTCTTTTGCAGTACTTGAACTAGCATATATTATCCTTGTGCCTTTAAATTGGTCAAAAATTCTTTTAGATGCCATTACGTTATTGTCCCAAAAGTGTTTAGGATCTTTTAAACTTAAAGGCAAGCCAGTTGCTCCAGCTAAATGGATTACTAAATCTACATCATAATTTAAATCACAAGTTAGTAGATCGTTTCCATCTTCTCTATCAAGACAAGTAACTTGGTGAGCAGATAACCATTTAAGTAGGTGTGAACCTACAAACCCTTTGCTACCAGTTAAAAGTATTTTCATTATTGTTCCTTAATTACCGGTTCATCACCAAATGCATCATTTGATTCTTCTAATTGTTTTTCAAATGATTTCTTTTGGTCTTCAGTCATTATATCCTTGCATTTAGAACTATCACCTAAACATTCAAAGAACTTATCCATAGCATTCATTGTTTTTTGTTCAGGAGTAGGTTTTGTAGTGCAATTTGTTATTAACACTAAAACAACTATAAGGCAAGAAATTAATAATAACTTTTTACTTAATTTTATTTTTTCCATTGTCTTCCTTTCACTCCAAAGTGTTTATAAGTTGACTGTATACACTTTGCTTGATAATAACAGTCTGCTAATGCATTGTGCATTTCTTCTTGAATAGCTTTACGTGGATCGCTTGGCATCATACCAAACACAGTTCTACTATCTCTAATTTGCCAGAAGTTCCATGGAGTAGGTTTATTAATATTTTTATATAGGTCTTGTAATATAGCATAGTCAAATAAAGGACCTTGGCACCATAATTCATCAAGACCTACACAAAATTTATTAATAGCTTTTGTAAGCTGATCCATATTAACACGATCTTTATGTTCACCGAATGCTTCGTCTTGAATTTTTTGTGGTTGTTTAGTCCACCACTCCATTGTGTTGTCATCAATAGTTCTACCTAACTGTTCTGATTGTTCTTCTATATCACAACGTAGGTACAAACCACTATGTGGTTCTTCATTACTAAATGGATCAAACTTAATTGCTCCTAAAGTAATAATTACACTATTAGGTTCAACACCTAAAGTTTCCAAGTCTATCATTCCGTGTGTAGCCATATGCCTATATTAACCTCATTAAAATAAAAACCTGTAAAATAAGTACTGCGATTGGAACGATGGTTCTAATAAATTCCATAGTATGGTTATACTCGTCCATCTTCCTTTCAAACTTGTTTCGTTTATTCTTCATTGTTACCTCCAAAATCAAATAAGTTATTAAAAGTGTTCTTTTGTAAGGTACTCTGGATGTCGTAATCTAACACCCCTATTAAATTACCGAGCTTATTATCGATAATTGTTTCTTCCATTGCTTCGTTATCAAACGGAAGAGCTTTGAACCATTCAGGCAATCTTAATTCATCTGTAGGATATGCAACAGATGTATAGCCTAATGGGTTTTGTTTTAGTTTACATACTACAACTTTCATACCGTCAACAATCTCTTGACTGTACTTGTCGCCGTTCATACGTTTAAGTGTATTCCAATTAATACTAGCTCGAACGTGTCCGGGCATATTTGCTTTACCTTCTCTTTGTTCTTTACGTTGATAGTCCCCGATTCTATTTGCACGTTTAGGTGATCCTTTTTCGTGTCCAGGACGTAGTTTAAATTCTGTTCTAAATTCACTAATACGTTCTAAAATCTCTTTTTCACTTTTCTCTTGTAACACCATCATTAATAGTTCACTTAAAAAGTCTTGCATAAACACAGGTGTATCAGAACGTTTAAGATCTAATCCCATAGCTTTTACTTTACCTGGCTTACCATCTACATCTGTACGTTGTCCTTCGTTATCATATATTAAGGCCGCATATCTTTTCTTTGTAATATACAAACCAGATTCTGCAACAATTTCTCTACCTGCCGCAATTACATCTGATCTACTCTTAGGACAATGAAATGCCTCCATCATAAACTTACCAAACGTTTTGTTTGCTTCTCCACATACTTGATCATAAAGTTTAATAACACTATCTTTAGTCCAAGGTATTGTTCCTGCTTCTATTTCTTTTTTAAGTATTGGAAAAGCACTAAAGTAAACTGAATCTGTATCACCGTATATTATACTATCTCCTACGTGATCATATGTGCCTGTAATAACTTTATTAACCTCGGCGCTCATGTGCTTTGCAATAGCACGACCAGTAAGTGTAGTACTTTGGCCAATACGTTTATCAAAAAACCTACAACCAGGGTTAAGAATAGCACCGTATAAACTGTTAAGATTAATTTTTTTAACAAGCTGACGTTTATCCCAAAACGCAATTTCTGTTTGATTTCCTGCATCGATGGCTTTTCCTTTCATCGCTTGTAGCTCTTTACGTTCTTGATACCAACGTTTAAGCAATCCAGGTATAACACCATCAAACTCATTTGTAAGTATTGTTCCGTTAGCAGTAAGCATCCATGGTTGGTTGCTATCATAAATTAGTTTATATACTTCCGCGGCACTTAACATTTCGCTATCGCCATTTTCAAAGTCAACTGTTATGTCAAAGTCTTTTCTCTTTTCCATAACTGCTTCATATTCTAGTGTACCAAACTTACCTTCCCAAGCACCTGCAAATGACTTCTTCTGAAGTGTCATTTGATCTTCTACAAAGGCGTTAGTATGATCTGGACGAAGTTGTCCTATAATAGTTGCTGGATCCATATTCAAAGCTCTAATAACAGATGGATATAGTGAATTTAAGTCCATTGAACCTATCCACTTATGTACACCCTTTTTAGGAAATGCAACATAGGCACCAGCCGCCGCCGTGTTTTCTTCATCACGTTTCGGCCTATTAGGAACTTGTAATCCTCTGTGATGTGCTTCGTTAATAATTGCTTGTTCTGTAACTGCTACTGCACCCATTGTTGTTTGTAGCAAAACAGTATTTGCATGAGCTAGTTCATTTGATAAATCTATAAACTTTAATTTTTTATCCAGCTTGTCCAGTAGTGCAACGTCTTGTCTGTTGTACTCAATGAACGTTCTGAAGTCATTGTTATAAAGTTGATCGAGTGTACCTTCATACACAGTTTTCTTTTCACCAACTTCAAGTTCACCAATAGCATCAAGTCTGTAAGTATGTCTTTCTTCATATGTATATTTACGATATAGTTCTAAACTATCTAAATGTACTCTACCTATTAGGTCATACGTTTCAGCTTTTTTACCATACTTTTCATATTCACGTTTTTTAGGAAGTTGTTTCCATAAACAAAAACGTCTTGTATCATCTTTACTTAAAACTCTTGATACACGATTTACTGTATAAGGAATATCATAACCTTCACTGTTCCAACCAGTAAGTACATCACTATCTTGTATTAAGTCGAGAAATGCTTGTAACATATCTCCTTCTTTTGCAAACAAGTGTGTATTAGGAAAATCTTTTACTTGTTGTTCTGCTTGTTCCATTGTAAGTGTCTTAGGTGGAATAGCAAGTGTAACTAAAGTATCTAACCATTGTAAGTGTACTGTGATTGCAGTAATTGGCATAAACGGATCGCTAGGATCAGCAAATCCTCTTTCAGGATCAAAGTCTGTTTCAATATCAAAAAATGCTATATTAAGTTTAGGTGCATCAACATTTAAGTACTGTTCACTTAAACATTGGAATATTGGATTAACGTCTGATTCGAATAATTCTTTGTTTTGATTTATTGCAAGTTCTTTTCTAAACTGCTTTGTATTTCTAGCTACAATTCGATTTAAAGGATCACCATATATACTTTTATATTTTCCTCTTTGGTCTTTATAAAAGAATGTATACTTAACTGGATATTCTGTAAAATGTCGTTTACCATCTTTACGTTCTACTACTCTGATAACGTCCTGGTCTCGATCAAATTGTGCGTCTACGTAACTCATCTTTTCTCCTGTATGTCATTTGAGGCTGACAAATACCAAAATGTCGTTTATGGCCGACTATACCTTGCTTCATAACGTTGCTATTATTATACCACAAATCCCAACTAAAGTCAAGACTGCGTTTGTCAATATCAACGCCGGTTCTTTCCACATTACTGAAACTATTAACCAAACTGCTCCGCCCAATGCTAATAAGCCCGGGCCTATTGGATATAACTCAGGATAACCTGCGTTAATAAAAGTTCCAACAATTAAAATAAATGTTGCTACCCATTTAAGTACATCAGGTATGGTGAAGTGGATCGTTTGACCCCTCATCAATCCCATGCTTTTTAAAATATTCTCTATCGTTTTGTGCCTTGTCATCTATCCAAATATCGTACAACTGTTTGCCTGTTTTAATGCTTGTTGCCTTTACTCCCCAATCGGTTAATTGCTTTACAGTAAAATCTTGGTAATCTGTACCAGACTTACTGCCCCTTGCAGTATAATAATGTATTTCATTACCTTCGTCAAATAGCCCGTTAAAGTGCTCTATGCGGTCTTTATACGGTCGACTTTCTGCATAATTACTGTTTACAGTATAGCATATAGTACCGTCTATGTCAACCATATATCTCATATAAACATTCTCCAAAGTGCAATAGAATTCATAGTAGTAAACCAACCGGTTAATACCATAATCCAAGCTGAATCTCTGTAATAGGCCGCCCAAAAACCAGTAACACTTCCAATAAAGTAAAATGGAATAAAAATGTCTGGTCTAGGCTCTAATACTGTCCAAGTTAATATAGCACTTCCAATTATAACGGTAACTGCTGACGCGAATTCCAATCCAAATGCTAAAGGGTGAGAGTCGTAACTTCTTTTAAAAAAACTCGCGATACTCACTACTTGTCTTTACCAACTGTGACAACTAGTGTCTCCAAGTCATCAAATGCGTCTGCAACTTTGGCCCAATCGCCTTTATGTGCAACTTTGATGGCTTTGTTAATAATAGCAGGTTTAATATTCAATTCTTCTGCTACTGCTTTTACAGTATCTTTAAGTCCTGTATTTAGATCTTCAACTTCTTGAAGTACTTGAGCACCTTCGTTGACTAAACGTTCTAGCTTTTGCTTTTCGTCTTGTCCGTAAGTTCTATCACTCATTTCATTCTCCTATTTTATATTTGTATTATACACTCTTTGCCTGCGGTCTGTCAATAGAAATATTGCCGGCAATTACAATTCTTTCTTTATCCAATTTTTGTTCTGGTACTCCGTGTGTTACCCAACCTGGAAATACAATCATTAATCCTGGATTTGGATATATTGCATTACCGCTAGTTGGAAATACTAATGGAGCATCATCTGGTGTTGCGTCTACGTAGTAAACGAAACTCCACGTGGCCGGGTGATGTGCGTGTGCATTTGTGCTATCACCTTTCCTATAAACTGCTCCCCAGCAATCTGTAGGATAATATCTGCCCAATTCTTTATGTGCTAGACCACCTTCGATACATTCGATAGCAAAATTAACAATCTTTTCAAAATCAACATCTTCAAACATAGACCATTTAGTCATATCAGCTTGAACATTAGTTTTTCGAAACTGTTGATCTCCTTCAGCTTTTATTTTGTTTGCAAGAATTGGATTCAAACTTTCTGCATCAGGATAGACAGCAGTAAATACGTCTGCTTTTTCTTTGAATTCTAAATTTTGTACGTTAGGCTCTAACATACTACTATTTAATCTTTAACTTTTTTGGTCTTATTTAAGGTGGCTTTGTATGCCTCTTCAAACCCTTCTTCGTATATATATGCTTCTTCGTTATACCAAACTCGTTTGAAATAACTATCGTAACAATCTAAAATACATTGTTCTGTGGCGTTGAAATGTCCTTTTACTATCCAAAAGAGTCGGTATGCTTCTTTGCGTCTACTACTCTGATCCAACCTCTTCGTCCTTACTCTTATACTGCCATTCATCTGTATGACCCACAGACCATTTTGGGTTATTCTCGACTGTATAATTTTGTGAACAAACTTTGAAGTCTGGCATCTTTCTATCAGGATGGACCAAACTTTGATCATTGAATATTACTCTGTTATTAGGTTGTGCCGCGAATTGACCATTTTTACACTTAATGATATTAAAGGACTTATGCTCTGGGTCATGCTCGGAATAATTAACGTTAAGGGCGTGATCAGTATGGCAACTATCTATAGAAAACATATATTCACCTTGATGCATCTTTTTATCTTTTCCAAAGAACTCACACTCGCATAGCATTTGTTTTTGTATTACTGTAATATCGTAATCAAAACAATCCCATATTTGTAATGTATCTAAAGGAAGTTGATCTTCAAGGTTTATGTTTGTTTTCCAAACAAACGCACTAATAGGAAGTTTGTCGTATAATGCACCGTACTCTGTAAGAAGTGTTTCGAAGTACAGAGCCTTGCTCATTATTGACTTGACGGAAATCCATATACCAGGAGTGTATTCTCCATGACCTTTTTCAAGATCGTATAAGTATTCTTTCTTGACGAATACTTCTACCGGTGGTAAATTATGGACTAAGAACGCCATAGCACTCCTCAGTGTTAATTATTTTTAATGTATGTATTTATCTTAGGCGATGAAAGCCTTGCCTGATTTGCTGGCTTTTACGAAATTTTTGTAACCGTCTTGTGTGGATATTGATTGTGTTCCGGAGTTCCATTTAGTACCGTCAAATTCCCAAGTAGCTTTACCATCGTTGTAAGCTGATCCTGGGTTAACATCATCTATCTTTGGAACTTTTACTGGATCTACTTTTTGTGGAGCAGGTTTTTCTGCTGGTTTCTCTGCTTTTGCTGGTTCAGGTTTAGCGTCTTTGCCAAGTCCTACTGCTTTACGTAGTCTATCACCACCAGTTGGTTTTTGCATCTGTCTTTTGCCACCAAATGTAGCGGCCATTTTATCACCTAAATCATTCATCCATGCGTCCATGCCGGCTCTTACACTACCGTCATCTCCACCCTTTTCGATGATAAAGTCTTTAGCTCTCATTGGTTACGCCTTTAAGCTAGATGCTAATTTATTTGCTAGATCGTCTTTGTAGTTGTCTGCTTTAGTTTCTTCTACTTTTGGTGCTTCATCTTTTTCAACAACTTCTGTAGGAACTTCTTCAGTTTTAGTTACTTCAGCAAACTTATGTTCGTAGTCCATGTTGTGATATACTGCACCAATGTAATCTGCAGATTTAGTAATTTTAGATTGTACCCAACCTTCTAGGCCTTCTTGTTCTGAAACGTTTTTAAGCATTTCATGTAATTTAATAGAGTACTTTGCAATCTTGTACAATTGAGCTCTTGCCATTTGTACTTCGTGATCTTGCTCTACTTTAGAAGCCTCATCGGCTAAATTTTCTGCTATAACTTCTTTTTTGTCTGACATTGTTTGTTCCTTACTATTATTTAGTCGTTTTAAAGGTTGACCGAATAGTCCGTGACTCTTGTTATCAAGTGCATTATCAGTTGGCTTCTGTGTTTTAGGCTTCTTTTTGCTGTTTGCTATATGTGGATTTGCCACAGTAGCTATATTGCCGGCACTTGTAGCCCCTGGTGTAGCAGTTTCCATTGCTTCTGCTGGAGCAGGTGCTTGAGCTGATTTCATTAACATTTTAAACTTATTAAACAACTGTGGATCAGCCATAATGTTTTGTAACGCCTGTGCATATGGTGAAATTGCTTTAACTATATTAGGTGGTAACATTCCACCCTGACTTAATTTTCCTAATCCTTTAGCAACCATTGAACCACTTGCTTTACCACCGCCTACACTTTTTAAACTAGCGGCTCTTTGAGCAACTTTAGGATCTACTTTAGGTTGTCCTTGTGGTTTAGCTGGTGCTGGTTGTTGTCCTGCTGGTGCACCTGGTTGAGCTCCTGGAGCCTCTTTCATTCTTACGTTTTTAATTCCTAATTTTTCTACTTCAGGTGGTACTTTAGATACAACAAATCTACCACTTGTATCTTTATCATCAAACTCATATCCTAATATTTGCATTAACTCTTTAATAGCAAAGTTATGATCAGATGATCCAAAGCCTTCTCCATCTGGCCAGTCATCGTAGTTATCTTCTATTTCTTGTGCCGCATCTTTCATCTTATGTTTTAATGCATTCCATTCTTCAATAGTTATCCACTTATTGAATACCATTCTTTGCACTAAACCCATACCATCAAATGGTGCGTCTTCGTTTATTGATTCTTTCTTTAATGCTTTTCTAATAGCTTGAAGTTCTTTATACTCAGGGTCGTTAATATTAACTTTGCCACCCTCATCTGAAACTCTATCTAATTTTTTTAAAAGTTCTTTCTTACGAGCTTGTAGTTTATCTTTAGTTTCTACTACTTCTTTCATTTCTTTAATAAAATGACAGTTACAATGTTCACATTCTGGTCCGCATTTACATTCACTTACTGGAACACCACAACAAGCATCTGGGCACATTGGTA